>Ga0182005_1000634_pt1 | contig 16772 bp, 9 predicted proteins | sample Sormic07211103_1_FD_123021 | JGI IMG/M metagenome (GOLD analysis project Ga0182005, IMG submission 123021) | Rhizosphere microbial communities from Sorghum bicolor, Mead, Nebraska, USA - 072115-103_1 MetaG | ecosystem: Host-associated > Plants > Roots > Rhizosphere | place: USA: Nebraska...
CGTCCAGGCCGTAGGGATTGTCCACGGTTTCCTTGGCTGCCGGCTGCGGCGGCGGGGTTGGGGTGTCTGCCAGCGATGCCGCTGCAGCAGTGTCGGCCGCTTTCGGCGCATCTGCAGCTGCTGGAGCCGACGCTGCGGCTGGTGTTTGGGCGATTGCTGCCAGTGGCGCCGAGATCGTCGCGGCGGAGATCATCAGGGCGGTGGCAAGGGCGGATAAGCGGTTACGAGTGATAGACATACTAATACTCCAAATTTTATAAATTAGATTGCTAGGATAACGGACAAGGTAGTGGTTCTACACTTTGATTATTCCAGCTTCCAGACATACTGCATTGTTGTCGTAGACTGCACAGGTTTGCCGTCAGCCATGGCAGGGGTGAAATGGCACAGGCTCCACGCTTTTACCGTGGCCCGGTCCAGGTCCTTGAAACCGCTGCCCTTTTGCACAGTGGAATCGACCACGTTGCCGTCGGCTCCGATCGTCAGCTTGACAGTGACAGTACCCTCTTCTTCATTACGCAGCGAAGTTCTCGGATACTCCGGCTTTTCGCAATTGCCAGCAATTTTTGCACTGGTATGCGAAGGCCCTGCCTCACCGGTGGTCGATGGCTGCGCTACCGAAGTAGGCAAGTCATTGGTCGGCGGCTTGACGTTTGTTACAGCTGCAATCACGTTATCTTGTGGCGGCGGCGTTACTTTTACCTCTGGTGGAGGTACGAAAGGCGGCGGTGGCGCAACCGATTTTGGCGGCGGCGGTACTACCTGTTTCGGTGGTGGCGGCGGCGGCGGTGGCTTGATCTCCTCGATGATCTTGGTTTCGACCGGCTGTTGTATGACTTCGACAACTTTACGGGCTAGCCCTGTAATCAACGCATAAACTAGAGCTACATGCAGAAGAACCACCACGCTGATGCCAACTATATTCTTGGAAGGGTTTCTCCCATCCTGCGTGAAATCCATGCCTCTTTCCTCCGATACTACATTATTCAATTGCCAAAACTACATGCAATCTGATGAGTGAACTGCTAGCCTATTTACCTAACGCAAAAAATGTACCAATCAGTCAGCGCCTGCTTTGCAAAATGATTTAGCACCTGGATGAACAATCAGACTTCCTTTCATTGCTAATCAAACAAAAGGATGACTGGTCATTCTCCCCTAATTAGTGCGTGCCTGTAAATACTACATCAACGACTTATAAAACAGCAGAAAGATCTTGCAGCTTACTCCATTCGGAAAAGCCAAAACCACCTGGAAAACTTCCCAGGTGGTTTGCTTGCGAAAAGAACTTAAGCCAATCGATTCCTGTGATTAAAAGAATTGATAGTTGGCGCGGACGAAGAACGCACGGCCAATGGCATCGCCGTAACGGGCATCGTAACCATATTGGAAGTTGTCGGTTACGTTGGAACCCGGTGGGTCTGTATTGAACAGGTTCTTGATGCCGGCGGTCAAGGTCAGGTTCTTGATGCCGGTATAGCTGCCCGACAGGTTATAACGTGTGTAAGAGCCGACATGATGGTTTTTGTAGGCATCTACAACGTTAGGACCGTTCTGGTCTTGGTAGCCTGTTGTATAGACCTGTTGCAGCGCTGCACTCCATGGACCTTGGCTCCAGTTGAGTGTAGCAGTATGGCGCCAGCGGAAAATCACGCCGCCGGCAGTACCGACGCCGCCGCCGTAGACAGCCAGGTTGTTCAGGTATTGGCCGCCGACTTCAGATTGATAGTCGTACTGGGTGATGTAAGTGCCATCCAGCGACAGGCCGAAGTTACCCCATGGAGTCTTAGGCATGCGCCATGCGAAGCCAAGGTCGAAACCTTGCGTATGGACATTGCCCAGGTTGACGTTGGTGTTGAGGATATAGTTCAACGAACCGTCGGCATTACGCACATAGTCGCCTGCGTACTTGACTGGGTCGTTGAAAATATCGGCTTCGGAAACCGTCGAAATCTGGTTCTTGATCTTGATGTTGAAATAGTCGACAGAAGCTGTTACCGAAGGAACCGGCTCGATCACCATGCCCAGCGTGAAGGAATTCGATTTTTCCGGTTGCAGGTTCTTGTTGCCGCCTTGCAGCTTGAAGAATTGCTGGCCGCAATCGCGCGCTTCAACACCGCCTGCTGCAACATTGCCGCCCGGGCACAAGACTGGATCGTCGTATGCGCTGTTGGTAAATGTCTTCGAGTTTGGATCATTCAGCTCGTACAGGCTAGGTGCGCGGAAACCAGTGCTGTACGAAGTACGGAACATGATTTCTTTAGCTGGCTGGAAACGCAGGCCAACCTTAGGGTTGAGCGTGCCGCCGACATCGCTGTAGCGGTCGTAGCGTGCTGCCAGTTGCGCTTCCAGGCTCTTGAAGATAGGTACGCTCAGCTCGGTGAACAACGCTTTCACGTTACGTGTGCCGGAGGACGACTGGGCATCTTGCGAACCGGTGCTGGAATCCAGGTCGGCCAGTGCATGGTCAACGTTGAAGTTTGCCTTTTCCTTGCGGAATTCGCCGCCGATCGCAAAGCCGACTGGACCAGCAGGCAATTGGAACAGCTCGCGGCTCGCAGTGAAGTCGACCGACGTCGTTTGCGTGCGCGCATCTTCATACGTGCCGTACAGCTGGGCGCTGTTCATGAACGCGGTGCCGGCTGCATTTTGCGGGCCGAACGGATTGATGATGCCGTTCAGCAAGCCAGTCTTGATCATGTTGTTGTTCAGGTAGCCGCCAGCCAGGTTGTCCTCCGCCTTGCTGACCGAGTAAGACACGCCGGTCTTGTAGTCCCAGCCGAACTTCGTGCCTTCCAGGCTCAACAGCAAACGGTCGGTGCTGTTCTTCGACTCGGTCACACGCTGACCGGCCGATTGCGAGCGCCAGTTGAGCGACAACGGGCCGCCGCTGGCGGTAGCGTTGGCTGGCGTAATGCCATTGCCCGGGTAGTACGGGCTGCTGCTGGTGATGTAATAGTCGCTGCTGGTGCCGCTGACATCGCCGGCGAACACGTCGCCTGCAATATAAGTCTTGACCTTGCTTTGCGAGTGCAGGTATTCAATCGATGCCGTGTTGTCCGCATCCAGCTTGAAACTGCCCTTGCCGATCAATGCAATTTCTTCGGTTTTCGGAATGATGCCGATATTTGCCTGGCTGTTGTAACGGCAAATGCTGTTCCGGTTAAATGCAAACGGGGACACGCTGCTGCAGTTGCCTGCATAGGGATTGCCGCCGTTGCCGGAGTTGATATCGGTGAAGTTGGCTGGATAGGAATTGCCGCTGCTGGCGTTCAGGCCGACATTCGGATTCTGGCCGCCCAGTTTCGAAAAGCTGCGGTCGCTGGCTTTCACGCCGTTTTGGGTGTGGTAGTCGATCACGCCAAAGAAGTTGTAGCGATCCTTGTCCAGGTCGCCGATACCGCCCGACAGGTTCACACGCTTTTCGGCGCCGCCGGCTTGCTGCGGCAGGATGCCTTCAGCGCTCAGGTTCAGGCCGGTATATGAACGCTTGGTGATGAAGTTGATAACGCCGCCGATAGCGTCGGTACCGTAGATCGCGGAAGCGCCGTCGCGCAGCACTTCAACGCGGTCCAGCGCGGCAATCGGGATCACGTTCAGGTCGACAGCAGAGCCGTCGAACGCGCTGTTGGCCAGACGACGGCCGTTCAGCAGCACCAGTGTCTTGTTCGAGCCGAGGCCGCGCAAGTCAGCGGCTGCGCCAACGGTTTTACCGGCGCCGACGTTGGATGATGTATTGAATTGTGTCTGGTTGCCCGAGATATTGGACAAGACTTCGGCCGCTGTCGTCGATCCCATTTTGGTGAAATCGTCGGCCTTGATTACGGTGATCGGCGATACGCCTTCAGCCGCAAGCCGTTTAATCGACGAGCCAGTAATTTCGACCCGTTGCATTTGTTGCGGAGCATCGTCCGTCTTCGTCTCCTGCGCCTGCACTGAGTGGGCCAACAGACCTAGCCCCACAGCAACGCCGCCTGAAAACATCAGTCGCAGCGAACGTGGCAATCCCCGTTCCTTCATCATAACCAAACTCCCTATGGGTAAAAGTTAGAGTTGAAATTTAAGTTTTGTAATAAATCAAACACGATTTGTTAATCGCCTTCTGAGCGATGCGTCAAAAATCTTTTCACAACAACGACCAAAAAGCAGATTTTCTTTCGCGTGCAAAACAGTACTGGCAGTTACTTTTCTGGGCCCAATTTGTAATTGTTTGCCAGAAATATTTCCACCGACACCTACAAGCAAAAAACATGCCACATGATGTAATGCAGCTAAAATAGTGTATCCTAAAAAAAATAAAAACTGCATTTAATTTGGTAACGCCTGCGATACTGTTGCTTATATACGCCAAATAACAAATACGCATAGCTGTATAAGAAAAAATGTATAGGCCGGTTTAACGGCGTAACTACGCCATTTCTGACATGAAAATATGAAACAGCGGGAAACAATCCGCTGCCAAAAAGACAAAAAATTAAACTGAACCCATGTGGAACTTTAAACAATTCAATCGATCGTGCATTGCACCAATATTGCTCGTTTTTGGTGTTGCAGGCGCCGCAACTTCAGTGCAAGCGAGCAATAATCCTGCGGACCCGTCCAAAGTGGTGCGCGTGGCTCTCGAAGCGCCCGACGATGGCTTCGACCTGGTCCGCACCTACAATGCCTATTCAAACTGGATTGCCGAGGCAATTTTTGAACGCTTGCTGACGTATGACTATCTGGCACGCCCCGCCAAGCTGGTGCCGCAAGCCGCGGAAGCCATGCCCGAGGTGAGCGATGGCGGAAAAACCTACGTGTTCCATATCAGGAAGGGCATTTATTTCGCCCCCGACCCTGCCTTCAAGGGTGTGCGCCGCGAGCTGACCGCCCAGGACTATGCTTATTCCTTCAAGCGATTTCTCGACCCCAAGAACCGTTCGCCGTCGGCCAACGTACTGGAAGGCAAAATCTCCGGCATGGACGAAGCGGTAGCAAAAGCGAAGAAATCCGGCCGCTTCGATTACGATGCGCCGGTAGCCGGCCTCCAGACGCCTGATCGCTACACCCTGAAGATCACGCTCACCGCCCCCGATTACAACTTCCTTTACATCATGGGATTCAACGCCTTGGGCGCCCAGGCGCGCGAAGTGATCGACGCCTATGGCGAACAGAGCGGCGCCCATCCGGTCGGCACCGGCGCCTATATGCTGGAGCAATACGTACCGCGCAGCAAGATCGTACTGGTCGCCAATCCTGAATACCGCGGCTATACCTGGGATTTCAAATCGACCGGCAGCGCCTGGGACGAGCAACTGGCGCACGACATGAAGGGCAAGAAAATGCCGCAGGTCGGCCGCGTCGAGGTCAGCATCATCGAGGAAGAGCAGTCGCGCTGGCTGGCGTTCCAGGGCAAGCAGATAGACTTCGACTTCCTGCCCCAGGCCGCAGCGCCGACGGTACTCGACGGCACGGAACTGAAGCCGTCGTTCAAGGCTGAAGGGATTCGCATGAATACCGTGATCGAGCCTGGGCTAGCCTACGTCATCATGAATTTCAGAGACCCCTTGCTCGGCGGCGACAGCCTGGAAAAGAATGCCTTGCGGCGCGCGATCGCCATGTCTTACAACGTCCAGGATGAAATTTCCCAGGTGCGCATGGGGCTTGCAGTAAAGGCGGAAATGGCGATTCCGGAAGGCGTGGTGGGCCACGACCCCAACTATCGCAGCAGCATCGCCTACGATCCGGCGCTGGCAAACAAATTGCTTGACCACTTCGGCTACAAGCGCGGCGCCGACGGTTATCGCACCCTGCCCGACGGCGGCCCGCTGGTTATCAAGATGGCGACCGAGGCCAGTGCGAAAAACGTGGTTTTCTCGGAAATCTGGAAGCGCGGGCTGGACAAGATCGGTATCCGGGTCGATTTCAAGGTCAGCAATTACGCCGACAACCTGCGAGCGGCGACCGAGTGCAAGCTGATGATGTGGAACGGCTCCTGGTCCGCGGATTACCCGGAAGGCGACAATTTCATGCAATTGCTGTACGGCCCCAATGCGGGGCAAGGCAACAACGGCTGCTATAGCTCGCCGGCCTTTGACGCGCTTTACGTCAAAGCCAAGGTTTTGCCGCCCGGCCCGGAACGCAACCAGCTCTATATAGCCATGAGCCGCCAGATGGAGGCTGACACTGCCTGGGTGATTACCGTGTCGCGCTCGCGCAACTGGCTGATCAGGCCCTGGATCAAGGGCTTCAAGCGCCACCCCATCCTGCAGGCTGACTGGCAATACCTGGATGTTGAAAAACACTAGAGAAGCTGTAATTTTGCAATAACATCGATTTGATTATCTATCTTTTTACGCCGGATTCTGTACTATGCCGCCTTGACCTCGGACGCGCGCAGACCGTCAGGCATAAAAATCAACGACAACGAAGGAGACTAACGAAATGAATGAATTCCACCTTGGCGCCACAGGCGACGCACTCCGGCTTTAATGGATTTTTAGTGGGAAACAGAAACTATTGATCGCCTGTCCGCTTACCGGCGGAGAATGCGATGTCATCGGAGATGACGCTGTTTTGTGATCAGGATAAGCAATCTTGACCGCAGATAGAAAATAACCACTTGCTCAAAAGGCATAAAAAAAATGATCCGTAAAACGTCGAATTTCGTCAAGTTCAAGCATCTATTCCTGGCGCCCGTGCTGGCGCTGGCTACCTTCGCCGGCAGTGCCGAAGCCAATCCGGCAGATCCCGCGAAAGTGATACGCACCGCATTCGAAGCCGCAGACGATGGCTTCGACATGGCCCGCACTCAGAATTTCTATTCGGGCTGGGTCAGCGAAGTCATCTTTGAACCCTTGGTCAGCTACGATTACCTGGCCCGCCCGGCCAAGCTGGTGACCAAGACGGTGGAAGCGATGCCGGAAATCAGCGAGGACGGCAAGACCTACACCTTCCACATCAAGAAGGGTATTTATTTCGCTCCCGACCCGGCTTTCAAAGGAGTACGGCGGGAATTGACCGCCGAAGACTACATTTACACTTTCAAGCGCGTCCTTGACCCGAAAAACCGCTCGCCGTCCGCCAATTTCCTGGCCGGCAAGATCGCGGGCCTTGACGAGCTGGCGGCGCAAGCCCAGAAAACCGGCCACTTCAACTACGATACGCCGATAGCCGGCTTGCAGGCGCCTGACCGCTACACCCTCAAAGTCGTCCTGAACGCCAAGGACTACAACTTCCTGAATGTGGTCGCATACAGCGCTTTCGGCGCCATGGCGCGCGAAGCAATCGACGCCTATGGCCAGCAAACCGGCCAGCATCCGGTGGGAACCGGTCCCTATATGCTGGAACAGTATGTCCCGCGCAGCAAAATCGTCCTGGTCGCCAACCCTGAGTACCGCGGGTACACCTGGGACTTCAAGCCTTCCACCGACGCCGTCGACAAACAGGTAATCAAGGATATGCAAGGCAAGAAAATGCCGCAGATCGGACGTGTCGAGATCAGCATCATTGAAGAAAACCAGTCGCGCTGGCTGGCGTTCCAGGGCAAGCAGATCGATTTCGACAAGATGCCCGATACTGCAGCGCTAAGCGTGCTGGACGGCGACAAACTCAAGCCGGCCTATGCTGAGCAAGGCATCCAGCTGCAACGCGTGGTCGATACGGGAATTACCTACACCGTCCTGAACATGAAAGACCCCGTCATAGGCGGTTACAGCAACGAAAAAATTGCATTGCGGCGCGCCATAGCAATGGCATATAACAACAAGGAAGAAGCCTCCCTGTTGCGCAACGGCCAGGCCATGAAACTGGAAATGATCATTGCGCCCGGCGTCGGCGGCTACGATCCGGCGTACCGGACCAGCATCGATTACGATCCCGCACTGGCCAACAAACTGCTCGACCACTTCGGCTACAAGCGCGGCGCCGACGGCTACCGGACGATGCCCGACGGCTCGCCGCTGCTGCTCAAGTACACATCCAACCAGGGCGGGATCGGCCAGGAAATGTCCGAGCTCTGGAAGCGCGGACTGGACCTGGTCGGCATCAAGACCAAATTCATCGTCAGCAATTTCGCCGACAACCTGAAGGCAGCCACTTCCTGCGAACTGACGATGTGGGGCGCCGCCTGGATGGCCGACTATCCGGAAGCAGAGAATTTCCTGCAGCTGCTGTACGGGCCGAACTCCGGCCACGGCAACCATGGCTGCTACCAGTCCCCCGTTTTCGACGCGCTCTACGCCAAGGCCATGGCCTTGCCGCTCGGCCCCGAACGCAACCAGATATACCTGCAGATGAACCGGCAGGTCGAGGCTGACACAGCCTGGGTCCTGAACACGACCAGGATCCGCAGCTGGCTGGTGCGGCCATGGGTCAAGGGCTTCAAGAAGCACCCTATCCTGCACGCCGAGTGGCCATACATCGATGTCGAAAAACACTAATTCATCACCTGTTCAGTAACAGACAATCCAGCTGCGGCAAACATTGCCTGCCGCAGCTCCAATTTATTTAGCTAGAGATATTTAGAAGGAGGCACATGGTATGAACTCGCTTTGGTTACGCGGGATATTGGTTGCGTGTTTGGCGTGCGCCGTGCCGATGAAGGCATCGGCAGCCGCGCCAACTTCACCGGCTGATCCTGAAAAGGTATTGCGCTATGTCTTTGTGGCGCCGGAAACCGGCTTCGACCCGGCCATCACGCGGGACTTGTATTCAGCCCTGGTGGTGCAATCGGTATTCGAGACGCTGTTCACCTACGACTACCTGGCCAGGCCGGCCAAGCTGATCCCGCTGACGGCGGAAGCCCTGCCGGAAGTGTCCGCCGATGGCAAGACCTACACCATCCGGCTGAAAAAAGGCATCTACTTTGCCGACGACCCGGCCTTCAACGGCAAGAAGCGCGAGCTGACCATGGCCGACTATGTGTACTCATACAAGCGGCTGTTCGATCCGCGGCTGGCCTCGCCCCACAGTTGGCTGCTGGAAGGCAAAGTGGTTGGCCTGGACGAAGTAGCCGAACAGGCGCGCAAAACCAATCACTTCGATTACGACGCCAATGTAGCCGGATTTGAACTGCTGGACCGCTACACCTTGCGCATCCATCTGAAACAATCCGACTTCAACCTGGGCATGATCCTGGCGCATGAACCAACCAGCGCCATCGCCCGCGAAGTCGTGGAAAAATACCACGATGCCCAAGGCCAGGTAATGGCCAACCCGGTTGGCACCGGCCCTTACAAGCTGACCAACTGGGTGCGCGGCGCGCGCATGACGCTGACCGCCAATCCAGATTTCCGCGGTTCGGTGTGGGACTTCCAGCCGAGCAGCGATCCGGGCGACCAGGAAATCGTCGCCAAGCTGAAGGGCAAGCGCATGCCGCAGATCGGCCGCATCGAAATCAGCGTGATGGTGGAAGACCAGTCGCGCCTGCTGGCGTTCGAGGGCGATGAAGTCGACATTACCGAACTGATGGGTCCGCTGGCGCCGCAGGCAATGATAGGCGGCAAACTGAAGCCGGAATTCGTCAAGAAAGGCGTGCAGCTGTCGCGCATCGTCGATCCTGAAATCAGCTATTACTACTGGAACATGAAAGACCCGGTACTGGGCGGCCTGAGCAAGGAAAAGATCGCGCTGCGGCGCGCGATTGCCATGGCCCACAACGTACAGGAAGAAATCAAGGTGGTCTGGAACGATGAAGCGATCGCCCTGCAATACCCGATACCTCCCGGCATCGTCGGCTACGACCCTGATTACAAGAGCAGCCTGCAGTTCGATCCGCTGGCCGCCAACGCCCTGCTGGACAAATTCGGCTACAAGATCGGCAGCGACGGCTGGCGCACCCTGCCGGACGGCAAACCGCTGCAGGTCCGCTATTCGGCGCGCGCCGATTCGAACGGCCAGCAACAGTCCGAAATGTGGAAAAAGACCTACGACCTGATCCATATCAAAATGGTCGGCGACCTGAAAACCTTCCCCGACCTGCTCAAGGCAGAAAAAGAATGCCAGCTGCAAACCCGCACCGCGCCATGGATTGCCGACTATCCTGACGGCGACAACTTCATGCAGCTGTTCTACGGACCGAATATCGGCCAGAACAACAACGGCTGCTCCAAGATTCCCGAGTACGACGTACTCTATGCCGAAACCCAGAAACTGCCGGCCGGCCCCGAGCGCGACCTGCTCTATCACAAGATGGCGCGCATCCTGGAAGTCTATGCGCCGGCCCGCATCGGCTACGCCCGCTACCGCAACATGATTGCGCAGCCACGGGTGATCGGCTACAAAAAACACCCGATCCTGCATACCGAATGGATGTATTTCGATATCGACAAAACCAAATAAACCCCGCGGATGGCAAGACGCCATCCGTCCCCTTTCCATATAAATTTTCACTCAGCCCTTCATTGAGGAAATGCATGAAACCATCATCATTTTTCTTGCCGGTCGCGACGACGTTATTCACGTTGATGCTGAACCAGGCAGCCGCCCAAGGCACGCAACGCCCGTTGATCCCGTTGCTGAAAGCGGACGACATCCCCACCCTGTGCGACAGCACGCTGGCTACCCTGCGCAAGCGCGTGTCGACACTGGAAAAGCTGCCGCCGGCGCGCGCCAAGGACAGCAGGAAAGTACTCACCGAATGGAACGACCTGCAGATCGCCTTCGAAGACTTGCAAGGCCCGGTCGACATCCTCAACAATGTCTCGCCTGACGCCAAGGTCCGCAGCACCACCGAAGCCTGCCTGATCGACCTCAACAAGCTGTCGACCGAACTGTTCCAGAACGAAAAGCTGTACGCCCGCTTCAAGGCTATCCAGCCGACCGATCCGGTGGAAAAAAAGCTGCGCCAGGATGTCCTCTACAGCTTCGACGATACCGGTGTCTCGCTGGCGCCGGAAAAACGGGCGCGCATGAAAGCCATCCTCGACAAGCTCAACGAGCTGAGCCAGGAATTCGCGCGCAACATCCGCGACAACAACCAGAAACTGACATTCACCCCGGCTGAAGTGCAAGGCATGCCGGAAGCCTACCTGGCGCGCGCCAAGCGCGACGACAAGGGCAACTACCTGCTCGGTTTCGATTACCCCGACTACAAGCCTTTCATGGAATCGGCCGACAACGGCGATGCGCGCCGCCGCTACCAGATCGCGTTCGCCAACCACGGCACGCCGAAGAACCTGCCGATCCTGAAAGAGGCGATGGACCTGCGCCATGAAATGGCGACCCTGTTCGGCCTGCCTAGCTATGCCGACCTGGTGACCCGCCGCCGCATGGTCAAGAATCCGCAGACCGTGGACAAATTCCTGACGGAAGTGCAAACCGCCGTTACCCAGCTGGAAATCAAGGAAATCGAAGAACTGCGCGTGTTCAAGTCCGAGACGCTGAAGACGCCGCTGGCAGAAACCAGACTGGAACGCTGGGATTCCGAATACTGGCAGCAGAAAATCAAGCAGTCGCGCTACAAGGTCGACCAGGAAGCCTTGCGCAAATATTTCCCGACCGATGCCGCCGTGCCCTGGATCCTGAACGTTTCCAGCACCCTGTACGGCGTCGAATTCAAACGTGTCGAGGTGCCGGTATGGCATCCTGACGTGCAGTACTACGACGTCATCGACAGCAGCAGCAAGAAGCGTATCGCCGGCATCTACCTCGACCTGTTCCCGCGCGAAGGCAAGTACGGCCATGCGGCAGCCTGGGCCACGCGCGGCGTCAGCACCCTGGCCCGCCGCACGCCGGTTTCCACCCTGGTCACCAACTTCGACCGCAACGGCCTGAACAGCGACGAGCTGGAAACCCTGGTGCACGAATTCGGCCACGTCCTGCATGGCGTGCTGTCGAACACCAGATATGTCACCCAGGCCGGCACCAACGTCGAGCTGGATTTTGTCGAAGCGCCATCGCAGATGTACGAAGAATGGGCGCGCCGCAAGGAATCGCTGACGCTGCTGGCCGGCTTCTGCAAGAGCCCCTGCCCGACCATCGACGACGCCCTGCTGCAGCGCCTGACCGCAGCCCACAACTACGGCCGCGGCATACGCTATGCCCGCCAGCTGCTGTACGCGGGTTACGACATGGCCATCCACAACGACAAGGCCGACCAGGAACAGCCGCTCGCCGTCTGGCAAAAGATGGAAGGCGCAACGCCCCTCGGTTATGTGGCAGGCACCGAGTTCCCAGGCCAGTTCGGCCACCTGATGGGCGGCTATGCAGCCGGCTACTACGGCTACATGTGGTCGGAAGTGCTGGCGCTGGACATGCTGTCGCGCTATAACGACAAGCTGATGAACCCGGAAGTGGGCCACCTGTACCGCCAGGACATCCTGTCGCGCGGCGCCGAAAAGCCGGCTGGCGAAATGGTCAGCAGCTTCCTCGGCCGCGAGCCTGACAGCAAGGCATTCTTTGCCGAAATTTCAGGCCAGCGCCTGCACTGAGGAGAATATCCATGACCGCTTATATCCTGCGCCGACTCTGGCAAATGCTGCCGACCATGCTCGGCGTTATCGTCCTGGTGTTTTTCCTGTTCAACTGGGTCGGCGGCGACCCGGCCTACATCCTGGCCGGAAAGATGTCGAACCCGCAACAGATCGCCAACATCCGCACCCAGCTGGGGATTGACCAGCCGTATTACATCCAGCTGTGGATCTTCATCAAGCAGATCGTCACCTTCAACTTCGGCAACAGCTGGAGCACCGGCGAATCGGTCGCCAATGTCATCATGACCCGCCTCGGGCCGTCCATGACCGTGCTGATCCCGCTGACCATCCTGGAAACCCTGATTGCCGTCGCGCTGGCGCTGGCCGTAGCCTTCATCCGCGGCTCCAAGGTCGACCGCATGGTGATGGTGGCTTGCACCGTCGGCATGTCGATCAGCATCCTGGTCTACATCATCCTGTTCCAGTACTGGTTCGCCTACAAGCTGAGCCTGTTCCCGGTGCAAGGCTGGGGCAACAGCTTCTGGGAAAACCTGTTCCACTATTCGGCGCTGCCGATCCTGATCATGCTGGCAGTCAGCATCGCTCCCAGCTTGCGCCTGTACCGCACTTTCGTGCTGGACGAAGTCAACCAGGATTATGTCCGCACCGCGCGCGCCAAGGGCGTCAAGGAACGCCGCATCCTGTGGGTGCACGTCTTGCGCAATGCCGCGATTCCTATCATCACCAACGTCATGTCGAACCTGCCGGCGCTGCTGATCGGCGCTTTCCTGATCGAGCGCTTCTTCTCGATCCCGGGCATTGGCCGCGAGGTGATCCTGGCGGTCGAACGCAGCGATTTCCCGGTGATCAAGGCGATCACGATCTACGTCGCCGCCGCCACCATGATATTCAACCTGCTGACCGACTTGCTGTACCAAGCAGTCGATCCACGCGTTCAACTGAAGTAAGGAGCCGCCATGACTCAAAGTATAAATTCGGCCCCTGCCCAGGCGGCGCCTGAAGCAACCGCAGCAACCGTAGCCCTCAACAGCGCTCCCGGCGCCACCCATTCGCCAGGCCTGTGGGCCTTGGCCTGGCGGCGCTTGCGCGCCGACCACGTGGCCATGGCTGCCATGGCCGTGGTCGGCCTGTACCTGATCATGCTGGTGCTGTCAGCCAGCGGCCTGCTGGCCAAGGACTGGGCCAAGGAAATCGGCGTCAACTATGCGCCGCCTACTTTCATGGGCGCCCAGACCGACGCCGAGCGCGGCTTCAGCGACAACGACGCCGTCACCGCAGCGCCGCCGCCGGAAAACCCGGTCGATCCGCTGCGCGACATCTTGCGCGACTTGCGCAAGAGCGGCACGGTAGCCATCGCGCCGCCGGTGATCGCCAACGACTACGGCATCGCCGATCCGCTGGCCGCGGAAATGGCTGAAATCCGCGCCGAGCTGGCCAAGAAAGGCGGCAGCGTGGTGCTGGCCCGCAAGCCTACCTTGCCGTTCGGCGCCGACAAATGGGGCCACGACATCATCAAGAAAACCGTCAAGGGCGCGGAAACCTCGATCATCGTCGGCCTGGTTGCGGCGCTGCTGGCGGTTGCCCTCGGCACCATCTTCGGTGCGGTGTCCGGCTACTTCGGCGGCTGGATCGACGACGCCTTCAACTGGTTCTACAGCATCTTCACTTCCATTCCCTACCTGCTGCTGATCCTGGCGGTGGCCGCGGTGCTGCAGCAAAAGGGCGTGATGGCGATCGTGCTGATCCTCGGCCTGACCGGCTGGACCGGCACCTACCGCCTGATCCGCGCCGAATACATGAAGCACAAGTCGCGCGAATACGTGATGGCGGCGGACGCCATCGGCGCCAGCCACTGGAGCAAGATGTTCGGCCATATCTTCCCTAACGTCAGCCATGTGTCGCTGGTGCAGCTGTCGATCTCGGTGGTCGGCTTCATCAAGTCGGAAGTGATCCTGAGCTTCCTCGGCTTCGGCGTGCCGGTCGGCGTCGTATCCTGGGGCAGCATGCTGAACGAAGCGCAAAACGAATTAATCCTTGGTAAATGGTGGCAGCTGGCGGCTGCAAGTATCGCCATGGCGATCCTGGTGACGGCGTTCTCGCTGTTCACCGATGCGCTGCGCGACGCCCTTGATCCGAAGCTGAAATAGGAGACATCATGCAATCGACCAACCAGAACCAACCCGCAGCCGGTCAAAGCGGCGCGCCCCTGCTGCGCGTGCGCGACTTGCGCGTCAGTTTCCGCACCGACAAAAAGACCATGGTGGAAACCGTCAAGGGCATTTCCTTCGACATTCCGCACAACACCACCGTCGCCCTGGTGGGCGAATCGGGCAGCGGCAAGTCGGTCAGTTCGCTGGCCGTGATGGGCCTGCTGCCGAAGGACAATTCCAGCATCGCCGCTACCAGCGTCATCGAGTTCGAAGGCCGCAACCTGCTGGCCATGACGCCTGATGAACGGCGCGACATGTGCGGCAAGGAAATCTCGATGATTTTCCAGGAGCCGATGACTTCGCTCAACCCGGTGTTCACCGTCGGCTTCCAGATCGCCGAAGTGCTGCGGCTGCATATGGGCATGAACGCCAAGCAGGCGCGGGCCCGGGCCATCGCCTTGCTGGAAGAAGTCGGGATTCCTTCGCCGGCGACCAAGATCGACGCCTATCCGAGCCAGATGTCGGGCGGCCAGCAGCAGCGCGTGATGATCGCCATGGCGATCGCCTGCGAACCCAAGCTGCTGATCGCCGACGAGCCGACCACCGCGCTCGATGTCACGATCCAGAAACAGATCATCGACCTCATCGAGGCCCTGCGCAAACGCCACAAGATGTCGGTGCTGTTCATCACCCATGACCTGGCGCTGGTCGGTGAAATCGCCGACGAAGTGATCGTCATGCGCCACGGCGAAGTACGCGAAAAAGGCGATGTGCGGCAAATCTTTGAAGCGCCGCAAGATCCGTACACCAAAGCCTTGCTGATGTGCCGCCCTTCGCTCGACACCCGCCCATGGCGCTTGCCGGTGATCAACGATTACATGAACGGCAACAACGGCGCCGACCTCGACCTGCGCGAACGCAGCCGCGGCTGCAGCGGCCAGGAAGATACCTTGCTGGAAGTGCGCAACCTGGGCAAGAGCTTTTATTTCCGCGAAGGCCTGTTCGGCCGCAAGGAATTCAAGGCGGTGCAAGACGTCTCGTTCAAGCTGGCGCGCGGCAAGACGCTGGGCGTGGTGGGCGAATCCGGTTCCGGCAAGACCACCGTTGGCCTGACCCTGATGCGCCTGCACCAGGCGACGTCAGGACAGGCGCTGTTCGAAGGCAAGGACATCATCGGCATGTCCAACAGCGAGTTCATGTCCTACAAGCGGCGCATCCAGATCATTTTCCAGAACCCCTACGCCTCGCTCAACCCGCGCTTCACCATCGGCCAGATCCTGCTGGAGCCGATGCGCATCCACCAGATCGGCAGCGACGACAGCGAGCGCACCGAGATGGCCATGCAGCTGCTGCAAAAGGTTGGCCTGCCGCCTGTCGCCTACCATCGCTATCCGCACGAATTCTCGGGCGGCCAGCGGCAGCGGATTGCGATTGCGCGCTGCCTGACCATGCGCCCGGAAATCCTGGTGTGCGACGAATCGGTCTCGGCGCTGGACGTTTCGGTGCAAGCCCAGGTATTGAACCTGCTGCAGGACTTGCAGGAAGAGTTCGGCATGAGCTACATCTTCATCTCGCATGACCTGTCGGTAGTCAAATACCTGGCCGACCAGGTGATGGTGATGCACCAGGGCAAAGTGGTGGAGCTGGCCAATTCGGATGAGCTGTACCACAATCCGACCCATCCTTACACTCGCCAGTTGCTGAGCGCGATCCCTCGCGGTTTGCAAAACTGACGGACAGGCGGCTGCGGCAAGCCGCAGCCTGCGCTTCAACCACGGGGTACCGCGTGAGCTGTGCCCCGTTCTCGTTTACGCCGCGGATTGACGTCCCGGATATTTCGATATAGCTTGCCTGCACCCATCACAAAAACAGGCGCCGCCGTCAATGAACAGGATAAAGCTGAAGACCGAAACCATCGTGCTGGCAGCCGACCTGGCAGGCACCCTGGTGTTTGCAATCGAAGGCGCCCTGAGCGCAATGCGCGGCGGTCTCGACTTGCTTGGGGTGATGGTGATTTCCTTCGTCGCGGCGCTTGGGGGCGGCGTCATACGCGACCTGCTGATAGGCGCCACGCCGCCGAACGCCATCCGCGACTGGCGCTACCCGGTGCTGACCTTCCTGGCCGGCCTGCTGACCTTTGTTTTCCATTCGACGGTGCAGGGTTTCCCGGCGACGCTGGTCCTGGTGCTGGACGCCGCCGGCCTGGCCC
>Ga0182005_1000635_pt1 | contig 16723 bp, 13 predicted proteins | sample Sormic07211103_1_FD_123021 | JGI IMG/M metagenome (GOLD analysis project Ga0182005, IMG submission 123021) | Rhizosphere microbial communities from Sorghum bicolor, Mead, Nebraska, USA - 072115-103_1 MetaG | ecosystem: Host-associated > Plants > Roots > Rhizosphere | place: USA: Nebraska...
CAGTCAAAATTGCATCTGCTACTTCCAACAGTGTATTATCAACAAGTAACACCGTTCAAAATTGCATCCGCTACTTCCAACAATTTATTATCAACAAGTAACGCCATTCAAAATTGCATCCGCTACTTCCAACAGTGTATTATCAACAGTAACTCCGTTCAAAATTGCATCCGCTACTTCCAACAATTTATTATCAACAAGTAACGCCATTCAAAATTGCATCCGCTACTTCCAACAATTTATTATCAACAAGTAACACCGTTCAAAATTGCATCCGCTACTTCCAACAATTTATTATCAACAAGTAACACCACTCAAAATCGCATCCGCTACTTCCAACAATTTATTATCAGCCGCCTGCAATGAATAGAGGTAAGTACTATACGGCTGTTGAGGAAAGCTAAGTAACGTAGCAATAATCCCTGCCGATGCATTGAGCATATCCTTATGCACTCTCCATTTATTCTTTTCTCCAAATGGAAGATCCAATGTATAAGGCGCCAGGAATGGAGGGCCCGCCATCTTATCCGTATTAGCTCCTGCCGGCGTATTCACTAATACATTCGCGATCGTACGCAGGTTATACATCTCCCCAAAGGTCGCATGAATGATCATCCCTCTCGGAGAATTCACCATATCACTATAACCATCACCAATCAAAAAGCTATGTGTCAAAAAATTCAGCAACATGCGATAACGTACATTGAACAGGTTCGCCCAGAACCGCGCTATCGGCGCTGTAATTGGGTTCTGTTCATCGTCCATCACAGCCGTTTCTTCAGGAGATACATACGGGTTGGTGAGAATATTCTTAGCTGGATTAAAACCATCCGGTAGTGTACGCCACTGCTTATAGATATTCAGGAAACGCTGAAAGTGTGATTCATCCGCATCGTCTGCTACCGGATTCTCACCCTGCTCTGCAATCGCTGCTACTGCCGCAATGGTGTCAGTACGACAGGTTAAAGGTACCACCAGTACATTCGGTGTATTCGCCGGACTAGCATGCGTGCTATTCCCTCTTGCACCATGATCATATCCACGCTGCCATTCATCCGGCTTTGCCTGGAAAGGATACGTCTCTGCACCGAAAATATCATCAGGTATCATCTGTTCATCCTTCAGCAAATCCAGGATACTTTTAAATAGTACGCTGATAGGATCACCGATATTCGCAGTAGGCAGCAATGCCTGTATTTCTTTCTTAATCTCCTTCGTCTCTGCATCGTCATCCTCCTGGATATTCAACCATCCCTGGGGAGACTCGGCATACACATACTTCGCCAGAGACTCTTTGGACAAAGGTTCCAGCTTGAACTCAAAAGGATACAAAGCAGAATCCCATGGAAAATCCTGCCTGCTGAAGTTCAGGGGAGCACCAATCACTCTCAGTACATTCTGAATAGACACAAAGTGCCCCATCTCTTCTTTTGCAATACCCATAATGACTTCCTGCCAGCTCTTCACCAGCTGTTGCTGATCGGTAGGAACGTGGTCGCCACCCAGGCTGTAGGCCGCATACAGGTATTGCACCATGAGACTATGCTCCAGCTCTGCATCTACGTGCAGCATGTAAGTTAGCCAGTCTTTCGGATTGAATTCCGGTGGAATAAGCGGGCCTGCGGTGGCTCCGGCAGTAAAGGTCGCCGCCATAAAGTTGCCGGTGGTGTTGAGTTCTTCACCAGTGAACGCTGCTGCGGTGAGGGCCGTAACACCCCGCCTTTCAGGACGTGCCTGATCCAGCAGAAATGACAAATGTCGCTGCATGCTACTTCTCATAGAATGAAATAGTTAGGGTCGTGGAGGAAATTAAGTTGTGTACAAAAAAATGCTTTCTGAAATTTTATCGTTTAACACATGAGGGCTTCCATAATTCAGGATAATTAACGCATCGAAAAAGAATATGTTCACCTCAGAGAAAAAATTATACTTTCTAATCCATTTTGAATAAATTAGGCCTTCAGGTCTCAAATTATTAACATCATTCCACATCATTCGATTATGAATAAGCGTCTTAGTCTTTTATTCGTAGCCCAGGCATTATATTTCCAGCTTTCCGCGCAGGTACAGGTCAAACAACTGCTCACGGAAGGATTAAAAGATCCGCAAAGTATTGACAATGTACATCCACGCTTCAGTTGGAAACTGAGTACAGAGCAAAAAAACACCCTTCAATTGGCCTATGAAATCACGGTAATGGATGGGAAGAAAGCCACATGGAGTAGTGGGAAAGTCGCTTCTGACGAGAGCCTGCATGCTCCTTATGATGGTCCTGTATTGACACCCGGCAGACAGTATAGCTGGAAAGTGAAGGTCTGGGATAACCACGGTCATAGTGCGGCATCTACCGAACCTGCTTACTTCCGTATGGGTATTACGGAGTGGAAAGCCAAATGGATAGAGCCCGGTTACCAGGAGGCTGCTACCAATCGTCCCTGTCCTATTTTCAAAACCAGTTTTCATCCAGGCAAAAAGGTAGCTGCTGCTATTGCATATATTACCAGTCATGGATTGTACGAAGCACAGATCAACGGGAAGAAAGTGGGAGATGGTTTTCTCACACCCGGTTTTACGAGCTATAACAAACGGTTACAATACCAGGTGTACGACGTAACGAACCTGCTGCAACCAGGAGATAATGATATTCAGGTAACGGTCGCTTCCGGCTGGTACAGAGGTACCATCGGCTGGGGCACGGATAAGTATGGCAAGACACTGGGCGTGTTATACCAGATGGAAGTCACCTATACCGATGGCACAAAAGAAACTGTGATCTCTGACGGGAACTGGAAATCAGGTACTGGCAAGATCACCTATGCAGAAATTTACAATGGTGAGTGGCAGGATAATCGTATTGAAACGACTAACTGGAGCGGGGTAAAAGTGATCGATATCCCCATGAATAACCTGGTAGCGAGCATGACACCACCTGTTACCAAACAGGAAGTCTTCAGTAATATCAAACGGATCAAGACGCCTGCAGGTGAAGATGTGATAGACTTTGGTCAGAACCTTTCCGGGTTTGTACACTTTAAAGCATCAGGTCACGCAGGGGATAGCATTATATTAGAACATGGTGAGATCCTGGATAAGAAAGGCAACTTCTACAATGCCAATTTGCGCACGGCAGCAGCGACAGATATCTTTGTATTGAGTGGTAAAGGCGAGGAATATTTTGAGCCTCATTTTACCTTTCATGGTTTTAGATATGTGCGGGTAAAGACAAAAGCAAAGATGACGAACATCGAAGCGGTCGCGACGTATTCAAATATACCTGCTACAGGCATGTTTGAATGTTCTAATCAGATGGTGAATCAACTCCAGCATAATATACAATGGAGCCAGGTAGATAATTTTGTGGATATCCCTACAGATTGTCCACAGCGTGATGAACGGTTGGGTTGGACGGGCGATGCACAGGCTTTTGTGCAAACAGCGACTTTCAACCGGGAGGTGAATACCTTCTTTACAAAATGGTTACGTGATTTAGCTGCTGATCAGTTGAAGAATGGGTCTGTACCTTTTGTGATTCCAAATGTATTGGGTGATGATGCCTCCGGTTCTGCCGGCTGGGGCGATGCTGCGACGGTAGTGCCCTGGACGATGTACGAGGTATATAGTGATAAAAGGTTGTTAGAGAATCAGTATCCATCTATGAAAGCATGGGTAGATTTCATCCAGTTGAATTCCCCCAAAAACATGTGGGCAACGGGTTCACACTTTGGTGACTGGTTGTCTTATAAATCAGAGAATCGTTCCGCTGATACGTACACATATATTACTACACAGTGTTATTATGCGTTATCCACACAACTGGTGATCAATGCAGCACGCGTACTCGGCAAGCAGGATGATGTAGAAAAATATTCCTCATTACTGAAGAAAATAAAAGATGCATTTTGTGCGGAGTATGTGACGCCTAATGGGCGGATTATGTCTAACACACAGACCTCTTATGTGTTAGCGTTAGCTTTCGACATGCTGCCGGAAAACATCAGGCCGATGGCGGCGAAGCACCTGGCAGATGATATTGCGGGTTATAATAATCACCTGACTACAGGATTTCTGGGAACTTACCTGTTGAGTAATACGTTGACAAGGTTTGGGTATACGGATGTAGCTTATAAGTTGTTGCTGCAGGATACGTATCCTTCCTGGTTGTATCCGGTGAAGATGGGGGCTACTACAATATGGGAGCGTTGGGATGGTATGAAGACGGATAGTACGTTCCAGACGATAGAGATGAATTCATTTAATCACTATGCTTATGGCGCGATTGGGGATTGGATGTATAAGAATATAGCGGGGATTAATATGGATGAAGGGAGTACGGGGTTCAAGAAGATAAAGATAATGCCGAGGTTGGGTGGAAATATGACCTATGCGAAGGCAAGTTATGAGAGTGGGTATGGGAAGATAGCGGTGGATTGGAAGATAAAGGATGGAAAGACGTTTGTGATGGATGTGGAGATACCGGTGAATACGACGGCGGAGGTGTATGTGCCGGGGAAGGAGGGAAAGGAAGCTGTTGGATCGGGGAAGTATCATTATGAAACGAAACTATAAGAACTTTCCCGATTGGGCTTGATTGAAATTTCACAAGAACTTGCTGAGTACGAAAATGTCCGCCCTTATAGGCGGACATTTTAATATTTTTCCCTGGAAAGTAAAAGCAGGTCTACAATCAATACTGGTGATTATGCTGTTAGGGTCAATTGAGAAGCAGTAATTCCAGACATTCTTTCCTTATGCTGAAAATCACGTTTTGTTTCAATTACGTGATTATTGATAGCATTCCTTACTTCTCCTGCCTTACCAGAATTCATATTTTTAAATTTACCCTGATCCTTAACACGATCAATGACCTGGGCTTTTCTATTAAATTTTACAGCCATATTAATAGTGTTTTAGGTTGCTCGAATATATTGAAAATTCATTTAAAGGCAACAAAATTTCCACCAATTCCTTCGTATCTGCATCCGGGTAATAGCAGCGATCGCCATATCCTGCAAAAACCAAGGCCTTATAATTGGCCAGGTCTGGTTCTGTTGCGCCTAGTATAATTAAACCATTTGCCTTTTCCTGTTTCATTAAAGACTTATTAGAATATTCACCTACCCAGATAAATTTAGGCATAGGAGTATCCAAAATAAAATCCCGGATATCGTTCTGTAAAGCAGCTTCTTTGGCCAGATAATCCTTATATGATCGACTCGATGCAAGAAATACCCTGATAAATAATTCCGTCCCATTGGGAATTAAAAAACCTACTTTTAGAAATAATAGTTTTATGTGAAGCTTGGCTTCAAACGCATCTAAATATACTTTGGGATAAAGAGGGGATACAAAAGAGGTAATTTTGCATTTTCCCCATTCTATATCATTGTAATAATGTGCAGGACTTGACAAATGCGCCAATTGATAAGGAGGAAAATTATCATCAATTATAACATATTCCTTATTGACGTCATCATTATCAAAAAGTTGAATATTTCGATACCTTAACTCATTACTTATGGCCAGGTTTTCCTCAATAGTAACTGGTAAATTGTCAATTTGGGTAGCTGTAACATAATTTCTGCCGACAATTAAAACTGCATGCCCAATGTTTCCTCCGGTTCCTCTATTGTCCAATGCTGCCAGGATAGGAATTCCACTTTCAAGGTAACAAGATAACAATCGTTTAAATACAACTTCTCCAAATTGAGCTATTGCATAAATTTTAGTTCCAAATCCAAATTTCTTTAATGCAAACGCCATGTCATAAATATTCAATCCTCCTGATGGCAATTGGCGTTGATTAGAGCTATCTCTTAATGTTTCTATAATTATTGATGGTAATACAGGCTTATAATTAAAATATTTTGAAGAAAAGTATTCCATTATGGACCAAATCGAAGTCTCAGCACAGCTAATGGTTTCACCATCCTGAGATGAATGAGGAAAGCCTTCAGCAATTACTTTAACAGCGGCTGCAGTTGCAGGACAAGTAGAGGAAATACACAAAAAATCATGAGATTTTAATGCAAATGGAGAAATCAAACTTCTCCCAACAATATTTGGCACCGTAGGCCGCAATACGATGAAACCTAAATATCTTTTTTGAAGAACTTCCCGGTCTAGCTTTTCACGGAACTCGTCTGGATCCAATATACCCTCGAATAACGACAATCTGATACAATCCCTTGGATAAACAGTCATCTTGGTAGAAAAATAGCCATAATAGCTATCCCGGTATACCCGATCTACATAAGGATATTCAATAACGAAATTAACATCATCGCGCAGGCGATCAATATGATCTTGTAAATGTAGGAGTAAATCAACCGCGATTAAAGAAGAAACATGGAAACAATCTTCAATCATGGGAGTTAACTCGGTTTGCAATTCTTGTTTATTACAAAATATAGTAGTACTCATACTGCTTCCTGATTCATGCTGATTTTAATACCAAGCCTTAGGCACTCATACGTTCGTTGCCGTGGTATTCGACCTAAGCAAAAATAAGTTGCAGTATTTATACTTTGGTAACACCAAAACGTAATCAGGGATTGACACATTATCATATTGAAACAGGCCAATCGTTAGCCGTTTATTGGGGGATAAAATATAAAATGAGTCACTATGCCTATTCACGGAGAGGGGGCCTATGGCTTATATAAAATAACCTTTTTCCCCCACTTTCTCCAATAAATATTCCCTACTATTTACCAAAATCCTATATTTAGGCCTGATTGCTATCAACAGGAGGATTTTATGGAAAATACAAAGAGTATCACGGAATTTATTACCGATTTCGAGCGAACACTAAAGCACATATTTTACGAAAAAAACGACATTAACCAGCTAAGCCTTCAGCGTGGCTTACCAGACAATATTTGGAAAGACATCATGGATATGGCCCCGCTATCAGTCGCCATACCCACCGCTTATGGCGGTAGAGGATGTATTGTAAAGGAATGTCTGTCACTCCTCTCCTCCGCTGCCTATGAGTCTTTACCCTTATCCCTTACTTTCGGAATTAACATCGCTTTATTTTTGGAACCTCTTTCCAAATACGGTAATAACAAGGTAAAAAAGGAAGTCTTTGACAACTTCCTCCACCATCAGAGTATGGGGGGCCTGATGATCACCGAGCCAGACTTTGGCAGTGATGCCCTCAATATGATGACGGCCTATAAAGAGTATGAAGGTGGATATAGTATCAAAGGGTCTAAGCACTGGCAGGGGTTGACCGGCCAGGCTGATTATTGGCTGATCGCCGCCAGAAAAGAACAGGAAGACGGAAGTTTGTCCAGGGATGTGGATTTCTTCCTGGCTGACAATAAAAAGAAAGAGCAAACCATCATCGTGGAATCATATTACAACAACCTCGGTTTGTACATGATTCCTTATGGCCTGAACAAGATCGACATCCAGGTGCCCAAAGAGCAGATACTGATCCCTGAGACGACAGGCATCAAAATGATGCTGGACATCCTGCACAGAAGCCGTATGCAGTTCCCGGGTATGGGCATGGGCTTTATCAAACGTATGTTGGATGAAGCACTGGACCATACCAAGAACAGGATAGTAGGTGCTGGTAACCTGTACGCTATGGACTCTATCAAGTTCCAGCTATCCCGTATTCAGACGGCCTTTACTATTTGTTCCGCCATGTGTTTCAAGAGCAGTCGGATGAGTGGTATTGAACACAACCTGGCAACAGAAGGTCTGGAAGCGAACAGCATGAAAGCCCTGGTAACGGACCTGATGCATGAATCTGCACAGCTTTGTTTGCAGTTGTCCGGTGCTAATGGGTATAAAATCAGTCATATAGCAGGCAGAGGTATTGTGGATAGCAGGCCGTTCCAGATATTCGAAGGATCAAATGAGATGCTGTATACGCAAATTGCTGAGGCAGTGATGAAGAAGATGAAACGCCACCAGACCAGTGGGCTATACGATTTTCTGTCTACCTTCCCGCTTACACAGCGCTCTTCAGAATACTTTAAAGAACAGCTTGCTGTGAATGTGACAGAGACCCTTACTCAACGTAAGCTGGTAGACCTGGGTAAGATCATCAGCCGGCTGATTTGTACGGATTATACCTTAGAAATGGAAGATGCTGGATTCAGGAAAGACCTTGTGGAAAACTGTATTGGCAATGTGCGGATGGAAATAGCCCACCTGGTGTCCAACCTTGGCATCAAGAATTTATCAACTCCTGTTGATGATTATAGAGAGGCAAGTGACTGGTTATCGCTCTAATCACTCATTTAGCGGGCGTATTTCTAACAATCAGGCAGGTTTCCGGGTAAAGAAAACGCAAAAGACCTACAAGTATACACATAGAATATTTTATTATATACTCCTATATAAGCGCCTCAACGGGGCGCTTATGTTTTTTCAGTTACAAAATAATACGTACCTTTGCTACAATTTAGCACTGTCTGGCACTTTAAAAAGCTAAATATTATCCAACACTAATAGCGATCCAGACTCAATATTACACTGCATTCTATTTCTTATCAATTGAGATGATAGTTAACCTTTGTACGGATAATACTATCTATTGAGTTTTATTAACATACGGATCAATTCCAATGTATCGACCAGCAAATTGATCTATTCTTTCACCAATACTTTATACTATGGCAATAAGCTGGAATAAAAAGACAAAAGAAAATAAAAAGAGAATAGCTAAACAGCAGAAGGAAGAGAAGAAAGAGGAGAGGAAGAAAAACGCTGTAAAAGGAGCTAGTCTGGAGGACATGATGGCGTATCTTGATGAAGATGGCAATCTGACAACTGTTCCACCAAAAGAAAGAGAGAAACCGAAAAAAGATGAAGAGCAACAATAGTTAAAGGGGGATGCCCCTTTAATTTTGCGTTGTTGTTTAGCGAACCTTGTGAGTAAGGTTAGATTGCCTGGTAGTTTTGTTATTGTGAAGGATGGATGTTGTTTGAGGTTGGGTATACTTGTTAGTGAGGATGTTTGTTGCTTGTTATGGTGTTGATGGAATGCTGTTCGAGGTTGGTTTTTTCCTGTAAGTGAGGTTGTTTGTTACTTGGTATGCTGGTAAGTGAATGCTGTTTGATGTTGGTTATTCCTGTAAATGACATTGTTTGTCGCTTGTTATTCCTGTAAAAAGAATACTGTTCGAGGTTTGTTTTTCCTGTAAATGAGGTTGTTTGTTGCTTGTTATTCCTGTAAATGAATATTATTTGATATTGATTGGCAGTCAGCATATTATAAAATTCAGCATATAGAATTAAATATTCACTGCATAATGGGTACTTCTTCCACCTCCGCAAACTCATACAGCGAATTTTCTATTTCCGCCGTAGTACTATACCGGAATTCCGGCCAGTCTGGTTGCTGCCAATTGTAAATCATGAGCCGAATAATCTAAATATTCGGCTCAAATATAGTCATTTTATGAGCCGAATAGCGATATCTAACTAAACAGCCCCATCTATCCACTCCGCCGAAGGCTTTCCCCTCCGTCCCCAGGTTGGTAAAGAATAATGAATAAACTAACGGTTTAATGCATTCATCAGGAACTCAGGATATCTCGTACCTGCTACAATACCTGCTGGCATAATGGCTTCTATACTTTGCAGATCCTGTGCTGTCAGTTGTACCTTTTCTGCTGCAATGTTTTCTTCTAATTTCCTTACCTGTTTGGTGCCGGGAATGGCAATGATCTGCTCACCTTGTGCCAGGATCCATGCAAGTGCTAATTGTGCCGCTGTACAGCCTTTCTGCTCAGCGAGTGCTTTCACTTTTTCTACCAGTTCCAGGTTTTTATAAAAGTTCTCTCCCTGAAAACGCGGCATATTCACCCGGTTATCTTTCAGGTCTTCAGGAGATTTAACTTCGCCTGTTAAGAATCCCCTGCTTAATGGGGAATAGGCGACAATACCGATGCCCAGTTCGCGGGCAGTGGGTAATACTTCGGCTTCTATATCTCTGCTCCATAGAGAATATTCTATTTGCAGGGCGGTAATAGGTGCCACAGCGGCCGCTTTCCGAAGGCTGGCTGCAGATGCTTCTGATAAACCGATATACCTGATCACTCCTTTTTCTACCATATCGGCTAAGGCACCGACAGTTTCTTCGATAGGTACGTTTGGGTCTACACGGCCGGGGGTGTACAGATCAATGTAATCGGTTTTCAGGCGTTGCAAACTGTACAGGATAGCGTTCCTTAAATAATCGGGATGTGCATTTACAGGGCCGAAGGTAAAGCCATTATTAGCAGCAGGGCCGAACATCTGTCCTGTTTTTACAGAGAGGAATGCTTTGTCCCGCTGGCCTTTGATGGCTTTTCCGATTAACTCTTCATTGTGACCAGTTCTGTAATAATCGGCGGTGTCTATGAAGTTATGGCCGAGTTCCAATGCTCTGTGGATAGTAGCAATAGATTGTTGTTCATCTGGTACGCCGTAGGCACCAGACATGCTCATGCATCCGAGTCCGATAGCTGATACAAGTGGTCCGTTGGTTCCGAGTTTTCTGTTCATGATTTTCATTTTTACAAATGTCAGCAGAAGCAGAAAAGAGAGGCCGGACAAAACGTATTAGTATCCTGACAAATCCTGCATAAAAGCACCGATTGTCTGGCCCGTTACTTTTTTGAACAACCGGGAGAAATATTCGGGGTCGTTGAATCCCAGGTCGTAGGCCAGTTCTTTAATAGAGGTATTAGTATCCTGACAAATCCTGCATAAAAGCACCAATGGTCTGGCCGGTTACTTTTTTGAACAACCGGGAGAAGTATTCGGGGTCGTTGAAGCCCAGGTCGTAAGCCAGTTCTTTGATAGAGGAAGTCTTTGAATAATACATCCTGCGTTTGGCTTCCAATATAAGGCGGTTGGTAATGAATTCCTTTGGACTGAGGCCGGAGTATTGTTTGACGATATGATATAAGCTGTTAGTATTCAAAGCGAGTTCTTCGGCGATCTCGATGATGCTGGGGTGGTCGGTGAGATTGTTTTCGATTAATAATTTAAAGCGGATGTATTTGCCCAGTTTATTCTGCGTAGGTTGCTTCTCTGCGGCGAAGTAAGCGGAGTTGATCTCTGTTAATAAGCTATTGAGGTGCGCCAGGATAAGGTCTGGGTCGGTATCCATAGAGCTTAGGAGCCCAAGCAGCATTTCGAAAATAGATTTGAGTCTGGCGGCGGCGGGAGGGGTGAATTTGATCTTTTGGTTATTCAGTGGGTTGATGAGGAAGGGGTATTGTCTGGGCAGGAGGGATAGGCTACTTTCGTCAAAGCCGAGTTTGAAGAAGTTATTATGCTTTTTTGCATTGGGGACATGAATCTGGTGCGGGAGCACAAAGAGCAGCTCGTTTGCCTGGATGTCGAAGTGCTGCATATCAACGCCATGGCGGGTGGTACCGTCGAGGACGAAGAGGAGGAAATAGTAGTTTTTGCGAAGGACAGGTTGATACGTCCCCAGCATTTCCGGCGATAGCCCTCCAAAAGATGGGGAGACGATGCGGATGGGTAATTTGTTGTTTTGTGTATGTTGATGCAGGAAGGAATCCATGCCCTAAAAGTAGCGAATTTGCTTTATTCCTGAATTATATACTTCTTCATCATGCATATCCATTATTCTAAAAAATTACAACCTCTTTTTTCGTTGGATTAGATACGCTACGTCAAGGCCCTCCTTCCTCAATTAATTCACCAGCCCTGCCATAAAAAATGCACGCCTCATATCTCCGTCACTATCAAAAACCTGGATTTGCAATCCATCCACTAGTATTCCACCCATCATCCTGCACTTACTCCCAATAGATGTAATCACCGCCTCTCTTAACTCTCCATAAGATTTCCGTTCCCGCGACCAAAGCCGATTATTCTTTCTCATTAAAGCGCAACCTAAATAATATCGTATTTCTTTCCTGATTTCAAATTTTCATCTCGCTCAATTTGGTCAGTTTCACGACCATTTTTTCACCATGCTTTTGTTCATAATCCGTAAAACCATCATACACTTCCAACCCACTAAAATCAATCCCCGTTTCCTTCCCCACCTGTTGTACACTCACCTGATACGTTTGATACACACCATATTCAAACTCCAATGTCTTCAATTCTTTCTCCTGGCTAATCGTATAGGCGGTCGCTGATTTACGTCCGCTGGCAGTCACGATGGCCACTACTTTCCAGAACGCCAAAGGAACTAACGCATCTCTATACTTTACATCTTTATCTGTGAATATAGGCCCTGTAAACACCGTCACCAGCATCCCTTGTACTTCCGCATTGTGCAGGATATAATCCTCCAGCCCTAACCATGTCTGCTGGTTCACAGCTGCCATTTGCGGAGAACTATTCGTAAAGTGAAATGTATCTTTATTTGCCAACAGCGCCGCAGCTTTCGTACCCCATACCGGATCATCTCTACGCACCATATGCCCTCTGTCTAAATTATTATTATCATACAACGCATCTCCCCACTGATCACTCTTATCCAGGCGGCCATCGAAATACCAGGAAGTCTCCCTTGCCACATTTCGCACGGCCTGCTTCCCATCAATATTCACTGCCGTAATAATAGGCAATCGCCTTTCGGCAGACATCACCACAGAAAAATGTTCATAATTCAGTACTGCCTTCCCCGCATCCTTCCCATACCGGATCTGCCTGACAGTAGTAGCTGGCGGCATAGGCAACGGCATCTCCCATCCCTTTAAAAAGGAAGCATCATATCCTGTCCGGTCATCAAACTCACTGGGATCCGACACCTGCTCTTTCCCCGCTTTTGCCAGCAACAGGTCACCGACACGGACCATCGATTCAAAAGTAGTATGTTGTGTACGCATGATCGTTATGCAACAATTAATATGCCCCGGAATAGTTCTATATTTATCTTAATAAATTTTTAACCCATGAAGATCCCAAACGCATTCAACGATATCATTAAAGACCATCTTAACGTCAACGCAGCCTGGTTACCGATCACCAATACTTTTCAATTAGGCGATTATGGTATTTTCTCTGATGGCGTATTTATGCAATTAGGAAATATCAGGGAATTCGGTATTCAGTTCGAAGTAGCCGAAGGCCCGGAGAGCAGCATCAATTTCACTTCTTCCGAGACCAGCGTGATCAATTTCTCAGGGGGCGTACAGGTAGACGTAATTCCGCCAACAGCCGTCGATGCCAAGGTAACTATGAAGTTTGGTAACAAAGGTTCATTCTTTGTAAAGTCGCCGGTAATAAAAGTAAAAGTGATGCAAAACATCCACCAGATAGGGGCACAACTCAAAGACATAGAAGGCTGGAAAAGAAAGTGGAAAGTCGTGCACCAGGTATACCATGCAAAAGATGCTGCGATCTTTTCGACCATCGCAGCCGACACCGACCTCACCTTTAGCGGCAATGTGAAAGCACTGCGGGAATTGAATTTAGGGGCTGCCAATATCAATGTTAACACTTCCAAAGAGATGGGTTTGGAAATGCATGGCAAAGCAGGGATCATCGCGCTTGGATTGTTCAAGCTACGCTGGTTAGGGGGAGGTGTCAGATCACTGGATGCCAGTCATCAGGACATTGAACTGCTGCATGGGGAAGTGGAAGATGATGTATAGTCTATTCCAATCTCACTTCCTGCCAGGTTTCATTTCCAGGTAAGTCTACCGCTACCACTATCACCTTCCCACCTGGCGGTAGTGTGGCTGCCTTATAATACCAATCCACACCATTCCTACCCAACAAAGCCTTCCCGCGTTCCTGCAACCCACCTTGCGCATCCAGTACACGTACCTCCACTTCCGCCACCCTGAATTCATTTTTGGCAGTGACGATAACCGTCTCTTCTTCAAATTTTATCTGCTGAATCTCTGGTGAGCGATACGCATCCTTTACTGCCATATTATAAGCATTCTGTCCCGGGCCTGCCAGTGATTTATAATATGCCTTTATCTCCGGATCGGCTATGATCACCTTGGCATAAGCTGCGGCCACCGTCATCTTATACCGGGCTTCCAGCTGTTTTTTAGTCGGTTTTTTCTTCGACGGTCCGCGTTTTTTAGCAATGATTATCTGGTCGTTCCGCTTGTAAATGGTGAATTCATCGCCAAGTGAACCTTCCACTGCCTGGAAAAGTAGGTTATCTTTTATTAGAGCCATACAAACAATTTTTGGGGTTATAATAAATATACGGAATAGTTCGCTAGCCCAATGCTAAAAGTTCATCAATTTGGTACTATGACGTCACTATAAGGTCACTTGTATATCGATTGGATATTGAAGTGACCTTCTGGTGTCCTTTTAGTGTCCTTATAGCATAAAGGCCGTGATATAGAAAGGCCCCTAAAAGCATGTTGCTTTTAGGGGCCTTCACACCATTTATTGGTTTAAATATTTCCTTTCTTCATTTCCTTCACCGCATAATCCACCGCTCTTGCCGTCAGCGCCATATACGTCAGACTCGGATTCTGGGTACTGGTCGATGTCATACAGGCACCATCCGTCACAAACACATTCTTCACCAGGTGCAGCTGGTTCCATTTATTCAGCAAAGACGTTTTCGGATCATGCCCCATTCTCACCCCGCCCATTTCATGGATGTCCAATCCCGGGGCCTGTTTCGAGTCGCGCGTTTTCAGATCTGTAAAACCTGCTTTGGTATACATCTCCGTCATCTGCTCAAAGAAGTCTTTCACCATCTTCTCATCATTATCATCATAACCGATATCCGTATGCAATAATGGAATGCCCCACTCATCTTTCTGATCCTTATCTAAAAATATCCGGCTCTGCTCTTTCGGAATCGTCTCTCCCATCATATGAGAACCTACACTCCACGGACCCAGCTCTTTCTTATGCAGGCTATCCTTCAACTGCTCCCCAAAACCATCCGGCTTAGAATACGATGGACGCATGGCATGGAAGCCGGCCGCATAGCCCCTGAGGAAATCAGTCTCCTGTTTCACCAGGTTTCTGAACCGCGGAATATAAGCACTGGTAGGCCGTTTTCCATCAGTTGTATATTCCAGCAGCCCTTCATATTTCCCGGTGATCACCGCACGATAGTTATGAAAAGCAAAATACTTACCTAACAAACCATTGTCATTACCCATACCATTCGGGAAACGATCGGAAGTAGAATTCAGCAGGATGATATTCGTATTTATCGCCGCTGCATTGACAAAGATTACAGGTGCAAAATATTCAGTCGTAGCTTTTGTTTTTGCATCGATCACACGTACACCGGTCGCCTTGCCTTTTTGTGCATCGTAGATAATAGAATGTACAACGGAATCAGGTTTCAGGGTGAGATTACCCGTCTTCTCTGCCCAAGGAATGGTAGACGCATTGCTACTAAAATACCCGCCAAACGGACACCCTCTCTGGCACAGATCACGCTTCTGGCACTGCATCCGGCCTTGTTGTTTATGAATCTCCTGTGGCTGTGTCACGTGTGCACAGCGGCCATAGATCACATGCCTGTCAGTATAGTTTTTGCCTACAAAGTCTTTAAAGTACGCTTCTACTTTCGTAAGATCCATGGGAGGCAGGAATTCACCATCCGGCAAACCGGGTAAGTTATCCTTATTACCAGAGATGCCGGCGAACTTCTCCACATAGCTATACCAGGGGGCCAGGTCTTCATAACGGATAGGCCAGTCAACCGCAAAACCATCTCTCGCAGGGCCTTCAAAATCGTAGTTACTCCACCGCTGTGTTTGCCGCGCCCACAGGAGGGATTTACCTCCTACCTGGTAGCCGCGGATCCAGTCAAATGGCTTATCCTGCACATAAGGATGTTCTTTATCTTTTACAAAGAAGTGCAGGGCGTCTTCCTTGAATGCATAACATTTACTCACCACCGGGTTGTCCTCTTTCTGCTGTTGGGTCAACTGGCCACGATGTTTAAATTCCCATGGCATCATGCTGGTGGTGGGATAGTCTTTCAGGTGTTTAACGTCTCTACCTCTTTCGAGTACTAAAGTCTTCAATCCTTTTTCCGTGAACTCTTTGGCTGCCCAGCCTCCACTGATACCCGATCCGATCACAATCGCATCAAAGTTGTGGCTGGTGTCGCCTGTATTTATATTTGGCATACAATTTATCCTTTATTGACCAATACACTTCCGTGGAATCGCCCGGGTACGAGCTCATATGGGAATACCTTTGTGAGATAATATTCAGAGCCGGTATACCCCTGAATCAGTAAATCTTTGTACGTGTGATAGAAGGCGGAGGCGGGAGATGCATCGGGTGCGGTCTCTTCCATTTTTTTCAGGAAGGCGGTATCTCCTTTTTTCCATTCTTTCTGAAATGCCTGCAGGCCTGTTTTGAATTTCTCCTGATCTGCTTTGGAATAACAATCATCCATCAGGGTCATTGCATAGTTGTCGGCCGCTACCTGTCTGGCTCCCGGCTTATCGCCATTAGGGATCATGACATCGGCAAGGGAAATTAAGGTGGCTTCCTCATCAGTGGTCAGGTCGATATTTTTCACTTTATATTCCGGCGGCTTTTTCTCATGGAGGCACGAGGGTAAAATAGCCAGCCCGGCAGATACGAACAGGACCTGTTTTAAAACGGTTCGTCTGGATACAAGCATTGGCGCGTTAGTTTTTCATTAAGGACAATAAGGTAGTGGGAAGATCTGGTATTTCCAAACTTTTTGGGATGAGTGGGTTTCATGGTGTTCGATCATCATCCATATAAAAAACATCGTACCCTGTGGTGATAGGAGGAACTATTGTTTTAC
>Ga0182005_1000637_pt1 | contig 16681 bp, 17 predicted proteins | sample Sormic07211103_1_FD_123021 | JGI IMG/M metagenome (GOLD analysis project Ga0182005, IMG submission 123021) | Rhizosphere microbial communities from Sorghum bicolor, Mead, Nebraska, USA - 072115-103_1 MetaG | ecosystem: Host-associated > Plants > Roots > Rhizosphere | place: USA: Nebraska...
AATCGCCGCGAAGCCAATGGAGATTCGCTGCATATCGGGCTTTTTCTGACATCTTTCGCGGAGCGCTGCACGAAGTAGTTGCTGGTGGTAATGTTTGTATCTTGATGGCACTGCAGTTACTGGCATAAATTAATAACGGACAAGATTTTTCCATATGAAAAATCATGAAAAATTTTGCGCCAATGAATTTCTAACGGAGGTACCGAATGCAATCCCAGGCCGAAAAAGCCCGCATATTCCAGCAGCTTCACGCACGCGACGGTGCTTTCATCATTCCCAATCCATGGGATATCGGCAGCGCCAGGCTGCTGGCCTTGTTTGGATTTGAAGCCTTGGCGAGCACCAGCGCGGGATTTGCCTTTTCGCGCGGGCAGCTGGATGGCGGCATAGGACGCCAGCAGATGATGGCGCATTTGACCGAGCTGGCCGCCGCTACCGACCTGCCGCTCAGCGCTGACCTGGAAAATGGTTTCGGCGAGGCGCCGGCGACGGTCGCCGAGACCATCAGGCTGGCTGCAGCCACCGGCATCGTCGGCGGCTCTATCGAAGACGCCAGCGGCAATCGCGACGATCCGATTTACGCCCTGGAACTGGCCGCAGACCGCGTGCGTGCAGCGGCCGAAGCGGCGCGCGGCCTCGATTTTCCATTTACGCTGACTGCGCGGGCTGAAAATTACCTGGCCGGCCGGGCCGACCTGAAAGACACGATCAAGCGGCTCCAGGCTTACCAGGCCGCCGGCGCCGACGTGCTGTATGCGCCGGGCCTGAAAAGCCGGGAAGATATCGCGGCGGTGGTGAGTTCGCTGGACAAGCCGGTGAACGTAGTGATGGGGCTGCAGGGCGTGCAGCTCAGCTTGCAGGAACTGGGCGCTATCGGCGTCAAGCGGGTCAGCGTCGGCGGTTCCCTGGCGCGCGCGGCATTAGGAGCGTTCATACGCGCAGCGGAAGAGATGCGCGAGCATGGCACGTTCACCTACGGCGAAGAGGCGGTGACTACGCGGCGCATCAGTGAAATGCTGCAGGCGGCCGGCAAACTTTGAGCAGCGGAAGCTGGTAATAAGTTATATGCTGGTTAGTGTAAGATCCTTGCTTTTCCGTGCTGAAGAATTGCCGCTCACCATGAAAGTCTACAATCTAGCTTGTGACCAGAATCATCGTTTTGAGGGCTGGTTTGCCTCGGAGGAGGATTTTGTTTCGCAATCCGCGGCGCAGCAGATCGTCTGCCCGGTATGCGATAGCTTCAAGGTCGGCAAGCTGCCGTCAGCCCCGCATCTGAATTTGTCCGCGGCCAGGTCCAATGCGTCCCGGCCTGGCGCGGCCCGTCAGGACCCTGCCGGCGCAGGAGACCAACGCCTGGGTTCGCCGGCAATGGCGCAATTCCAGCAGCGGTTGCAGGATATGGCGCGCCACGTCATTGAAAATACAGAGGATGTCGGTGAAGGTTTTGCCGAAGAGGCGCGCCGGATCCATTACAAGGAAGTCGCCGAGCATGGCATCCGGGGCGTGGCCTCGCCGCAGCAGTGCCAGGAGCTGGCGGAAGAAGGCATCGAGGTTTTTCAGCTGCCGCTGCCAATCCCGCACAAGCAGACGCTGCAGTAAGGCGCTTGCGGCGCCGGCAGCTTAGCCGCTGCGGTCGCGCAGGATCCGCGTGACGCCGCGGATGCGGCGCACATTGCGCATCAGCCGAGCCAGGTGCACCCGGTCTTCGACCTGGATGGTGAAGATCAGCTGGGTCATCAGCTGGTCCTTGTCGTCATCCATGTTGACGTAGATGATGTTGGCGTCGGAATCGCCGATTTCGGCGGCAACCCGGGCCAGGATGCCTTTGTCGTTATGCACCAGCACCTTGATGCGGCAGTCGAAACGGCGGTTCAGGTCTTCGCCCCACAGCACTTCGATCCAGCGGTCCGGATCCTTGTTGCGCTGGCGCTTGGCGATATTGCAGTCTTCGGCATGCACCACCAGGCCCTGGTCGCGCTTGAGCTGGCCGGTGATGTGGTCGCCCGGAATCGGCTGGCAGCATGGCGACAGCTGCACCGATACGCCTTCGCTGCCGTAGATCACTACCGGATCCATCTTGGCCGGAGCGGCGACGCCTTCCATGTCGAGCAACGGCGTCACCAAGGGTTCGTTTTCCAGCAAGCCCATGATATGGCGCGCCACCAGGGTCGCCATGCGCTTGCCGACGCCGATGTCGGCATAGATTTCATCGAGCGACTTGGCGCTGGATTCATTCAGCAGGCGGTCGACCACGATAGGCGCCAGCACCGGATTCAGGTTGAGCATCGCCAGCGCTTGCGACAGCAGCCGCTGGCCGAGCTCTACCGACTCGCTCAGGTTGATGGTGCGCAAGTGATGGCGGATCGCTGAACGCGCCTTGCCGGTGCGCACAAAGCTGAGCCAGTTCGGACTCGGGCGCGAACTGGGCGAGGTAATGATTTCGACGATATCGCCGTTATGCAGTTCAGTGCGCAGCGGCGCCGGTTCGTGGTTGATCTTGGCGGCGATGGTCTGGTCGCCGACATCGGTATGGATGGTGTAGGCGAAATCGAGGGCAGTGGCGCCGCGCGGCAGGGCGATGATTTTCGATTTCGGCGTGAACACGTAAACCGAATCGGGGAACAGGTCGACCTTGACGTGTTCCAGGAACTCGGCCGAATCGCCGGTCTGTTTCTGGATATCGAGCAGCGACTGCAGCCAGGCATGGGTGCGCTGCTGCAAATCGCTCAGGTTGCCTTCTTCATCCTTGTACAGCCAGTGCGCGGCGACGCCCGACTCGGCCACGCGATGCATGTCCTGGGTGCGGATCTGGAATTCCACCGGCGTGCCGTAAGGGCCGATCAAGGTAGTGTGCAGCGACTGGTAGCCGTTCAGCTTGGGAATCGCGATGTAATCCTTGAACTTGCCCGGCATCGGCTTGTACAGCGCATGCAGGGTGCCCAGCGCCAGGTAGCAGTTGGCGAAGGTGTCGACCACGATGCGGAAGCCGTAGACATCCAGCACCTGGGAAAACGACAGGTGCTTGTTGTGCATCTTGCGGTAGATGCCGAACAGGCTTTTTTCGCGGCCGTCTATCTGGGCGTTGATGCCGGTCGCCGCCAGCGTGGTGCTGACCGATTCCAGGATCTTGCTGACCACTTCGCGGCGGTTGCCGCGGGCTGCCTTGACTGCCTTGGCCAAGGTGCGGTGGCGCAGCGGATACAGGTGGGAGAACGCCAGTTCCTGCAGTTCGCGGTAAATATTGTTGAGGCCCAGCCGATGCGCGATCGGGATGTAGACCTCCATGGTCTCGCGCGCAATGCGGCGTTTCTTCTCCGGGATCATCACGCCCAGCGTGCGCATGTTGTGCAGGCGGTCGGCCAGCTTGACCAGGATCACCCGCACGTCGCGCGCCATCGCCAGCAGCATCTTGCGGAAGTTCTCGGCCTGGGCTTCGATCTGGCTCTGGAACTCGATCTTGTCCAGTTTCGACAGGCCATCGACCAAAGTCGCGACCGGCGCGCCGAAACGTTCGATCAACTCGTCCTTCTTGACGTCCTGGTCTTCCATGACGTCGTGCAGCAGGGCCGCCATGATGGCTTGCGCGTCGAGCTTCCAGTCGGCGCAGATTTCGGCGACGGCGATCGGATGCGAGATATAGGGTTCGCCGGATTTGCGCATCTGCCCCAGATGCATTTCATCCGAAAAGCGATACGCTTCCTTGACCTTCTTCAGCTCGGCTGGAGTCAGGTATTCGGCAAGCTTGGTGGTCAGGTGCGTGATCGAGGCAACGCCGGGTTGAAGCGCGGGCTGGTGATCTGGCAAGGGAGGAGTATTCGCGGGTTTTCTGGCTGAGCGGGGGGATGCCGCCCGTTTTTTAGTGGTTGCGGCTGACGACAGGCTTGAATCTGGAGATGTCAGGTTCATACTGGATAGTTATCAGCCGCATGATTTTTACTAATTGCGGGACAGAGTTTATAAGTCACCGAAGCGTGACGCATTACTCTGTCCCCAACCAATTTAACCAGGTACCTTTTTCAGCATTTCAATACCAATCTTGCCTGCGGCGATTTCGCGCAGTGCAATTACGGTTGGCTTGTCTTTTGCGTCAATCTTGGCAGTGTGGCCTTGCAACAGCTGGCGCGCGCGGTAAGTCGCTGACAGCGTCAACTGAAAACGGTTAGGGATCTGTTTCAAACAATCTTCGATGGTGATGCGGGCCATATATTCTCCGGAAAACGGTGTAGCTTGGTGTTGGCTTGATGCTGGTTGATTTAATGCTAACTTAAGTTGGCGTGTATGCCTAATTGGGCAAACAAAGACGCGTTGCGCACTGCCTGCTGCGAAAAGCGGCAGCGAGTGGCTTTGACTATCGCTGTTAATTCCGACAAAGCAGATGCAAACTCTTGATTAATAATAACATATTCAAACTCGGGGGCGTGCGCGATTTCGCCGCCGGCGGCGAGAATGCGACGCGTAATGACCTGCGGCTCATCCTGTCCGCGCTTTTTCAGGCGGTCTTCCAGGGCTGCGATCGACGGCGGCAGGATAAAAATGCCGACCGCGTGCGGGAACTGCTTCTTCACCTGCTGCGCGCCTTGCCAGTCGATTTCCAGCAAAACGTCGGTGCCCGACTGCATTTGCTCGGCAATCGCCAGGCGCGAAGTGCCGTAATAATTGGTGTGGACTTCAGCCCATTCCAGGAATTCACCCTGCTTGTGGCGCGCCCGGAAATCTTCGACCGTAGTGAAATGGTATTCGCGGCCGTCCTGCTCGCCCGGGCGCGGCGGGCGCGTGGTGTAGGAGATCGACAGCTTGATGGCTTGTTCTTGCGCCAGCAGGGCGTTGACCAGCGTCGATTTGCCGGCGCCGGAAGGTGCAACCACCATGAACAGGCTGCCAGACATGGGGTGCTCGTCGGGCATGGCCGAACCGGCCAGCAGTTCATTTGGTGAAGCAGGTATAAGTGGTGGTGTCATGACAATAGGATAATGTGCAAGCTGACAAGCATATTTAACATACTTGTATATAAGAGTGACATTGTATCAGCGCGACAATAAGGCTGCAGCCCCGATTTGTATCATTCCTGCATAGCGCCAACGGCAGGTATATTGGCGCTGTGATAACGACGGCGCCGGCCATGGTGTACATTTATGGGTTTTCAAAAAGCGCCGTGCCCCGGCCGCCGCGTTTTGACGATGTACAGATGACAAGGAAGAGCGCCATGGCGATCAAATTGCAGCAAAGCGAGCAGAAGGACCTGGTCGGATCGATCCAGCGCTATTTCAAGGCAAACATGGAAGAGCCCATCGGCGACCTGCAAGCCGGCATGCTGCTCGATTTTTGCCTGCGCGTGATCGGGCCCAGCATCTATAACCAGGCGATTGCCGATGCGCAGGCGCACATGGAGGCGAAAGTCTCCGACCTGGCGATCGAGTGCTACGAAGAGAGCGGCGACTACTGGAAGAAAAAATAAGCCCGGCAACCACTTGCATCGCCCATGCAAAGCTGACAGCAGCACGGCAGCGAACGTTATAATGCAAACAGCAGCTTGTAACCAGATTCTGATCCTGACCCGCAATTTTAAATAACGCCATCCACGATATGCATTATGTTTCGACCCGCGGCCACGCAGCCGCGCAAAATTTCTCCGAAATCCTGTTGGGCGGCCTGGCCCCGGATGGCGGTCTGTACCTGCCTGAAAAATATCCGCAAGTCACCGGCGCCGAACTGGATCAGTGGCGCAGCCTGTCGTACGCTGACCTGGCGTTCGAGGTGTTGAAGAAATTCGCGACCGACGTGCCGCAGGCCGACCTGAAGGCCCTGGCGCACAAGACCTACAGCGCCGAGGTATACCGCAATGCGCGGGCAGGCGAAGACGCCGGCCAGATCACGCCTTTGCGCGTGCTGGAAGAAAAGGACGGCGGCAAGCTGCTGCTGCAAGCGTTGTCGAACGGTCCGACGCTGGCCTTCAAGGACATGGCGATGCAGCTGCTGGGCAACCTGTTTGAATATACGCTGGCGAAGAACGACGCCAAGCTGAACATTTTCGGCGCTACTTCCGGCGATACCGGCAGCGCGGCGGAATATGCGATGCGCGGCAAAAAAGGCATACGCGTCTTCATGCTGTCGCCGCACAAGAAGATGAGCGCATTCCAGACCGCGCAGATGTTCAGCCTGCAGGATCCGAACATCTTCAATATCGCGGTCGAAGGCGTATTCGACGATTGCCAGGACATGGTCAAGGCGGTATCCAACGACCACGCCTTCAAAGCCAGCCAGAAAATCGGCACTGTCAATTCGATCAACTGGGCGCGCGTGGTGGCGCAAGTGGTGTATTACTTCCGCGGCTACCTGAGCGCCACGACCAGCAATGACCAGAAAGTATCGTTCACCGTTCCTTCGGGCAATTTCGGCAATATCTGCGCCGGCCATATCGCGCGCATGATGGGCTTGCCGATCGACAAGCTGGTGGCCGCCACCAACGAGAACGACGTGCTCGACGAATTCTTCCGCACCGGCGTCTACCGGGTGCGCAAGGCGGCCGAGACTTATCACACCAGCAGCCCCAGCATGGACATCAGCAAGGCGTCCAATTTCGAGCGTTTCATCCACGATCTGCTGGATGGTGACAGCGAGCGCGTGCGCGCCTTGTTCCACAAGGTGGAAACCGCAGGCGGGTTCAGCCTGGCGGGCGGCCCCGGCAGCGATGGCGATGAATTTGCCAAGATCGGCGGTTTCGGCTTCCAGTCCGGCAAGTCGACCCACCAGGACCGGCTGGCCACCATCCGCGATATCGAACAGCGCTACGGCGTCACCATCGACACCCACACCGCCGATGGCGTCAAGGTGGCGCGCGAATACCTGGTTCCTGGGGTGACGATGATCGTGCTGGAAACCGCGTTGCCGGCCAAGTTCAACGAAACCATCCGCGAAGCGCTTGGGCGCGACGCAGAGCGGCCGGCCGGTTTTGAAAACATAGAAGCGCTGCCGCAGCGCTTCGAAGTAATGGCGGCCGACGTGGCGCGGGTGAAGACTTTCATCGCCAGCCACACCGGCTTGTAAGCTTGCCGCGAGCAGACATGCAAAAAACCCCGATGTTATCCGTTGCCGAAGCCCTCGATGTATTGCTGGCGGCGCCGCGGCCGCTGGTCGACGGCGCCGCCACCGAACTGGTCTCGACGCTGTCCGCGAATGGCCGGATACTGGCGGATGCCCAGGTTTCCCGGCTCAACGTGCCGCCGGCGGACAATACGCAAATGGATGGTTATGCGGTACGCGCCGCGGATTGCGCCAGCGGCGCTGCCGGAGGGGCGCGGCTGCCTGTCTCGCAGCGGATTCCCGCCGGCCATGTCGGCGCGCCGCTGCAAGCCGGCACCGCTGCCCGCATCTTTACCGGCGCCATGATTCCAGAAGGCGCCGATGCCGTGGTCATGCAGGAAATGTGCGAGGCCGACGGCGACGCCGTCGTCATCAAGCATGCGCCGGCCGTCGGCGAGTGGGTGCGCCGCGCCGGCGAAGATATCCGCAGCGGCAGCGTGATCCTGCCGGCCGGCACGCGGTTGCGGCCGCAGCATCTCGGCCTGGCGGCTTCGGTCGGGCTGGAAGCATTGCCGGTGCTGCGCAAATTGCGGGTGGCGATGTTTTTCACCGGCGACGAACTGGCCATGCCAGGCCAGCCGCTGAAACCGGGCGCCATCTACAACTCGAACCGCTTCGTATTGCGCGGCCTGCTGGAAAACCTGGGTTGCGAAATCAGCGATTACGGCATCGTCCCCGACAACCGCGAAGCGACCCGCGAGGCGCTGCGCCTTGCGGCGCAAGAGCATGACTTGATCCTGACCTCGGGCGGCGTGTCGGTCGGGGAAGAGGACCATGTCAAGCCGGCGGTGGAAGCGGAAGGGCGTCTGAACATGTGGCAGATCGCCATGAAGCCTGGCAAGCCGCTGGCATTCGGCGAAGTCCGCCGCGCCGCAGGCGGCACGGCTTTCTTTATCGGCTTGCCCGGTAATCCGGTATCCAGTTTTGTCACATTCCTGATCTTCGTGCGGCCATTCATCCTGCGCCAGCAAGGCGTGGCGGCAAGCGGGCTGGCGCCGCAAGCGGTGACCATGCGCGCCGACTTCGACTGGCCCAAGGCGGACCGCCGGCAGGAATTCCTGCGCGCAAAAATCAACGCCGACGGCGGCCTCGACCTGTTCCCGCAGCAAGGTTCGGGCGTGCTGACGTCGACCGTGTGGGGCGACGGCCTGGTCGACAATCCAGCCGGGAAAACCATCGCCAAGGGCGATTTGCTGCGCTTTTTGCCGTTTTCCGCTTTTCTGTAAGCGGTCCTTGCAATTGACTGAAAATGAGAATGTAATGAAAATCCAGCTGCGCTTTTTTGCCAGTATCCGCGAGGCGCTCAACTTGTCTCAGGAAACGCTGGAGCTGCCGGCTACGATCGCTACCGTCGGCGAACTGCGCGCGTTCCTGCGCACCCGCGGCCCGCTCTGGGCCGAAGTGCTGGCCGAGGGGCGTTCCTTGCGCATGGCGTTCAACCAAGAGCTGGCGAATGCGGATACCGCCCTGGCCGAAGGCGGCGAAGTGGCATTTTTCCCGCCGGTCACCGGCGGCTGATCCTGGTTTGCTGTTGTCCGTGAGGTCTTGATTATGCCCATCCGTGTTCAGGCTGAGGATTTCGATTTCGCCGCCGAGCTTGCGCAACTGCGGTTGTCCAATCCCAAGATTGGCGCCGTCGTCAGCTTTCTCGGCACCGTGCGCGATCTGAACGACGGCAGCGCCGTCGCCCAGATGGAGCTCGAGCATTACCCAGGCATGACCGAGAAAGCCCTGACGGCCATCGTCGACCAGGCCAAGCAACGCTGGGATATCTTCGACGCCCTGGTGATACACCGCATCGGTCCCTTGCTGCCGCTGGACCAGATCGTACTGGTGGCGGTGAGCTCGGCGCACCGCGGCGATGCCTTCGCGGCCTGCGAATACATCATCGACTACCTGAAAACCGAAGCGCCGTTCTGGAAAAAAGAACACACGGAGCAGGGCGCGCGCTGGGTCGACGCCCGCAGCGCCGACGACGAGGCGCTGGCCAAATGGGAACAGGACGCGCTGCCGTTGCCTATGCGCGAAAGCAAGAAGTGAGCTGGCTGGCGGTTGGCATCGGCGCTGTCCTCGGCGCCTGGCTGCGCTGGGGCGCAAGCATCTTGCTGGGGGCCTACCAGGACCAATTGCCGCTGGGAACTTTACTGGTGAACCTGGCGGGCGGCTACATGACCGGCCTGGCGGTTGCCTTCTTCGAAGCGCATCCCGTGCTGCCGATCGAATGGCGTTTGCTGGTGATTACCGGATTCCTCGGCGGGCTGACGACCTTTTCCACTTTTTCCGCAGAATCGATGGTGCTTCTGCAGCATGGCCAATATGCCTGGTTCCTCGGACATACCGTATTGCATCTATGCGGTTTGTTTATCTTGTGTATCGCCGGTTTTGCGACTTACCGGGGCCTGTTTTTCTGATTTAAGATGCCTCTTAAAGACAGGATATTAAAAAGAAAATATTCTGCATAAAACGGCTCGGGACTGGAAAGGCTGGCATATGGAGGCTATATCTAAGGCTGCTTACCTGCAGGAAGCAATTGTGAAAAGGAAAAAACCGCAAAGGCAGTCATTTGACGGCGGCGATGGCGGTGGCTATGATGAAAATATGGAAACCAGGGTTCTGAAACTTGAAGAATGTGTCAATGACGCGCGCGACCGGCTGGCGCGGATAGAAACGCGCCTGGACCAGACGGCTACCAGCGCCGACATGCACAGGGAAATGACGGACCAGACCTGGCGGCTGGTGACGTTTGTCTGCGGCTTCGGTTCTGCCCTGGTGGCCGTGACCTACTTCATGGCCACGCACATCAGGTAGCCGGGCCTGCGGATGTCGCGCCAGCTCTTCCTTGCGAAGAGCTTTTTTATGCCTGGCCAATGCCTAACTTGAAATCAGCAGGTTTGTCCCAATTTTCTACCCATTAGATATTTTGGAGGAACCATGCGTTTCGATAAATTAACCACAAAACTGCAGGAAGCGATTGCAGACGCCCAAAGCCAGGCGGTCGGCAATGATAATCAATACATCGATCCGGTCCATGCGCTGATCGCGCTGCTGAACCAGGACGACGGCAGCGCTACCTCGCTGCTGCAACGGGCCGGCGTCAACGTCGCGGCCCTGGGTAACGGTCTGAAAGCTGCCTTGGAACGCCTGCCCAAGGTAAGCGGCGCCGGCGGCGAAGTGCAGATAGGGCGCGAGCTGCTGGCATTGCTCAACCTGGCGGACAAGGAAGCGCAAAAACGCGGCGACCAGTTCATCGCCAGCGAGATGCTGTTGCTGGCCCTGCTCGACGACAAGTCGGACGCCGGCCGGCTTGCGCGCGAAAACGGCCTCACGCGCAAAGCGCTGGAAGCAGCGATTACTGCGGTGCGCGGCGGCGCCAACGTGGCTTCCCAGGATGGCGAAGGCCAGCGCGAAGCCCTGAAGAAATACACCCTGGACCTGACCGAACGGGCGCGCCTCGGCAAGCTCGATCCGGTGATCGGCCGCGACGATGAAATCCGGCGCGCGATCCAGGTGCTGCAACGGCGCAGCAAGAACAACCCGGTGCTGATCGGCGAACCGGGCGTCGGCAAGACCGCGATCGTCGAAGGCCTGGCGCAACGGATCGTCAACGGCGAAGTGCCTGACAGCCTGAAATCGAAGCGGGTGCTGTCGCTCGACATGGCAGCCTTGCTGGCCGGCGCGAAATTCCGCGGCGAATTCGAGGAGCGCCTGAAAGCGGTGCTGAAGGAAATCGCCCAGGACGAAGGACAAACCATCGTCTTCATCGACGAATTGCACACCATGGTCGGCGCCGGCAAGGCGGAGGGCGCGATGGATGCCGGCAACATGCTGAAACCGGCCCTGGCGCGCGGCGAGCTGCACTGCGTCGGCGCTACCACGCTGGACGAGTACCGCAAATACATCGAGAAAGATGCGGCGCTGGAACGGCGTTTCCAGAAAATCCTGGTCGACGAGCCTAGCGTCGAAGCCACGATTGCAATCCTGCGCGGCCTGCAGGAAAAATACGAAGTCCACCATGGCGTGGAAATTACCGACCCGGCGATCGTCGCGGCGGCGGAGTTGTCGCATCGCTATATCACCGACCGTTTCCTGCCGGACAAGGCGATCGACCTGATCGACGAGGCTGCGGCCAAGATCAAGATTGAAATCGACTCCAAGCCGGAGGTGATGGACAAGCTCGACCGGCGTTTGATCCAGCTCAAGATCGAACGTGAAGCGGTGCGCCGCGAGAAGGATGAAGCTTCGCAAAAACGCTTCGCCCTGATCGAGGAAGAAATCGAGAAACTGTCGCGCGAATACGCCGACCTGGAAGAAATCTGGAAATCGGAGAAAGCCAGCGCCCAGGGCAGCAAGCACCTGAAGGAAGAAATCGAAAAGCTGCGCCTGCAAATCGACGAAGCGACGCGCAACAGCGACTGGCAAAAGGTTTCCGAACTGAAGTACGGCAAGCTCAATGAACTGGAAAAAGCGCTGGAAACCCAATCCAGGCAAGATGCGCTGGCGGCCGCGCACCCCGATCCGGACGGCAAGCCGCAGCTGGTGCGGACCCAGGTCGGCGCCGACGAAATCGCCGAGATCGTCTCGCGCGCTACCGGCATCCCGGTGTCCAAGATGCTGCAGGGCGAGCGCGACAAGCTGGTCAAGATGGAAGACGAATTGCACAAGCGCGTGGTGGGCCAGGACGAGGCGATCGTTGCGGTGTCGGATGCCATCCGCCGTTCGCGCGCCGGGCTGAGCGATCCTGACCGGCCATACGGCTCGTTCATGTTCCTCGGACCGACTGGCGTCGGCAAGACCGAACTGTGCAAGGCCCTGGCCGGTTTCCTGTTCGACAGCACCGATGCCTTGATCCGCATCGACATGAGCGAGTTCATGGAGAAACATTCGGTCGCACGCCTGATCGGCGCGCCGCCCGGTTATGTCGGCTACGAGGAGGGCGGCTACCTGACCGAGCTGGTGCGCCGCAAGCCGTACAGCGTGATCCTGCTGGATGAAATCGAGAAAGCCCACCCGGACGTGTTCAACGTGCTGCTGCAGGTGCTGGACGACGGCCGCATGACCGATGGCCAGGGCCGCACCGTGGATTTCAAGAATACGGTGATCGTGATGACCTCGAACCTGGGTTCGCATCGGATCCAGGCCATGGAGGGCAGCGATCCGGCGGTGGTGAAGATGGAAGTGATGGCTGAAGTCAGGAACCATTTCCGGCCGGAGTTCATCAACCGTATCGATGAAATCGTGGTGTTCCATGCCCTCGACGAGAAGAACATCGGCGCCATCGCCAAGATCCAGCTGAAGATCCTCGAACAGCGCCTGGCGAAAATGGACATGGGGCTGGTGATTTCAGAAGCTGGGCTGCAAAAGATCGCCGAGGCAGGTTTTGATCCGGTTTATGGCGCACGGCCGTTGAAGCGGGCGATCCAGCAGCAGATCGAGAATCCCCTGTCAAAGTTGATTCTCGAAGGCAAGTTTGGGCCGAAGGACATTATCCACATAAATGTTAACAATGGTGAGATAGTGTTCAAAGTGACAATCTAAGCTCAGATTTTACAGGCGCAAACAGGTAGAATCGCGGCAGGCTTGAACGTGTTGCTTTATGAATTAAAGGTCACATGGCGATGCCGTGTGGCCTTTTTTTAGGTCTATGCTCTTAGTTCGTAGTGCTTGTTTGTAGTTGAGTGTTGTGAATTGTGCATTCGATTGTAGACAACGACGGGAGCAGGCATTTTTGCGGTATGTAAAGTGGCAGGGACATTTTCCCGAAGCCAGGCGCAATTATCGTAATTTCGAGGCAAATTTGAAGCGAACGTCACTGCAGCGCTTATTCATTTTGCCGTTTGCAGCGCTGTTGTTGTGCCTGGCCGTTTCAGTCGGCTGGCTGCTCTACCAAACTGGCCAGGACGCCACCGACGCGTTGTCGCAGAAGGTCCTGGCGGACATGATGGGGGGCATCGACAGTGCAATCAACAGGCAATTATTCGACGCCGGCGCAGCGTTGCGGGTAGTCGCGCCTGATCAGGTTGCAGGCGCCGCCAACAAGAGCCCGACCCCGATCCCGTTCCCGGCCAGCGTCGGCCGGCTGGAAGAGCGCATGTGGATTGCCAGCGGCCTGTTTCCGACAGTCGGCAGCCTGATCAGCTTTACCGGCGTCGACGGCCATTTTGTCGGCATCCGCCGCATCGCCGCCAACGAATTCCGCGTCAGGCTGAGAGGCGCGGGCGAAGGTCCCACCCACTTGTATCGCAGCCGCGGGCCAGCTACCGAAAAGATCTTGCTGGAGGCGGAAGAGTATGAACCGCGCGAGCAAAGCTGGTATCTGGACGCCGTCAGCCAGAGAAAAGACATATGGTCGCCGGTGTTCATCGACGCCGTCAGCAGCGAACCGGCGCTGATGCTGGCGCGGCCGGTGTACGACGCCGGGCAGGACGTGCTTGGCGTGGTGGCCAGGGAACTGTCGCTGCGGCCGTTGCGAGATTACCTGCAGGCGCTGCCGATGGACAAGAACGGGGTCGCGTTCGTGGCGGAGCCGAACGGCGACCTGGTCATCTCTTCCAACGGCGAAGGCGCATTTGCCCCGCGCAACGGCGCCCAGAACCAGCACATCAGGAATAACCTCAAAAATGTCAACGCGCCTTTCATGCGCCAGAGCTGGCAACTGGTGCAAACCTATTTGCAGCGGCATCGGGAAATGGCGCCGGTTACCGATCCGGTAGCGGCTTCGGCAGCCAGTCCGCCCAAGCCAGGCAAGCTGATCGTCGGCGCATTCCCCAGCAAATACGGACAGATCGAAGTGGCGGCGCAAATCCACCGCGACGCTGCCGGGCTGGAGTGGGTGGCGGTAGTCGCCTTGCCGCGCTCCGATTTCTGGGGAGCGGTCAATTCCAGCGTCTACAAGAGCCTGTACCTGGGCCTGCTGGTGATCTTGCTGGCCTTGCTGTTCGGTTACGCGATCTTGCGCTGGGTCTTGCGCGACATCCGCAAGCTGACGCTGGCCGTGCGCAGCATAGGCAGCGGCCGGCCGTTCGCCAAGCTGAATATCGACCGCCAGGACGAGATCGGCGAACTGGCGCAAAGCTTCCAGGAGATGGAGCGCAACCTGCGCACCGACCGCCTCACCAGCCTGCTCAATCGCGATTCCCTGATCGCACAGATCGAATTCCGCCGGCGCACCGATGTCGAGCCGCACCTGTTCCGCTTTGCCGTGCTGTTCGTCGACCTTGACAAGTTCAAGCAGGTCAATGACCACTACGGCCATGACGAAGGCGACCGGGTCCTGATCGAAGTCGGCCTGCGCCTGCAGAACACCTTGCGCAAGGAAGACGAGGTCGCGCGTTTCGGCGGCGATGAATTCATCGTTTACCTGCCGGGCGTGGCCGACGAAGAATCGGCGCTGGCGATCGCAGAAAAGATCTACGCGGTATTGAACAAGCCGATCCTGATGGCCAACGGCGAACACTGCCAGATCGGCGCGTCCATCGGCGGCGCCCTGTATCCGGCCGACGGCCTCGACCTGGAAACCTTGTTGAAGGTGGCTGACAAGCGGATGTATAGTGTCAAGAAATTCGGCGGCCTGACGTTTTCGTCGGACGACTGATCTTTTTCTGACAGCCACGCGACGGAGATGCAATGACTTTTTCTACCTGCGATTTATGCGACGCCAACGAAGACAAGCTCGGTACCGCCGCCCTGGCGGTCTTGCCGCCGGTGTTCATTTCCTTTGGCTTGCGCCAGGCTTTCTCGGGTCCGGCGCGCACCCTGAAGGTCCATGAAGACAATGTGCTGGTGCGCAGCACGCTGGAAACCGCCGGCGACGGCCAGGTGTTGGTGATCGACGGCGGCGGCAGCCTGCGCTGCGCGCTGGTCGGCGGCAATCTTGGCGTGCTGGCGCAAAAGAACGGCTGGGCCGGCATCATCGTCAACGGCTGCGTGCGCGATTCGGCGGAATTGAATGCCTGCGATATCGGCGTGCGCGCGCTGGCGCTCCATCCGCAACGCAGCGTACGCAAGGGAGTAGGGGAGCGCGATGTCAGCGTCGCCATCGCCGGCGTCACGGTGGCTCCCGGCGCATGGATCTATGCAGACGCCGATGGCGTGCTGGTCGCCAGCCAAAAACTCCAATAAGCCTGGCCGCTGGAATGCCTGGCGGCTAATTTCCGGCAATCGCTTCCAATAGCGGACGGCCTGCGCTACCGTCGGTTTCCAATACCTTTTCATCCTGAACAGACCCATGCCCGGCCCGTTAACCGGGCCGGGCGGCCTGTTCGCGTCCGTTGTTCCCACTTTCGATCCGATTCCTTCCAGCCAGGCAAAGCCATGAAAGCTATAAGGGTAATCGCAAATGATATTGAGAATGATTCGTGTTTATGATACTTTAGAGCCATCTTATCAGAGCGGAGTGAATTCATGGCGCAAATGCTTGGAGGGGCGAAGTCTTCGGCAGCGGCATCGTTATCGATCTTCAGTTCCAGCGTGTCCTCTCCCGCCGGCCCATTGCTCGACATACTGATCGCGAACCGTCCGCTATACGTCAACGTAGCACGCGGTTTCGTCGGCTGCACCAGCCGTGCGGAAGACGTGGTCCACGATGTTTTCCTCAAGCTGGTCGATCTTCCCGGCCAGGACGCCATACGCCAGCCGATTGCCTACGTGATGCGGATGGTGCGCAATGCCTCGATCGACGCTTGCCGGCGCCAGAATCTCGAAAACATCTACCACGCCGATGAAGACAGCGGCCTCAACATGCCGTCGCAGGAACCGTCGCCGGAAGCGGCGCTAGTTGTGCGCGACACGCTGCGCCAGGTGTATGACGCGCTGGCCCGGCTGCCGGCGCGCAGCCGCGCGGCGTTCGAGATGGTGCGCATGCGCGAAGAAACGCTGCAGAGCACCGCGCGTGCGCTCAATGTCTCGCAGACGCTGGTGCATTTCATGGTGCGGGATGTCGAGAAACACTGCAGCGCCTGCCTGGAGGCATGCGATCGCGGCGCTGCGCAGCCGATGTTCCATGCCAGCGCCGCCCGCGATGGTAAAAAAGCGCGGGCGCCAATCGTCTTCATAAAGTAGAGGCGGTATTTGGGTGCACCGAGCACCATCCGCCACCATTTCCTGAACGCATTTTGAACGAGGCTTGAACATGACACAGACATTGAATTCCCCCGGCGCTGCCGCCGCAGAGACAGGCGAGGTTATCTATACGGTTGTCATCAACGACGAAGAGCAGTACTCGATCTGGCCGACCTTCCGCGCCGTGCCGGCCGGCTGGCGCGAAGTCGGCGTGAGCGGCCCCAAGGCCGAATGCCTCGCGCATATCGAGTCAGCCTGGACCGACATGCGCCCGGCCAGTTTACGCCGCCATATGGATGGCGCCGCCTCGAAGGCGCAGCTATCGTAACTCAGGTAATCCGGCGTGCCTGGGCGATGTTCCCGGCGCGCTGCTCCTGCAAGAGGATTTCGCATGACTACACTTTCCATGCCGCAGCCCGCGCTCGATGACCTGCGTATCGCGCCGGGCCTGCCTACCGTTGTGGCGACGAAAGACGGCGCCGATATTTCGCTGGAACAGGCGATGCCGCTATTGCGCACGATTGCCGACGATACCCTGGAACAG
>Ga0182005_1000638_pt1 | contig 16677 bp, 12 predicted proteins | sample Sormic07211103_1_FD_123021 | JGI IMG/M metagenome (GOLD analysis project Ga0182005, IMG submission 123021) | Rhizosphere microbial communities from Sorghum bicolor, Mead, Nebraska, USA - 072115-103_1 MetaG | ecosystem: Host-associated > Plants > Roots > Rhizosphere | place: USA: Nebraska...
TCGAACGCTTGAAAATCTAGGCAGCACGCATTCCGTCACCATCACTCAGAATCATCAACGCAATGAACGCCCAAACGCATCCCTTTTTCATCGCCGGCGCAGCCGGCCGGCTCGAATGCGCACTCGACCTGCCCGACCCCGCAACCTTCGCCGTCCCGCGCGGCCTGGCGCTGGTGGCGCATCCCCATCCGCTGTTCGCCGGCACCATGGACAACAAGGTGGTGCATACGCTGGCGCGCGGTTTCCTGGCGCTGGGTTATGCCACGGTGCGCATGAACTTCCGCGGCGTCGGCAAATCCGAAGGCGTGCATGACGAAGGCCGCGGCGAAACCGACGACATGGCGCTGCTGCTGGCCCACATGCGCCAGCAGTATCCCGACCTGCCGCTGGTGCTCGGCGGATTCTCGTTCGGCACTTTCGTCCAGGCGCAATTGCAGCAGCGCCTGAACCAGGCCGGGACGCCGGCCGAGCGGCTGGTGCTGGTCGGCACCGCCGCCGGCAAATGGCCGATGCCGACCGTGCCGGCCGACAGCATCCTGATCCACGGCGAGCTGGACGATACGATTCCGCTCACGGCTGTATTCGAATGGGCGCGTCCGCAAGACATCCCGGTAATCGTGATTCCCGGCGCCGATCATTTTTTTCATCGCCGGCTGCAACATATCAAGAATCTCATGGTCGAAATGTGGCGTCGCTAAAAGACGCGGCTTAAAGACGATGCAAGCATGCCGGCATAGTGTTTAAGCCGTCCGGGGAGGCAGTGGGGCTATAATTCTGTCGGCATGGTTGTATGCGGTTGTTTGCTTGCCGCCTCCGCTTACGCATTTTTCAACCCCTTAAGCAGATAAAGTTGCTCATCGTCCACACTCGTTGTTCACATGATGCGGCTCTATCGCTACTGATTTCATTACTCGATACTCCATGAAAAAAATACTCGCGGCGCTCGCTGCCACTGTCCTTTCCATATCCGTTGCCTTTGCCCAGACATTGCCGCCGCCGACAGTAGCCGCCAAATCGTGGCTGCTGCTCGATACCACCAGCAACCAGGTAGTGGCGTCGCAAGATCCCGACATGCGCGTCGAACCGGCCTCGCTGGCCAAGATCATGACCGCCTATGTGGTTTTCGATGCGCTCAAGGCCAAGAAAATCAGCCTCGACCAGATGGTCAATGTTTCGGTGCGCGCCTGGAAGGTCGATCCAAGCAGCTCGAAAATGTTCATCGATCCGGCGACGCCGGTGTCGATCAACGACCTGCTCTACGGCTTGATGGTGGTGTCGGGCAACGACGCCGCGGTGGCGTTGGCGGAAGCGGTCGCGGGCACCGAAGATTCCTTCGTCGCGCTGATGAACCACGAAGCCGAGCGCATGGGCATGAAGAACACGCATTTCGGCAATCCGCACGGCTTGCCGAGCGCCGACACCTACTCCACCGCGCGCGACCTGGCGACATTGGCGGCCCACGTGATCGTCGATTTCCCCGAGTTCTACAAGATCGATTCGACCAAGAAATACACCTACAACAAGATCACCCAGCCTAACCGCAACCGCCTGCTGTGGCTGGATCCGACCGTCGACGGCATGAAGACCGGCCACACCAGCAGCGCCGGCTATTCCATCATCGCCAGCGCCAAGCGTCCGAACGCAGGCGGCGACCGCCGCCTGCTGGCGGTCGTGATCGGCACCAATTCCGACGGCACCCGTACCCAGGAAGCGCAAAAAATGCTGAACTGGGGTTTCCAGAACTTCGATGCCGTCAAGCTGTACGCCAAGGGCCAGGCGATCGATACGCCGCAAGTCTGGAAAGGCGCCAAGAACCAGATCAAGATCGGCTTCACGCATGACGTCTACGTCACCGTGCCGAAAGGCGTCGCAGAGAAGATCAAGCCAGTGCTGGAACGCACCGATCCGCTGATCGCGCCGATCCAGCAGAACGCCAAGGTCGGCACGGTCAAGATAAACGCCGACGGCAAGACCATTGCCGAGTTTCCGGTGGTGGCGCTGGAAGACGTAGCCCAGGCCACCATCTTCGGCCGCGCCTGGGATTCGATCCGTCTGCTGTTCAAATAAAGGCAGCGCACCCAGGGCTTGCCGCCCTGCCGGTCCCATCAAAAAAATGACAGCCGCGGCTGTCATTTTTTTTAGCAATAATCATTCGCATGCAATGGCTGGACAGCTGTATCACTCTGTATCATCTGGTTACAATTTTGTTTCCGCGTAACAATTAAATAGATTGTCCGAGAGCAAAATGTGGGGATACACTGCAGTCCCGTGACCAACCCTGGCCACGATAAAATGATGCGGCGCCCACCACAATGCGGCGCCAGCACATGGTTGTACAACAGGAGGAATGACATGATGCTCAGCTTCATTGGTTTCCAGCCGTACGCCTATCACGCCACGTCAAGGCCGCTCGCTCCGCCTCTTCGCTTCTAGCTTCTAGCTTCTAGCTTCTAGCTTCTAGCTTCTAGCTTCCAATTTTTCGCTATACCGAATTTCAATCCTGGCGCTCTGCACGCCCGGGTTGTCTTAGACGCAGCCGTCGTTCCGCCATGGCAGGTGGCGGCACGCCTGTGCGTCGAGCTGCAGCGGGACGCAATCTCGCTGCAGATGCGGTAACCGGACGCTCCCGATCGGACGTCCGGCTATGTCAATTCACATCAACTATGGAGAGATGCAATGAAATTGAATCGCAAATTAGTCGTGCTGGCTTTGTCTTGTGCTTACGCCAGCGTCGCACTTGCAGGCGCAGTCAAGGGATCCGGCGACTCGGTCTACAAGCCGACCGGCAAGGGCTGGGGCGAACTCGACCTGGACGTGCAGACCCATGCGCAAAAGATGGCGACCCTGAGGGCCCAGCGCACCGCCAACCTGACCAACCAGGGCGGTCCGGTGATGACCGCGCCAAAGAACGTCTACTACATCTGGTACGGCACCTGGGATAGCGCCTCGCAGAATGTATTGACCAACCTCGGCAACCACATCGGCGGTTCTCCTTATTTCAACATCAACACCACTTACACTGACAAGGCCGGCACGCATGTGCAAAACGTCGTCAACTATGCCGGCACCACTACCGACAGCGGCTCGCTCGGCACCAAGCTGTCCGACGCCAACATCGAAACCATCGTCGCCAACAAGATCAACTCCGGTGCGCTGCCGCTGGATGCGAACGGCGTCTACTTCGTGCTGACCGACAAGAACACCACCGCCACCTCGGGCTTCTGCACCCAGTATTGCGGCTGGCACACCAACGCCACGATCAACGGCCAGGATATCAAGTACGCCTTCATCGGCAATCCTGAAACCCAGTGCGCAAGCTCGTGCGGCGCCAATACGCCAAGCCCGAACAACACCCCCGGCGCCGATGCGATGGCCAGCATCATTTCGCATGAGCTTGAAGAAGCAACCACCGATCCGGACGGCAATGCCTGGTATGCGCTGTCCAACGGCATGGAGAACGGCGACAAATGCGCCTGGAATTTCGGCGCGACATCCACCGCCGCCAACGGCGCTGCCTACAACCAGACCTTCGGCACCATGAAGTATCTGATCCAGCAGAACTGGACGCTGCTGCCAAGCCAGGCTTGCGCCCAGCACTATCCGTGATGGCAAGACGGCCGTGATGTAACATGGAATTCCGCCGCGGAGCGCTCTGCGGCGGAGCTTCAGCAGATGCCCTTTCCGATTCAACCGCCCGAGTCCATGCCATGAAAAAATTTCCTCTCCTGCTGGCGCTGCTGCTGGCAAACCCGTTATCCGGCTTCGCACAGCAAGCCGCCGCTCCGCTCCAGAGAACCATACCGACCGTCACCCGCACGGTGCAGATTTTCAGCACGCTGGAAAACGAATTGAATGACGCTGTCCAGCAGCGCAACAGCGGCGTCATCGATAAACGCCTTGCCGACGATTACGAACTGCGCACCGCCGCCGCTCCCGCCCGGCCGACGCCGCGCGCGGAATGGATCGCCAGCGCCTTGAAGCAGGCGCCGTTTGCATCGCAGGTGCAACAGATGGCAGTCCATGAATACGGCAATCTGATGGTCGTCAGCTTCCTGTGGTCGCTGGATGTTCCCGCCGCCAGCCCGCTGGCAAAGAACATATTTGTCGTCGATACCTGGAAACAGGTCGACGGCGACTGGAAACTGGCAGCCCGCTACGCGGCGCCGGCCGACGCGCAGCACAAGAAAGTGCCGGGGGCAGACCCGTCCGGCATCGACGCCAAGAAAAAAATCTGACGCTGAACCCTGTCTCTTTCTTAGCAATGGAAACGCCATGACCTGCTTCAAGAATACCTTGCCCTTGCTGCTCGCCCTGGCGGCCGCCGGCGCCGCCGCCGAAACCGCGCAGGAAGCCCGCATCAAACAACTGATCGAGCCGCGCATGGGCGTCGGCATCAAGGTCGATTCGATCACCAAGACGCCTTATGCTGGCTTGTATGAAGTGCGCACCAACGGCGATATCTTCTACACCGATGAAAACGCCGACTACATCGTGGTCGGCAAAGTCATCGATACCCGCACCTACAAGGACCTGACCAAAGAAAGGGTGGACCAGCTCGCAGCGATCAATTTCGCCGACCTGCCGCTGGACGCCGCGGTCAAGACTGTCAAAGGCAACGGCAAACGGGTGCTGGCGATATTCGAGGATCCGAACTGCCCTTACTGCAAGAACCTGCACAAGACCTTGCAGGGAATCGACAATGTGACGATCTATACTTTCCTGCTCAATATCCTGTCCGACGATTCAGTGGTGAAGTCGCGCGATATCTGGTGCTCGGCAGACCGCAGCAAGGCGTGGAACGACTGGATGGCAAACGGCAAAGCCGCAGCAGCAGCCGCGGCCGCCTGCCCGACGCCAAACGACAAAGTGCTGGCGCTGGGCAAGAAGCTGCGCATCGTCGGCACGCCCACCGTGTATTTTTCGGACGGCAGCCGCACCGGCAGCGCGCTTGACGCCAAGGCCCTGGAACAGAAACTGGCGTCCTTGAAGTAGCCCCGGCAACCTGCCGCAAACGCCGCCGACTGGCGCCGATCAGCGCCGATCAGCGCCGGCGGCGGCTCCAGGCTTCCAGGAAGGCCAGCGTGACATTAGCCTCGTTGGTCTCCGCCAGGCCGCTGCCGAAGAAGGCGCCGACATCCTTGAAATCATTGCCGCCCGCCAGGTCCGACAAGCTGCGGAATGCAATGAAAGGCACGCCGTTGGCATACGCCACCTGGGCAAAAGCGCCGGTTTCCATGTCCACCACCTGCGCCTGCAGGTTATCGAACAGATAGGTCCGGTAGCCGGGATTGGCCAGGAAAGCGCTGCCGGAAACACCGCGCCCGCCAACCCGCAACTCAGGCTGGACGCTGACGCACAGGGATGGATTCTTCGGCCCGCATTTCGCCAGCCCTGGCTTCAAGGTACGGGCCAGCGCCAGCATCTCGGGATCGGCCTGGAACTCGAAGCGGAATTCTCCTTGCGGCGCATTGCTTGCATTCATGACGAAATTGTCGCGCATGAACAGGCCGCTGCTGACCGGTCCATTGGGCGTATCGAACTTGAAATCCGGGCGCGGCTTGCCGTTGTCGGCCGCCAGCTTGACGCCCAGGCAGCTGACATCGCCCGCCGCGCCGCAAGGCGAAGGCAAGCTGCCGTCGCCGTTCCAGTAGACTTCCATCGGCATCGCCCAGCTCTCCGGCACGGTGACGTCGCCGACGTGGCTGGCCGGGTTGACGCCGCCGGCAATGCCGCTCATCAGCAAGCGCTCGATATGGAAATGATCCATCATCAGCTGCGTCACCATGGTGGCGTTCACCACGCTGACGCCGCTCAGCACGATCACCACCTGGTTGCCGCGCAGTTCGCCGGTGGTGAAGCGATTGCCGTTGATCTTCCAGTCACGCTTCTTCTGCGTCTGTTCCAGCAGGATATCGGCTTCGGCGCCGAACGCCGAAACGATGCCGATGCGCGGCTTGCACTCGCTCAGGCAATGGCTCTTCGCCAGCGGCACCGCATTGGCGGTGGCCATCAAGGCTGCGCCGGCCAGTAAGGCGCAAGCTGCCTGGCGCAGCATTTTCAATACGGGGACATAGGCAGGCAAGGGCTTTCCTTTCATTGAGTAAAAGAGTTGATGGATCAAGTGTTTTCCGGCCCGGGAAGCGGCACGCCAGCGCCTGGCTTGAGGCCATGGCGCCAGAGCAGCAGGCCGATCGCGTAGGTGACATAGTAAGCCGCCAGGATGCCGAAGATCAGCAAGGTCAGCGGACTGCCGGAAAACTGGCTCGGGGTCCAGACCTGCGGTCCCGGCGCCAGGTAGAACTGGGCCAGGCGATAGACGATGCGGCCGGCGAACAGCAGCGACAGCGCAATGCCCAGGTGGGCGCTGGGCGTATAGAACAGGCCGGCCGGCGTTTGTTCGAATTTGGTGAGGCGGTGGCCATAAACGCCCAGTCCGATGCCCAGGCCAATGCCGCCGGCGACTGCCGCCAGATGGCCTGGATGCGCCAGTGAAGCCAGCGACAGCATGCCCATCAGCCAGGTAAACAGGCAAATGGTGATCCACGGCCTCACGGCCGACAGTTTCTGCCTGCCGACCATGCGCCGGATCCGCGAATACAAACGCCAGACCACCAGCGCGGCGATGCCGAGCGATACAAACAAGGATGGATGAACGGGAATTGCCATGATTTTCTCCCCAATGCGGCCGATCGCGCCAGTCTAACCCAGTTTAATGCCAGGGCAATTACCCTCTATTCACGCAGCCTGCTCGGCTGCCTCGAAATTGATCTGCGCCTGCTCCCGCACCTGGGCCCGCCGCAGTTCCCACAGTTCGCGCAGCTTGTCCGAGCGCAGTTCGCGTTCGTCCGACTCCGAGACAAACCCGACTTCGCCGTTGCCGTCCGCCACGGTGCGGCTGAAGCTCCATTCGCGCGAGAACTCCGGCTTGATCGCACCGGCGTGTTTGGTCGGCATGGCGCAGATCAGTTGCATGCCAAGGTTGTCGCGCAGGAATTTCAAGACGTCGCGCGCGCGCCCTTCATCCATCTTGGCGAACGATTCGTCGTTGACCAGCAGATGCAGGCTGGCGCCCTTCTCGAAACGCTTCAAACGGTTGGTGACGACGGCCGCATGGATGATGTAAGCAGGCGTTTCCAGCTGGCCGCCGGAACCGGTGCCCCATTCCGACAAACGCACATGCGAACCGGTATCGGATTCCTTGTAGATTTCATAGCGCCGGTAGTTGCGATAGTCGGCAACCCGCTGCAGTTCCTTGACCGCCTTGTCTTCGTCGTCCGACAGCAGCAATTGCACCAGGCGATCGCGCACCTGGCAGTTTTCCGGGCTCAGGACAGGATCGGCAAACAGGTTGCCGGCTTCCTGCGTATCCGACATTTCCGAGGTGGCGCAAAAGAAATCGTAGTAAGCCTTGAATTCCGGTATCCATTCCGACCAGTCGATGCGGAACTTATCGGTGCCGAACTTGAGCTTGTCGAGTTCGGTGTTGAGCGTCTTCAAGGTGCGCACGCCGGTATCGACCGCGTTGCGGATTTCGTAGCAGAACTGCTTGGTGAAGACATCGTTGAACGAGGCTTCCGCCGTGCGCAGCTGCTCCAGGTTCTTGATCAGGCCGATATCTTTCTGCCGCGTCAGCTGGGCCCGGGTGCGTTCCTGCAAGGTCACCATCAGCGCGTACAGCGGCGTGAAATCGCCATCGCGCAGATCGTCGCCCTGGGCCGTTTCAAACCGTTCGTCGATGCGCGCATGGGCGTGGTATTCGCCCAGGGCGTTGCGGGCGTCGCCGTACAGCTGCCAGCTGAGGGCGGTCTGTTTGGCGACGCCGGCGGCGGCCTGCGATTGCGAATGGCTGCCTTCGTTTACCCACGCCGCCACTTCGTCCGTCAGCGCGGTGAAAGACAGGCTGCCGTTGACGATGCACAGGTCGCGCAGTTTTTCGGCATCGCTGTCGACCCGCGCCTGCTTGGCTCCGAGGCCGAAATGCAGGCGCGTCAGCGCGGCCTGGTGGCCCTGTATGGCCTTTTCATGGCCGCCGATATTCTTGCTGCAAGCGGTCTTGCGCGCTTCCAGGGCAGCGATTTCAATGCCCAGGGCTTCCGCCTCGTCTTCCAGCTTGCTGACCTGGGTTAGGTCAAGCCGGTTCAGGTCCTGGCGCGCGGCGTCGAGCTCGCGCACCAGGTTTTCCAGTTCGTCGATCGCGGCAAACGACGGGCACTGGAGCTGCCCCATCAAGGCCAGCGCGCCCTGCAGCTCGCGCAGCTGGGCGCGTATCCGGGCCAGCTCCTGCTCTGCGTGCGCATGCTCTTGTTCGGCGCGCTGCTTGGCAAGGCGCTTGGCTTCCTGGCCGAACACCAGCAGGTCGGTATCGGCGGTAAACATGGTGCGCGAGCCGCTGCCCTTGCCGTCCCGGGTCAGGCCGCGCGAAGTATGGCGCAGGGCTTCGGTATCGGCCACCTTGACCACCTGGCCGAACTGGTCGTGCAGATAGGCATGGGCAATCGGATGCTCAGTGCTCAGTTCGTGCACGATCGAGTCGCTCGGGGTTCTTTCGATTTTCAGGTTTTTCAGGCAGAAGCTGCCCTGGATCACATTGGCGCGCAGTTTCTTCTGCCGCACGAAATCGATCGCCTTGCCCTCCCACGCCTGGTCCACCACCAGGTTGAAACGGGCGCCGCCGAGATATCCTTCGATCGCTGCCTGCCACTCTGTCGACAGAGGCTCCACCAGGTCGCACAATACCTGCGCCCGCGCCGCGCCCAGCTCGGAGCGGAATTCCTTGAGCGCATGGCGGATATGCTGCGGGTAGTCGGCGCCGCCTTCGGCCAGGTTGGCCTTGCGCGAGGCGGTGTCTTTTTCGTGGCGCAAGGCGTCGTGCTCGGCCGTCCGCAATTGGGCAATCTGCGTGTGCAAGGCTGAAACGAAACTATGCTCCGTGCCGGCCAGCGCAGCGTGCAGTTTCCCCAAGGCGGCATCGACGCCTTCAAAGCCGCTGACCAGCATCAGCGATTTCAGCACATCCACTTCGTCCGCCTTGGCCAGCTCGGCGATGCTGCGCAGGTGCGCCGCGAGGTCCAGCGTGCCGGCTGCCGACAGCGCCAGCACTACCTGGCGCGCGGCGTTGGCGATTTCCTTCTGTTCCGGCGGGATCTGCATGCCGGCCACGCTGCGCGCCGCGGTCTCCAGCTGCTGGGCGGCCAGGGCGTTGTGCTGCAACGCGCTGAACACGGCCTTGATCTTGCCGTCGTTCTGCTCGATCTGGTTCTGGATCCGGCTCTTCTGTTCGGCCGCTGGGATGCCCATCATCTGCGCATGGACCTGCGTCAGGCTGCGGTTCTTGGCGCCGCGGTCCTGCTCCAGCTTGTCGGCGTTCTCGGTTTCGTCGGCTATCAGCGCCTGCAATCCCTCGATGGCAGAGGCAGCGGCTTCCAGCTGGCGCTGGTCTTCGCGCAGGGCCAGCGACGACACCAGCAGCTGCGACTGGCTGGCGGATTGATGCGCGCGCGCCGTGTCGCCGACAGCCTTGCCGAGCAGCTCCAGGCGCTTGACGTTGTCGCTCAGGCGTTCGCCTTCCTTGCGCAGCTCGTTGACCTGGCGCATCAGCTTGCTGATCTGGCCGATGCGCTGCGACAGCTGGCTGGTGTCGAGTTCCAGGATCTGGTGCTTGACCAGGTCGTCGACGCTGCCGATCGGCTTGTGCGCGATCGACTGGCTCCAGGCCCGCGCCGCGCTTTCCGCTTCGGCGAAAGAAACGGTTTTCTGGCCGCGGAAACGGCCGTACAGCTGGCACAGGTACTCGCGCTTGCTGTCGCGGAAATTGGTGATGCCGCGGTATTTGCCGGCCAGGTGATGCTCGATCTTTTCCACCGCCACCACTGCCATGCCGCCGTCGATCTCGGTCGACGTCAGGTCGCCCAGCTGCAGCGCGACGCCGTCGATGATCAGCAGTGCCAGCCGTTCCGACACCGCCTGGCGACGCTCGCCGGCGCCGTCGACGCGGGCGGAAGCCGCCACCAGCGCGGTGAATTCGCGTCCTTCCTCGCCCTCGCTCGGCTTGAACACCGCGGCGATGTAGCCGTGCGCGCCGTTGGGACGGGCGAACAAGTTATCCTCGGCGCCGACGATGTAAGACCACAGGGTGCGTTTGGTCTTGCCGTTGCGCGCGCCCTGGGTGGTCTCGTCCTGGCCCGGGTTGTAGCTGAAAATATTCTGGTAGACAGCCGTCATCACGGTTTGCAAGGCGTCCAGCATGGTCGATTTGCCGGAGCCGGTAGGGCCGGTCAGCAAAGTCATGTTGCCCATCGGGTATTCCTGTGAGCGCAGGGCGCCCCAGTTGACCAGGATCAGTTTATCCAGCTTCATTCCACGTTTCCTTCAATGCCTTGCTCTGTAAATTCGTCTTCCGCTTCGACTTCGACGCCGGCTTGCCGGCTGGCAGGTTCTGGCCCGCTGCCGGCGCCGGCCGGCAGCGGCTCCGATTCCAGCGCGGCTTCCAGCATGTCGTCGCTGATGATGCCGAGGATGGTCGGCCGGATCGCCAGCAAGGCGTCCTCATCGTCCATCGAAAAATTCGGCGCCAGCCGGATCAGCCGATGGCGCTTGAGATCGTTGAGCAGGCGTTGGCGCTCGATGCTGGTGGGCGGCAGTGCGCGCTTCAACTGCGTCTGCAGGGTCGCCGACAACTCCTCGAAGCGCGTCAGCACCTCGCCGGAATCGGTCAAGCGGTTGCCGCCTTCCGACAAGCCCTGCTGGTACTGGAAGCGCAGCGCCAGCGCCGCCGCGACAAAATCGGGCGACAGCCGGGCGCGCAAACCCGGCACCGGTTCCAGCCCGTCTTCAGGCAAACCCGGCACTTCGGCGCCGGGCGCATACAGGCGAAAGAATTCGCCTTTCAGGTTGTGCTCAAGGCGGAAGCCGCCGAGCTGGAAATAATCGCCCAGGCAGGTTTCGATGCGGCGCGCATCGTCGTACAGGCGCTGCTCGACGCCGTCTTCCTCGCGCAGCACGATGCCGGCGGCGAACAGGCGTCCGACGATTTCGCGGAAACGCTCCAGCGGCAGGTTGTGCAGCGCCAGCTGCTGGTTCAGTGTTTCATTCAGGGTCATGTTTCATCTCGATCTGGTAATCGTCGCCGGCATAGAACTCGTTCCAGAGCTTGCCCGGCAGTTTCTGCACGGTGAGCCGGTCGTCGCGCGCGCCGCGCACGGCTTCCACCACCTGCATGTTGTTGAGGACGTCGGTGGTGGTCGCCACCGGCAAGGTCGACAGCCGGATCGGCCGGTCGCGCAAGCGCAGCTCGGCGCGGATGCGGTGCACGATGTCGTCGTTGGACAGGGCGAAGGCGTCGGCCTCGGCGCGGTACATGGCGGCCGCCAGCCGGGCGTCGCGCGTCACTTTCGGCTGGGCCGTCACGGTCAGCGCCTTGCGCCGCTGCGAAGCGCTGCGCAGCTTGAAGCCGGCCGGATCGAGCAGGCGGATTTCGGCCGGCGCGATGGCGGCGCCGATCCGTTCCAGCAAGGCGTCCTGCGCCGCGCCGCTGAGCTTGGCGGTCTTGCTGATCGCCACGCTGTAGGCTTGCCGGGTCTGGCCGCCGCGCAGCATCAGCGCCTGCTGCACGATGCTGGCGGCGCGCTGCATGTAGACGCTCATGGCCTTGATCAGTTCAGGATGTTTGGTGGTGCAAGCCGCTTCCACCATTTCTTCGATGCGGTCCAGCATCCACTCCAGCGTTGACGGCCCTTGCCGTTCCTGGCTGGCCCAGCGGGCGATATCGTTGAGCTGGTCTTCCAGCGCCTGCGACTTGTCATGCTCCAGGCTGTGCAAACGGGCGATCACGTCGCGGATCGCCTGCCGGTGGCGTTCGATGCTATCGGCCGTGAGCTGCTTCTTGAATTCCTTTTCGAAGCGGTCGAGGAATTCCATGAAACCGTCCCACGGCGTTTGCGACGCTTCCAGCATCAGGCGCCGCACCAGCTCCTGGAAATAATCGACGCCTTCCGACAAATCGCTGATCACTTTTTCGGCGTAGTCGTAGGCGTCGATCAGGTCGTAGGCGTCGACATTGCGCAGCGCGGCGTTGAGCGCATTGCGGCAGCTGCGCACGTTGCGCTGGCGGGTGCGCGCGCTGCGCCGGTCTATGGCCCAGAACGCTTCGGCAAACAGCTTGCCGGCGCGCGTGAAGCGGTAGGCGGTGACCAGGCCGGCGCGGTCGCCGAAGGTCTCCAGCCAGCCGTCCCTGAGCAGGGTGCGCAGCAATGCGCTGCTGCTTTGCTGGTCGTCGGCGCCGGCGGGAATCAGGTCGTCGTCGGCCAGCCCTGCGTCCGCCGCGGCCTCTTCCTGCGCCAGCATGACCTGGCGCGACTCCTGCACCACCGGCAGCAGCAGGTCGCGCAAGCCGTCGCGCGTCAGGTTCTGGCCGTAGTCGGCGCTGGGACCGTGCAGCCGCTCATACAGCGCACGCACGCAAGCCACCACTACGCCGCGGTGCTTGCCGGCCAGCGGCCTGAAAAAATTGAGTCGGTCTGGTTCGAAAAACAATCGGGTTGCCTGCCTTAGCTACGGAAATGCGTTACAAAAATGCGTTGCAAAAACGAAAATATATCGGGTATTGGCGCCTGGCGATATTGCCGGCGGCGTAATTGTGTAAATTAAAGCCTAACCCGCCATTGTAAAGGGTCGCGCCGGCGCGCACCGGCTATATCGAGCCGGTATTTTATACAGTGGACAGAAAGCCGGGCCATCCGTAACATCCATTGCTAGAATGCCGCCAGACATTCCCCGCCTACCCGCCAGGAGACACCGTGCCATCGAGCCGCCCCACCAGCCGTCCCAGCATGACGATCCAGCGCAAACCGGGCGCCAGCGGCCTGGCAGCCTTGGCAACACCGCTTGGCGCGCACTGATGCGCCGCCGCTTCCCATGACCCCCTTGTCCCTGCCCGCGGCTCCGGCCAATGTCATCGCTGCCGACGGCCAGCCATGCATGGGGCGCTATGCCGGCCAGACCGGGACCATCGACTGGTCGACCCTGGCTCCGCCGTATGCGCGCGGCAAGCTGTGGCGGCGCTTCCACCACAAACGCTGGCAATACGTGGCGCTGTCGACGCCGCGGCTGCTGTGCGGGATCGCGATTGTCGACGTCGGCTGGACCAATACCGCTTTCGCCTATGTCTTCGACCGCCAGCTGGGCAAGCAGATCGCCGGTTTCTCGCAGGACGGCATACCCGGCCTGAGCGCCAGGGTCAGCGACCGGCCGGACGGCCCCAGCCGTTTCCACTGTTTCGGCAACCGCATCGATTACCGGCCGCCGCTCGCCGGCGCCGAGGATGGCGGCAAATACCAGCTCAGCGTGCAATGCGAGCAGTTCGAGCTCGAGGCCGAATTCGACGCCAGCCGGGCCGCTCCCCTGTTCCTGGCAGTGGGCCCGATCGTGCACGGCTCGGTGCATGCCACCCAGAAATCGCCGGGCATGCCGCTGACCGGCGAAGTGCGAGCAGGCGACAAGCGCTACGAGCTGGACGGCGGCATCGCCAGCTTCGATTATTCGAACGGCTTGCTGGCGCGCAATACAGAGTGGCGCTGGGCCTCCGCCCACGGCCTGGATATCGGCTTCAACCTGCAGGCAGGCTATTTCGGCAAGCAGGAAAACGTGCTGTGGCTGGACGGCCAGCTGCATGCGCTCGGCCATGTCAGGTTCGAGTACGACCTGGTGGTGCCGCTGGCGCCGTGGCATATCTATACCGACGACGGCCTGCTCGACCTGCAGTTCATGCCGGAAGGCGCGCGCCACGAAAACAAGAACCTGCTGGTCGCCGCCACCCGCTATATCCAGCCGATAGGGGGGTTCAGCGGCTGGGTCAAGCCGGAGCGCAACGCCGCGCCGCGCCCGGTGGAGCACCTGGTGGGCGTGACCGAGGAACACTTCTCGCGCTGGTGACGTTGCTGCGCACCAACACAGCGATTCGCAATTTTCCAACACCTGCCGCATTTCCCCAGCATCGCCAATATGTTTGGTATACCATTGCCGGCCAATTTTTCATTTGTGAGGCATGGCGATGTCAAATGCTTGCGGCGTGGATTTCGGCACGTCTAATTCCACCGTCGGCTGGAGCAGGCCCGGACAAAGCGCCTTGCTGCCGCTGGAAGACGGCAAGGTCACCTTGCCTTCGGTGGTTTTCTTCAACGCCGAGGATGACGCCTTCAGTTTCGGCCGCGCCGCGCTGAGCGCTTACCTGGCCGGCTACGAGGGGCGTTTGATGCGCTCCTTGAAGAGCCTGCTCGGCTCCAGCCTGATCGACGCCCAGACCGAGGTCGGCGGCCGCGCGCTGCCGTTCCGCGCCCTGCTGAGCCATTTCATCGCGGAACTGAAAACCCGCGCCGAACAGGCTGCCGGCAAGGATTTCCAGAGCGTGGTGCTGGGCCGCCCGGTGTTTTTTGTCGACGACAACCCGGCCGCCGACCAGCGCGCCGAAGATACGCTGGCGGAAATCGCCCGCGCCGTCGGTTTCCGGCACATCGCCTTCCAGTACGAACCTATCGCCGCCGCCTTCGACTATGAATCCAGCATAGAGCGCGAGGAGCTGGTGCTGATCGCCGACATCGGCGGCGGCACCTCCGACTTTTCGCTGGTGCGCCTGTCGCCGCAGCGCGCCGGCAACAGCGAACGGCGCGACGATATCCTGGCCACCGGCGGCGTGCACATCGGCGGCACCGATTTCGATAAATACCTGAGCCTGTCCAGCGTGATGCCGATGCTGGGACTGGGCAGCCGCCTGGTGAACAACAGTGAAGTGCCCTCCAGCTACTATTTCAACCTGGCGACCTGGCACACCATCAACCAGATCTATACCCGCAAGGCGTGGCTGCAGCTGAAAGACGTGCAGCGCGAAACGGTCGAGCGCGAGAAATTCAGCCGGCTGCTGGACCTGGTGGAACAACGCGCCGGGCACTGGCTGGCGCTGCAAGTGGAACAAGGCAAGATCGGCTTGTCCGACGCCGAAACGGTGCAGCTCAGCCTGGACCGCATCGCTCCCGGCCAGGCCCTGAGCCTGACGCGCCAGCAGTTCAACGACAGCATCGCGCACCTGGTGGGCACGGTGGAAGACACCGTGGGCAACCTGCTGCGCGATGCCGGCGTGACGCCGGCGCAAGTCGATACGGTATTCTTTACCGGCGGCTCCAGCGGCGTACAGCTGCTGCGCCACAAGATCGCGGCCCTGGCGCCGGCGGCAAAAGCGGTCGAAGGCGACCTGTTCGGCAGCATCGGCGCCGGCCTGGCGCTGGATGCGGTGCGCAAGTTCGGTTGAACCTGGCAGCCTGTCGGACTTAGGATGATCGGCTGCTAGCCGGCGCTGTCGTCGGTTTTATCCGCCTTGCCGCCGCGCTTGCGCAAGCCGGCAAGCTCCGACAGGCGCATGCCTTCCGGGATCGCCAGGCGTTTGCCTTGGCCGATCCGCTGCGCGTGGTAAATCCCGGTATGGCCGGAAAACAGATAGCTGACGACGCAGGCAATGCCGGCCAGCACGCCGATCTCCGGTCCGAACAATTCGATCGCCATGATGGTCGACGCAATCGGCGTATTGGCGGCGCCGGCGAATACCGCCACGAATCCCAGACCGGCCAGCACCGGAACCGGCATGGACAGCAGCTGCGCCAGGGCGTTGCCCAGCGTCGCGCCGATATAGAACAGCGGCGTCACCTCGCCGCCTTTGAAGCCTGACGCCAGGGTCGTCACCGTAAACACGATCTTGCCGGCGAAGTCGTACAGCGGCAGCGGTTTCTCGAATGCCTCGACGATGGTCGGAATCCCCAGCCCCAGGTATTTGTCGGTGCCCGGCAGCAAAGCCAGCAGCAGCACGGCCACGCCGCCGGCGAACGGCCGCAGCGGCGGGAACTTGATGAGGCGCTTGACCAGGCGCGACAAGCCGTGGGTGGCTTGCGCGAACACCATGCCGACCAGGCCGAACACGATACCGGCGGCCAGCGTCGCGGCGAAGATCCCGATGCTGAAATGCGGCACGAAGGGAATCGCATAGTGGGTGTGGTGCACCCCGAGCAATGCCGGGACCTGGTCGCTGACGATGGCGGCGATGAAACAAGGCAGGATGGCGTCGTAGCGCAAGCGGCCGATGGCCAGCACTTCCAGCCCGAACACCGCGCCCGCCAGCGGCGTGCCGAACACCGAAGCGAAACCGGCGCTGATGCCGGCCATCAGCAGGATGCGGCGCTCGTCCGGCCCTAGCCGGCCGATGCGGGTTACCATGTCGGCCAGGGCGCCGCCCATCTGCACCGCCGTTCCCTCGCGGCCGGCCGAGCCGCCGAACAGGTGGGTGACCACGGTGCCCAGCAAGATCAGTGGCGCCATGCGTTTCGGCACGATGCGCCGGGGGTCGTGGATTTCGTCGATCAGCAGGTTGTTGCCGCCTTCCACCGACTTGCCCAGCAAGTGATACACCAGGCCGACCGCAAACCCCGCCAGCGGCAACAGCCACAACAGCCAGCGATGAGCGTTGCGGGTATCCGTGGCCCATTCCAGCGACAGCAGCAGCGCTGCCGACGCCAGGCCGGCCAGGGCGCCGACCACCGACGCCAGTATCAGCCAGCGCGCGAGATACACCAGCATCAGCAGCTGTTCAGGGTAATTTGTTTTTTTCATGGATAAAGGTGCGAGATTTGAAGGACTCAA
>Ga0182005_1000641_pt1 | contig 16655 bp, 10 predicted proteins | sample Sormic07211103_1_FD_123021 | JGI IMG/M metagenome (GOLD analysis project Ga0182005, IMG submission 123021) | Rhizosphere microbial communities from Sorghum bicolor, Mead, Nebraska, USA - 072115-103_1 MetaG | ecosystem: Host-associated > Plants > Roots > Rhizosphere | place: USA: Nebraska...
CCCAGGGGATCCGATAGATCGGCGAAAAATAAGGCCCAAAATGGTCAAAATAGTTACCTTCTCCTCCCACGTGATTGTACACCACATCCAAAAACACCGCTATCCCCCGCTGATGACAGGCGTCCACCAGTTTCTTCAGCCCTTCGGGGCCACCATAAGAATGATGCGCGGCATATTGATATACCCCATCATACCCCCAGTTCCGCTCTCCCGGAAACTGACACACCGGCATCAGTTCCAGTGCATTGATCCCCGTTTCTTTCAAATCGTCTAAATAGGGAATGATCCCTTCAAACGTTCCCTGGGGCGAGAACGTTCCCACATGCAACTCATAGAGCACCATGTCCTTAAACGGCATGCCACGCCACTGCTGATCCTGCCACTGATACGCGTCATGATCCACTACTGCGGATGCGCCGAAGATATCGTCAGGTTGCCAGCCGGAAGCGGGATCGGGTAGGTCCTGCCCCTCGATGTTATAATAGTACTTTGCGCCGGGAGGAACATTTTCTACCGTGATAGAAAAATATCCTTCCTCGTCTTTCGTCATTGCAACGGACCTGTCTTCCGGTGAAATAAGATGAAGTATGACCTGCTCTTTTTCCGGTGCCCATACACAAAATGTACATGTATTATCCTGCTTGTAGAAAGCCCCTGTATTTTTCATATCGCGGTTAACTTATGCTGGTCTATAAGAAAAGATTATGCCGTGTTACACTTTGGCAAAAATGTTGTTGCATGTAGTGAACCTTAAACCGGAACTTATGGATAAAAAATGGTGGCAGACAGGCATTATCTACCAGGTATATCCCCGTAGTTTTCAGGACAGCAATGGGGATGGGGTCGGTGATCTCAAGGGTATCCTGGAACGGCTGGATTACCTGCAGTGGCTGGGTATTGATGCCTTATGGCTTTCCCCCGTCTACCCTTCTCCTATGGCGGATTTTGGATATGACATTTCCGATTATACAGGCATCCATCCATTGTTTGGCAACATGGCAGACTTCGATATCCTCCTTGAAGAAGTACATAATAGAGGCATGAAGTTACTGCTGGACCTGGTACCCAATCATACTTCTGATCAACATCCCTGGTTCCTGGAATCCCGCTCCGGCAGAGACAACCCCAAACGCGACTGGTACATCTGGCATGACCCCTTGCCTGATGGCGGTGCACCGAACAACTGGCTGAGTATGTTTGGCGGCAATGCATGGGAATGGGATCACACCACCCAGCAGTATTATTACCATGCCTTCTTAAAGGAACAACCTGATCTGAACTGGCGCAATCCTGAGGTACAACAGGCCATGTTCGATGTAATGCGATACTGGCTGAAGAAAGGTGTAGATGGCTTCCGCGTGGATGTAATGTGGCACATGATCAAAGATGCACAGTTCCGTAACAATCCGCCTGATCCGAATTATGAACCGCACATGAGTACCTACTCGCAATTATTGCCTGTGTATTCCACAGATCAGCCGGAAGTACATGAACTCGTACACAAAATGCGCGCTGTAATGGAAGAGATCGATGATGAACGGGTGATGATCGGAGAGATCTACCTGCCCATACATCAGTTAGTCTCTTACTATGGCGTGGATAATAATGGCGCACACTTACCATTCAATTTTCAGTTGCTCACTTTGCCCTGGCAGGCACTCCAGATCTCTACCGCGATTGATCAATACGAAGGGGCGTTGCCCGTCAATGGTTGGCCTAACTGGGTACTGAGTAATCATGATCAGCACAGAATAGCGAGCAGAGTCGGCGTACAACAGGCACGTGTGGCTGCCATGATGTTATTGACACTGCGTGGTACACCAACAATTTATTATGGTGATGAAATTGCGATGCGGAATGTCGCTATTCCATTTGATGAAGTTGTAGATCCACAAGGATTAAATATGCCTGATAAGAACCTGAGCAGAGACCCATCGCGCACACCTATGCAATGGGATAATTCAAAGAATGCAGGGTTTACAGACGGCAAACCATGGCTACGGTTATCGAAGATCTTCCACAGAGCGAATGTAGAGATGCAGCAGCAGGATCCGTATTCTATGCTCACTTTGTACAAGCGGCTGATTACGTTGAGAAAAAATGAACCTGCGCTGAATGCTGGCAGATATGAACCAGTATTTGCAGATAACCAGATGGTCGCATACAAACGGGTAGCGGAAAATGCCGACTCGTTTTTGATAGTTTTAAACCTCACACATTGGCCTTGTTATTTTAGACCACCTAATTTTAGTTTCTCGGGAAAGGTTGAAATAGCTACTATCCCAGAATCAGAAGGGATGCATTTAACAGATACAATTAGTTTGGATGGGGACGAGGCACTGATCATCAGATTGAATTAATAAAAAACCTCCGGTTCTTATCATAAACCGGAGGTTTTTTCATTGTAATCATTACTGTATAAGGAATGATTTTGTCTGTACCATTTCCCCATTTACATACTTCACTATATACATTCCTTTTGGTAAATGTTGCAATTGCAGATTCATTGCCGGCATTGCTTTCGCTCCATATACCTGCTTACCACTCATGTCATAGATCACAATGTAACCATTGCCGGATGTGACTAATTTAGTTTGCCCGTTTACTGCCGGATTAGGGGTGATTTGTAATACAGGAATCTTCGTTTCCATCGCTGTCGAACCGGCACTCAACACAATCGTACCATAATTCGCCACGTTCTGATAATTGTCTGCTGTTCCAAACCACGCTGCCTGTCCATCACGCGCACCGCCATTGTCGTCATCGTCGTATGCTACATCAAATCCTATTGCCAAACCAGCAGCTGGTGTAATACCTAACTGCGACCATGGAATCGCAAATTCTACACTATACCCGCCATTGATGATGGCTGTGTTACTGCTGTTATAAGTCTTGATAATCTGCCTCACTGTATTATTGACATTGATAAACACTTCCACCGCATCATTGTCCCACGCATCAGGTGTGTCATTGTACAATGCCGCATCTAATACTTTCACTCCCACATACAGGTTCGTAGCATCCCATTTTAGTCCAAAAGTGGCTGAATTGTTCACGGTGCCTACCGTTGTTTTTGATATGGTCTGAGACAGGTTCCAGCTGCTCTCCAATATTCCATCGATCACGGGCGTACCTTGTGTTACCAACACACCTGAGGTGGTGTTCGCAACGGTAATAGTTACCTGGTCTGTTGCAGTTTGTGAACCATTGCTTACACTCAGCTGGTACACATAGGTATTCCCATTGCTCAAACCTGATACGGTAGGTGCGGCTACGGCCGCATTACTAATCGTTGTGGCCGGACCACTTATCTGTGACCATAAATAAGTTACACCGGTAGTGCCAGACCCCGAGAGTGTAGCGGATGTGGTACCTGCTACTAATGACTGATCAGGGCCTGCATTTGCAAAGACTGCATTGCTACAGGTAGTCAGATATACTGTACCGAACACAGATGGATTCTGGAAAGCTGTAGTATTCGTTGCGAAGCTGGTGAGCTGCGCATCACGGGTACCTCCATTATCATCATCATCGATTTGTACATCGAGCCCGATAGTTTTACCGATGGCAGGTGTCACCCCAATCGTAGCCCATGGAATTGTAATGTTCATTGTAGTCGCCGTCTGCTGGAAGGTAATGCCCGTGGTGCGGTTTACGGAGTTACTGCCCACATGAATCACCGGATCATTCCAGCGGAAACCTAACTGAAAATCATTGACACCATCGTAAGCAGTCCCTTTACTATTATCTCCATCAATGAATATTTCTACCGCATCGTCTTCCCACCAGCTATTGCCCGAGTCATTGATCTTCGTTGCATCATTCATAGCGATTCGCAGGTAAAGATTGGTATTGTCATACAATGCCTTCCATGAGCCGGAATAGTCAGCAGGCAAACTACCTAATACTACATTGCTGACAGGCTTTGAAGGTGCACTTAAGCTATCAGCCAGCAATGCAACCACGGGTGATACGCAAGGTGGATGTTCATTATCTGCAATCGTCACTACTGCTACTGTGTCACCTCCTAAATTATAGGTGCTGTCTTTGAGTAAAGTTAATTTCAATGTTTCTGGTCCTTCGAAAATATTATCGTTTACAGGGGTGATGGTAATAATAGCATTGGGGGCTGTTGGTGTCAATGTTACACTGCCACTTAAAGCCGGTGTATAATCCGCTATACCAGCAGTGCCACTCACCGAATATTTAACTGAAATTGTTTTGGATAATGCCACTGTACTGATCGAGAACACACCTGCATTACCACCTTCGGCCGCATTGGGTTGAGTAGCCACAATATTGATCCCCGGCAGAATCGTCACCTTGCGGGTAGCCATAAAGTTGCCACTGGCAGTCGTCACTTTGATAGTCGCTGTTCCATATCCTACAGCAGTCACCTTACCTGTTGCATCCACCTTTGCAATCGTACTATCTGAACTCACCCAGGTCACGACTTTGTTCGTGGCATCTATAGGTGTAATGTCAGCTGATAATTGTAATGATTGCCCGGTAGTCAACGTTGTATCATTTGCAGGTTTAATGGCAACAGCAGTCACCGGTATATTGATGTTCTGAATGATGAGCTGAAAGGCGGTATTCTTGTTAATGTACGCCCCGCTCTCGGCATTGGTGACCGTCAGGTTATTGAAGGTCGCCGTCTGACTACCAGCCTGTACATACAGTCCAAAACCACCATATACATCCGCAGCTACATCGCGTGTCACCGGATCGAGACCTGTACCATCAATAGTCGTATTATTGAATACCAGGTGATGGATATTGTTGCCATACAATTGTATTGCATCTCTTTGTGAACGCAGAATAGTATTGTTGTCAAACTGTAAATTGTAGATGCCTGTTCCTGCATAGAACTCTATTGCTCCACGTTTCTGATTCCAAAGATCGTAACTGGTACCGCAGCCGTTAATCGTGTTTTCATACACTTTGATCACATCACCAGGATACTCAAAAGTAAACCCGCCAAAATCATTTGTAAACCGGATGGCAGATCCGGCCACACCATCCTTAAATACGCTGTGATGAATTTCGTGCCCGGTACCGCCGAATAGCGCGGCACCACCTGCTCGCCAGTTATTTTCCACTGTATTGTACCGGAAGATATCATTCTTACAGGTCGTGGTTACACCTGCTGCATTATTGGGCCATACAGCCAGTGCATCATCTCCATTGTTGCGCAGGCTACACTGTTCAACAATGGAATTGGAAGTACCCTGGCAGAAGTTCACCCCATCTGCATAGTTATTCCTGATTCTGCACTTACTGATCTGAAGGTCGGTGGTGATATCCACCGGGTAGGGGGCATCGTACCCTGCGATCCAGAACCCACATTCAAAGTGTTCTACCCATATGTCATGCACGCGCGAGCTGGTTCCATAGGTGCCCATAAAACCCTTGTAGGTCTTATACATTTCCCCGGGCAGGCGGGGGTTACTTTCATTGTAAACCAGTCGGTCGTTGTTCTGCGTGTTCAGACTGAAATTCGAAATCTCTACATTACTGGCGCGGGCATAGATGCCTCCATAAAATTGTTTGTCAGTCGAGAAGTACACTTCCGTATACCAAACCCCTGCTCCCTGAATTTTCAGGTTGCTGACATTCAGTGTAAGTTTATCACTCAATAAGAATCGCCCAGCAGGAATATACACGTTCTTTCCCTGTGATACGGCTGCGGCAATGCATGCATTAAATGCGGCGAAGTCGTCATTCTGGTCATTAGCTATTGCGCCATAATCTGCCACGGACAGGTAATTGGCGGGTTGTGACAATGCTGCCGGCACGGGTTCGAGTTCAATAAAATCGACTCCATATGTGAGGCCGTCGCCATTGTCTTTTTTAATCATAATCTTGTCGCCTGCATTCAGTGCATTATTCAATCTGAAGTGCACTTCATCAAAGCGCATAAAGGTTTTGCCACCCGGTGTCTGCACCGGATCGGCAGCGGGAAAGTACTGGTAGGCCCAGTAAGAGGAGAGGACAATGTCTCTCACTTTTGTACCGTTTACATAAAGGCCCAGTGACCCGCTCAGGCCATTGCCGGTGTTATCGTCCGGCATGGTGAAGCGAAGGTCCACGCCCTGTGCCGCAGCAGTGAGGGTCCATTCAATACTGGCATTGTTTGCTGATAGGCTTACATACTTTTGATCGGAAGCTTCAGAAGCAATGTCTGTTTGCACAAACTGTGGCGAAGACTGAATGGTAGCACCGCCACTCAATGTGGCATTATCAGCTTCATAACGGGTGTAAGGCAACTGGTAAGCGCCACGTGGAAGCCCATCACTCTGGGCAAATGAAAGATGGTGCGCAAAAAGGACCATCAGTAAAAGGGAACCGGTTTTTCTCATCTTTGGTAGGTATTTAGAGGTTTTCAAAGAAAGGGTAGAAGGGGAGAACCGGCAATTAGTGCATGGTAAATATAGAAATAAAGTGGCTGTAATGAATGTAATTGATTGATAATGAATGTTGTATTGTCCTGAAATATATAGATAGATTATGACGGTTTTTAATGGAAAATGTCTTCCTTTGTACATCCTCAATACGATACGCCTATGTCTGAAGAACGTGATGAGATGATGCTTAAATTTCTGATAGCCATCGTCTACCAGGGACAAACTTATTATACGGCACATGGTACTGATTCAACGGTCACTGATGTGAATGTTAACAACGATAAATTATTACTTTCTGAGAAAGATAAATGGCCTTTTTTCAAAACTATAACGGAACTGAAAGCCTACATCCTGCAGGCCGATCACCTGTGGGACGCGGACGAGTTTAAAGAGTGGGCGCAAACTTTGGATGAGCACTCCGAAATACAGGCGGAATTCGATCTGGATTTTTTGCTGATTGCAAAAGATGACGTTGATGATTATTACGAATTATATCACATTATTATTTTCATTGATGATTTTGTAGAACAGGTAGGGGATGAGCAGTTGTGGAACCTGACCCGCGGAAGCTCTGCAGTCAGGGAATTCTTCGATGCTGCTTCAGATTATTTCCTATGGAAAGACGGGGATAAGGAGACATTGGCACTCAGAGGCCCCCGCTTACTCCTGGCCCTGGATAATATTTACAAGGAATTACAAAAATGGATTGAAGTGTAATAACATGTATATGCAATTATAATTTATGTAACCACGCTATACTCATCGATATAATTATCCATTACATTCGTTCTGTACCCATGTTAAACAAAAACTAAGTTGTTATGCCCGATCAAATTATCATCAGCCGCGAAGATGCCATGACATTATTAGCCTGGCAAAAACTCCTCACCATGCATCCTGAAAAAAGAAAGGACATCGTCGCTGAAATATTAATTGAATCAGATAAAGCAGATGATGAGATCGAAGATGCACATGTGGACGGTCCTGAATATAATCATGACATCGTAAATTATCTCAGGACGGGATTACTCAATGTCACCAATGAATTTATAATAGAAGACCTCAAAGCATTATATCATCATGATATAGGTATTGAAGGTGAGCCGCTGATCTATGAACCATGCCCATGTTGTGGCTACCGTACCGTAGAAGAATCAGGAGCATATGATGTATGTCCTAACTGCTATTGGGAAGATGACGGGAATGATGATCCAACAAAATATAGCTCTGTCAATCACCTCACTTTACAACAGGGAAGAGATAATTATAAAGAAATGGGAGCCTCTGATCCGGCCTATATTGATATTGTAAACAAGCATCCTGGTAAGTATCTGAAAGCTTGATTTATAGCCAGTTTCCACTCATCTGTTAACTATGCCAGATGGTTATGGCATCCTGTTTGTTATTAGAACGTTAAAACACGTTTTAAAACAAGGAGGGACATATGAAAAAGGTAGTATTATTAATGGTCTTAACAGCACTGTCAGTCGTTACATTCGCGCAAACGCAATCAGAAGAAGTAACAAGTAAAAATTCATGGCTGAAGCTGGGTGTCAATGCCGGCGTACCTTTCGGTAATCTCTCAGAGACGAGCAATTTTACATTGGGCGCTGAATTAAAAGGACAGGTGATGTCTACTAATCACGTAGGTTTAGGTCTGACAACAGGGTATAACCATTTCTTCCCCAAAGATGGTTTTAAGAACTTTGGAACAGTTCCATTAGGCTTGTTCGTTAGGTACTACCCGCAGAGCCGTGGATTCTTTGCTGGTACAGATGCCGGGTATAGTTTTATTACAGGTGTAGATGGTGCTACAGGTGGGGTGTATGTGAGGCCTCAGTTAGGTTATCATAATTATAACTGGAACTTCTTCGCTTTTTATAATGGCATTTTCAGAAGTGAAGAGAATGGAAGTAGCTTGCAGTACGCGGGAATAGGTGCAACGTATAATATCCGTTTCCATAAAAAAGGTTAACAAATAGAAGCATATTGAGGGCCTGTGAAGTGATGCCTCAATATGCTTCTATACATGATGGATAAAATTAATTTATCCTTAAAACAGCCACTACTCAATAATTACTCAATATTTCATACATTTGCCTTGCCCAAAGCTACATTGTTAAACCAATAAATATAAAAATGAACAAAACCATTCTGGCATCTGTATTCTCGATCGCAATCTTTTTCGCGGCCTGCAAAAGCAAGACAACGTCCGAAAATGCTGACAGCAGCGCGAATGCGAGTACCAGTACTACTGAACCAGCGAACAATAACAGTGCTACCCCTGCCAATGAACCTAAATCTTATACAGTAACTTTCAGCCCGGACACTGCTTTCCTGGGCAAAAAGAAAGAAGCTTTCATAAGACTAAAAAATGGTAAAGCAGTGGAACTGTATGACAATGAAGGTAAAGTAACCGGTACTGAACTGACCTATGAAATTGAACTTACCAACAAGAATAAGGTAGGAGAGAGCAGCGTATTCGTTAATCCAAGCGATTTCCGTCTCACACTGGATAATGGTACTAACATTACCCACGAAAACTACAATTCTGTTTCTGCTGATGCAGAATCTACTAAGTCTTCAGATGACAACAAATTCAGACTGCCTGCAGGTACAAAGCCTAAGACACTGAACTTGTTCCTGGATGAGACAAGAGTGAGTGTGGGTGTTGAATTGAAATAATTTCTCATTGCATAAAAGGGCTGTATTTACACAAAGACAGCCCTTTTTATTTTTCCCAATTCGTAATTACTCCCCCAAACACCCTACAGGCAGTCGTTTTAACATTTTTTTAAACTTTTCCCGATCGCGTAAATACTCCCCAATTCCGGACTGTAGCTTTGCAAAAATTATTGTCAATGTCAGGAATGTTCAAGACATCACTACTTCTTATACTATTTTGCTTCCCAATTGTACTATTTGCACAACGTGGCGGTGCCATCACCGGCCGCATTACCGCTTTCGATGGCCAGCCTATTGAATTAGTTTCCGTTTCTATCGTTGAATTAAAGAAAGGTACCCTCACAGACAATGATGGTAATTACAAACTGGAAGATATCGCCCCCGGCGCTTATACCATCAGAATTCAGCTGCTCGGTGCTGCGCAAAAAGATTTTAATATCGACGTAAATCCCGGTCGCCCGGCTATACTCGACTACCAATTGCCAAAGGAAAACATCCAGGTGTTACAGGAAGTACGTGTGATCGGTAATACCAACAAGTTCTCCAAAAAGGAGAGCTACTACGTAAGCCGCCTGCCTTTGAAGAATTTGGAAAATCCACAGGTCTACAACGTGGTGCCAAAGGAACTGATCGAAGAACAAATGGCTGTAGACCTGGGTAGCATCTCTAAAAACGTACCCGGTGCAGGCATCCCGATGATCGCCAACCAGGGCCGCGTTACCTTCCGCCAGCGCGGTTTTGAAACAGAACCAAACGCACGCAATGGTGTAGCCGGAGCAGCTTTCGCGACACTCGATCCCGTAAATCTCGAAAGAGTAGAGGCCATCAAAGGCCCCTCTGCCACCCTGTTCGGTACCAATATCTCCAGCAGCTACGGTGGCCTTTACAACCGTGTAACCAAAAAGCCTTTCAATGGTTTCGGCGGCGAAGTCTCCTTCACCGGCGGTAGCTGGAACTACAATCGCCTTACCGTAGATGTCAATACTCCTGTAAACAGGGAAAAGACCCTGCTCTTCCGCCTGAATGGTGCCACTACCTTCCAGAAGAGTTTCCAGGATATGGGCTTTACCAATAATCTGAGCCTGGCGCCCAGTTTCTCCTACCAGATCACGGATCGTCTGTCTCTGTTGTTAGACGTCGAATTTGGGCAGGAAAAAGGTACTTCTGTAGTTCGCTTCAACCCTTACACCGGCGGTGGTAAAACCCTGTCTATTGCAGACATGAAGTTCCCCTACAAAAGATTGTTCCTGGGCAATGACCTGGCATACCAGACCCAGATGATGAATATCTTCACCCAGATCAACTACAAAATATCCGAACACTGGACTTCTCAAACGGTAGTGTCCCGTGCCCGATCATCCATCAATGGTTATATCAATGCGCTGAATGGCCGTACCGATTCCACCCTGCGTGCCAGCGTGATCAATGGTTACACCACTTTCATCGCGACTGATATACAGCAGAATTTTATCGGTGATTTTAATATCGGCAAATTCCGCAACCGTATGGTAGTCGGACTGGATTATTATAATAACAGCAACTCTTTTGACAGAACCACAGTCGCAGGTCCGACCATTAATTTCCAACATCCGGGTGCCAGCTACCGCCTCGGCAAGTCTAAGGTAGATTCCCTCGTAGCAGTCGCTACCGGTACCTCCATCCGTAATGAGAATAATGGTGACAACAGTTATGCGGCATATGCTTCTGATGTGTTTAATATCACTCAGCACCTGATGGCCATGGTGAGCCTGCGTATAGATTACTACCGCGCACAGGGTACTCACAGTATCATTTACGATACCACTGCTGCTGGTACCAATTATCACCAGACAACCCTGTCACCTAAATTAGGTCTTGTATACGAAGTGCTGAAAGATAAAGTGTCCGTATTTGGTAGCTATATGAACGGCTTCTTCCATGAAACCGGTACTGACTATGCCGGCAATGCTTTCAAGCCTGAAGAAGGTAACCAGCTGGAAGGCGGTGTGAAAGTAGATGTATGGCAGCACAAACTGGTAGGTACCCTGAGCTACTATGATATTCAGGTGAAGAACGTTGTAATTTCCGACCTGGAGCATAATGGCTATAGCAAACAGAATGGTACACAGCGTAGCAAAGGTCTGGAAGCAGAGGTCACTGTGAACCCGGTAAAGGGCCTGAACATCGTAGCAGGGTATGCATATAACGACAGTAAATACACAAAATCAGATAGTGCTACACTGGGGTTAAGACCGGCATTGTCAGGTCCTCCTAATATGTGGAATTGCTGGGCAAGCTATCATTTTTCAAATGGTAAGCTGAGTGGTCTGGGCATTGGCTTTGGTGGGAATGGCGGAGATCTGTCTTACCAGACAAATACGAAGACGACCAAAATCACCATTCCTTCTTATGTTATGCTGGATGCATCTGTCTTTTACGAAAGACCTAAATACCGTATCGGCGTGAAGATCGATAACCTGACCAGCCAGAAAGCATGGTCTGTGAGACTGACTCCACAACCACCGACACGCGTGCTGGGTAGTTTCGCGTTGAAATTCTAAATGAAACATTCAGGAAAGAGGGAATTCATGAACGTGAATGAAAATCCATTTTCAGAACAAAGCGCCTGTATTATTTTGAATACAGGCGCTTTGTTTATAGATGCCTTCTTCTTTAGGAATGAAAAATCCGATTACTTTTTTCATCATAGAACTAATATATACCTTTGGGCTATAATATTAAATGACTATTCATGAAAAACGTTGTACTTGCCAGTACTTCTACATTGTACGGTGAAAAATACCTCCAGTACCTCCTTCCGGTAATGAAGGAACTTTTTGCCGGTATCGACGAAATTGTCTTCATTCCTTATGCCCGTCCAGGTGGCATCTCTCACGACGAATATACCGCCCGGGCAGGTGCTGGTCTCGCGACTATTGGCATCAACGTAAGGGGCCTCCATACCTTTGCAGATCCTGCTCAGGCTATCCGCGAAGCCAAAGGCTTCTTTACCGGTGGCGGCAATACCTTCGTACTGGTGAAACAATTGCATGAATTGAACCTGATGGACCAACTCAGCGAAGTTGTCTCCAAAGGCACTCCTTACATCGGTGCGAGTGCCGGTAGCAATATCGGGGGTGTCAATATGCAGACGACGAACGATATGCCTATCGTATATCCGCCCAGTTTTCAGACTATGGGTTTGATGCCTTACAACCTGAACCCACACTACCAGGAACCAATTCCCGGTGTACCACATATGGGAGAAACAAGGGAAACCCGAATTCTCGAGTTTCATACCCAGCAATCTATTCCAGTGATTGGCCTGCGCGAAGGCAGCTGGATCCGCATCAAAGGAAATGAGATCCGCCTCGAAGGCACCATGCCTGCAAAAATATTCGAACAGAATAAAGTTCCTTACGAATTGCCAGCAGGTAGTGATATTAAAATCTAAACATGATACTAAACATACGTTCCCTTCGCCGGCAGATCAAAGCACAGCGATACAAAGATATTCCTGTTACCTTCAGCCTGCTCACTATCCCTGTGGCATTGTCTTTACTGATTACAGAAACAATCTCCGCCACCTGCATGCTGTTGTGTGCATTTATTGCAATCTATACTCCTGGTGCATTCATTATTAAAAAAAGAAGACCGTTATTCTTCCGGCCGTTATTGATTGCTGCTGCAATATTACTCGTGATTGCGCTGGGAAAAATTATTTAAAAACAAAAAGCGCCTGTATATTTCTTGTGATACAGGCGCTTTTTGTTTCCAATATTTTCAGCTTTCAATGTTTTTTTACCACACATTATGCATCTTTTCACTTGTTTAACATTCTGTTTTGTTAATTCTAAAAAGTTTACCTAAGTTTAACGTACCATTCAAATCTACTATTCTCGTAGACACGCACTCCATCTAACCTTCATCTGTAGAGATTTACTTTCCATTTTAGCCTAACTGTAACCGTTGCGAAAAACTAATGAACTTGAACGTGGACATGAAGGAAAAACTATTGCTAAAAACATCAATACAAAAAAAATAGCTGTGTAATACCTACACTGATGGAATAATTATATCCAAAATCTTAGTTCTCTGCATCATTCACGTGCAGTAAGGGGGGAAACTATTTCCATAAACTACCTATTGAATATGCAGTAATGGAATACTATTATCTGAATGTTCAGATGACTACATATTGAATATGCAGTAAGGGATATTATTGTCTGAATGTTCATCAACTACATATGAAATATGCAGTAACGGGATACTATTGTCTGAATGTTCATCAACTACATATTCAATATGCTGTAACGGGGAAAACTATTTCCATCAACTACCTATTGAATATGCAGTAACGGGGTACTATTATCTGAATGTTCACCAACTACCTATTGAATATGCAGTAAGGGGATACTATTATCTGAATAAAAATTATTAACGAAATACAAGCTGGGCCTACGCCACAGCCGGGGAAGTTTTTTGCTTTAACACACTCTATATTATCAACAAAAATTAGCAACTCAATGCAAAGATCGTTTATCGTATGTACGGTCCTGTTCCTGCTATGCGCTTTCGGCGCCATTGCACAGGAGAAAAAAACAGTTTCAGGTTCAGTACAGGATGAAAAAGGCAATCCACTTGTAGGTGTAAGCGTGCAGGAAAAAGGCACCAACAATGGAGCCAGCACCGGCGACGGAGGTAAATTCTCCTTGAAAGTCGCTCCCGGCGCTACTTTAATCTTCTCCTACATTGGTTACCTGAAACAGGAAGTGGCGGCCACCGCTGCAGCCTCCATCCAACTGCAACCCGATCAGAAAGGGCTGAATGAAGTAGTGGTAACTGCTATGGGTATTAAAAGAGAAACACGTGCACTCGGCTATGCCGTGAGCACCGTGAGCGCAAAAGAAATCACCCAGACCGGTTCGACCAACTTCGCTGCTGCTCTCTATGGTAAAGCCGCAGGCGTGAAGATCGTATCAGCTCCCGGTGGTGCTGGTAGCGCCGTATCCGTGCAGGTAAGAGGCGTATCTTCTATCGGTTATAGCACACAGCCGTTGTATGTAGTAGATGGTATCCCTATCCGCAACTTCAATACACTCACCTCCCAGTCGTGGGGCACCACCAACAGTCGTATCGATGGTAACGGTGCACTCGATATCAACCCTGAAGATATCGAAAGCCTCACCATCCTCAAAGGGGCCAGCGCATCCGCTCTATACGGCTCTGAAGCAACCAATGGTGTTGTGGTGATCACAACTAAGAAAGGTACAAAAGGCAGAGGTCTCGGTTTAGATATCAACTATACCTTTAATCTCGAAAACCTCGCCAACAGCCCGGATTATCAAAACGAATATGGCCCCGGTTATGATGCACAAACCAATGTAGGCAACGGTATCGCTGACTACCAGGGATGGGCCATCACTGCCGATGGTGCAAAACACCCTTACTATCGCTCTTACGCGCAGTTCGGTCCTAAATTCGATAACAGCACCGTCACCTATTGGGATGGTTCCACTAAGAAATACGCTGCGAATAAGAACAACTACAGAGATTTCTACCAGCAGGGTTATAACTCTAACGTGAACATTGCCCTCTCCAATGCAACAGACTACGGAAGCTACCGCATGTCTTATACCCGTACCGACTATAAAAGCATTATGCCAGGAAGTAATCTGAATAAGAATAACTTCAACTTCAATGGTACACTCAAGCTGAATAGTAAAGTAAGCGTAGACATCGTCTCTACTTACAACAACAATTTTACGCATAACCGTGCGTACGCAATGAGCAACATATTCGGCTCCTATGGTGGTTTCTTTAGCCGTATGGACGATATGAGCACTTACAAAAATAAGTACAAAACTTCCAACGGTTATAAGTATGTATTATACAATAACGACAGTTATGACCAGGATGAAAAGTTCCTGTACAACATGCGTGCTACCAACCTGCTGGATTACTACTATACCAACCTGCGTGACAGCTATGATGAAACACAGAACCGCTTCATCAACAGTATAACACTGAATGTAAGCCTGCGGGATGACCTGAAGTTCCGTGGTCGTATCGGTAGTGACTATACAGGATGGAGTGCTGCTGACAAAGAACATAATACAAAACCAGCTACCCTGGGTTATACTGGTGTATATGCCACTGAAACACGTAACAACAATGTTACATACGGGGATGTGCTCCTGACCTATAGCCCTAAGATCAGCAAAGACTTTGATCTCTCTGTAACAGGCGGTGCCACCGGCAGAAAACAAACTTACCTATACCAGAAAACATCTACCAACAGTGGTCTCGTAGATGAAAACTGGTTCAGTCTCGCCAACTCCGCCGGTACAGTGACTGCTACTTCCAACCGTGCTACACAGGTAGACGTTGCCGGCTTCGGTATGCTGAACCTGAGCTACAAAAGCTTCCTGTATTTAGAAGCCACAGGTCGTTACGAAGCTACCTCTACCTTGCCATCTGCCGTGAACTCATATTTTTATCCATCGGTAAATGCAGGTTTTGTATTCTCCGACGTGATAAAAATGCCATCCTGGTTAAACTATGGTAAACTGAGAGCATCTTATGGTATGACGGGTAACCATCCGCCAATCTATGCCGCAAACGTGGCTTACAATCAGAATGCCTTTGTATACAACAATTCAAATGTGCTGTATCAACAGTCAAACGCAAGTAGTTTTGGTAACGACAATATCGTATCAGAACAAAAACGTGAATCCGAAATTGGTCTTGAAACAAGATTCCTCGACGGCAGAATCGGACTGGATCTCAGCTATTATAATAACAAAGTGAATAAGCAGATCCTGACAGCCAGCACACCTGCTTCCAGTGGCGCTACCTCCGAACTGATGAATGCCGGGAGTCTCTCCAACTATGGATGGGAAGCTGCTATCACAGCGTCACCAATACAAAAGAAAGACTTCCGCTGGAATACCCGTTTCAACTTTGCGATCAACAGGAACAAACTGACGGCCCTGAATGGTCTTAGTAGCCTGACGGACAACACAGAAGGTGGCGGCTACCTGATCATGCGTTCCGAAGTAGGCGATGCACTGGGTAATATCTACGTGCATCCGCAAACAACTGATGCCAATGGTAACAAAGTGGTAAGCAGCGATGGTTATTACACGGTAGATGCCAACAACTACAAATATGTAGGTAACATCCTGCCAAAAGTAGTAGGTGGTTTCTCAAATACTTTCAGCTATAAAGCATTCTCATTAGACGTAACTCTGGATTATCGCTTTGGGGGTAAACTGGTATCCATCCCTACCTACTACCAGATCGGTGCCGGTATGTATAAGAGCACACTCAAATACAGAGATGCCGCACATGGTGGCATTGCTTATGTAGCAAACGACGATGCTTCGGCTGACTACACCGCCAGTTCAGATGGTGACCGTCATGATGGTGTGATCCTGAAAGGGGTAACTTCATCAGGTGCTACCAATACTAAAGTGATCACCGCTGCCGCTTATTACGAAAATAACTTCAACTGGCGTACAGACGGGGATTACTCTGCTGCTGTATTCAACAATAGTTATATCAAAGTGCGTGAGGTCTCCC
>Ga0182005_1000645_pt1 | contig 16578 bp, 14 predicted proteins | sample Sormic07211103_1_FD_123021 | JGI IMG/M metagenome (GOLD analysis project Ga0182005, IMG submission 123021) | Rhizosphere microbial communities from Sorghum bicolor, Mead, Nebraska, USA - 072115-103_1 MetaG | ecosystem: Host-associated > Plants > Roots > Rhizosphere | place: USA: Nebraska...
AGAAAATGCTTGACAATACCGCACTCAGCGTAGCTGACATCGGAAATTTACTGGGATTTCCGGAGCCGACCAACTTCAACCGCTTCTTCAAAAATATGACAGGGATAACGCCACTTCAACACCGCAAGAACAAAATACTGAAGTATTGATCATTTTCGACGGCCTGGTTGTTGATACCTTTGTTGTACAAAAATGTAACACATCATGGCTAGTAACAAGATTGCATTCATCACCGGCGGTGGCCGTGGATTAGGAAAAGATATGGCGTTGAGCCTTGCGAAAAAAGGCGTGGATATTATCCTTACATACAACAGTAATAAAACTGAGGCTGATGCTGTAGCAGCTGAAATCAAACAGGCAGGACAACGGGCAGCAGTATTACAATTAAATACGGCAACTGTCAGCTCTTTTGACAACTTCGTCACTTCATTTACAGCTATACTGAAAGATACTTTTCAGGCCACCCAATTCAACTATCTCATTAACAATGCCGGCATCGGACTGCATGCTAACTTTGCTGACACTACAGAAGCACAGTTTGATGAGATCATGAATATTCATCTCAAAGGCCCTTTCTTCCTCACACAAAAACTGTTGCCATTACTGGCGGATGGAGGTGCGATTATCAATGTGTCTTCAGGGCTGACACGCTTCACGCTGCCGGGTAGCTCAGCATATGCTGCAATGAAGGGTGCGATAGAAGTACTGACCCGTTATCAGGCGAAAGAACTGGGTAGCAGAGGTATTCGTGTGAACACTATTGCACCGGGTGCGATTCAGACCGATTTTGGTGGTGGTGCAGTGAGAGATAACGCAGATCTGAATAAAATGGTAGCTTCCAATACGGCATTGGGTAGAGCGGGTGTAGCAGAAGATATAGGCGCAGTAGTTGCCTTCCTGTGTAGTGATGAAGCCAGATGGGTCAATGCCCAGCGCGTAGAGGCTAGTGGTGGAATGTTCCTGTAAGCTATAAAAAAAGCTTTATAAGTATTAAATAAAAAGAGGGGCTTCATAAACCCCTCTTTTATTTAATGCTCTACTGCATCATTCTTCCTAAAACTATACAACAAATAAAATAACGCAGGCAAGATCAATAAGCTGCCCAGCAACAACGCCATTGCCAGCGAATGAATCGTTTTTTCCTGTCCAGCATGCTCCAACAGAGATAAATACCTTCCACCTTTCAGGATCACAATATTCGGATAGTGCCGGATGGTGATGGCCAATAAGATCATCGTCACCTGAAAACCCGCCAGCACACGAATGATAATCACTTTCCCCTTCTTTAACAATACATACCACAACAGACCCAGTGATAATACCGCTGCAATGATAGCGATGATCCCAACCGGGTTATCAAACATCCATTTATCCAAAGGGATCCCCTCTGCATGGGCCGCCCAGAATACCAACGCCCCGAATACCGCTGCCGCCAGGTTCATTTGCTTGGCCTTCCTGATAAACCTTACCCGGCTATTATCATCATCAGTTTCACCAATAATAAAAATAGCTGCGAGATATCCACAAATTGCCACTGTAAAAAAACCTACTGTTACCGAAAACCAGTTCAGCCAGGTATAAACATATGCATCGAGAAAATTATTCGCTTCCGGATCAATCCTGCCCGATACCGCACTACCAGCTATCACACCTAAAAAGAAAGGCGTCACAAAACTGGAGTATACAAAGATGCGGTTATACACCTTTTGCATATTATCTTTCACCGCATCATAATGCCTGAAAGTAAATGCCGTACCCCGGGCGATAATCCCAAACAACATAATTACAAGGGGTATATGTAGATGTGTAGATATCGTGGTATAGATCTCGGGAAAACCCACAAACAACACCACTATGGCAATGATCAGCCACATATGATTTGCTTCCCAGATAGGGCCGATGGCCTGATACATCGTATTCCGGGTATATGCCTTGTTCTTTTCTGATGTAAATAACTCAATAATACCCGCACCAAAATCAGCTCCTCCCAACAATATATACAACAGGATGGCAGCCCATAAATAAGCCATTACTACAAAGATCATAAAGCGGGAGTTTTAACATCATAAATCTCAGGTACCATCCGGATCTGTCTGTACAACAGGAACGTCACGATCAGTGACAATGAAATGTACACTGCCGTAAATATGTAGAAAGAATAAGCAATGCCTGGCATGGGTGTCACTGCCTCAGCCGTTCGCATTACTCCATTGATGATCCAGGGTTGCCTGCCCACTTCCGTCACTGTCCATCCTGCTTCTACCGCAATAAATCCCATCGGCGTGGCAATCACAAAGAGCCGTAGCAGCCATGGCATCCGAAGCCAGCTTTTCTTCTTTATGACAGCTACAAAATAACAAACGGCAATCCCCAGCATGATCATCCCCAATCCAACCATAATCTGAAAGGCATAGTGGGTGATGGCGATCGGTGGCTGGTCATTCTCTGGTATCTGATCCAACCCTTTTACCGGGGTATGAAAATCACTATACACCATGAAGCTCAATAAACCGGGAATTTCAACCCCGTATTTCACTTCTTTTGCCACAGGGTCAGGAATACCCCCAATTACCAATGGAGAGGCTGGTTCGGTCTTAAAATGGGCTTCCATTGCCGCCAGCTTAGCAGGTTGTCTGCGTGCAACGTCTTTTGCAGAGATATCTCCACTCAGCGGTTGCAGCACTGCCGCAATACAGGCAAATAATGCAGGAATTCTAAATGCGGTCGTATGAAAAGCAATGTTCCTTTTCCTGAGGATCATGAGGGCATGAATACCTGCTACCGCAAAACCGGTAGCAGCAAAGGCCGCGATACACATGTGCAGGGACTGTGAAAACCAGGCGTCATTAAACATCGCTTTGATAGGATCGATATTCAGGTATTGTCCATTCACGAAATCGAACCCGGCCGGACTATTCATCCAGGCATTGGCAGCAACTACCAGGATACCGGATACCAGCCCGCTGATCCCTACCACCACCCCTGTGATCCAGTGGAACCACTGATTAAACCGCCCCCAGCCATAGAGAAAGAACCCAAGGGCAATCGCTTCTATGAAAAAGGCGGTACCTTCCAAAGAGAACGGCATACCGAAAATTGGACCTGCATGCCTCATAAATTCCGGCCATAAAAGGCCCAGTTCAAATGACAATACAGTACCAGATACTGCTCCGGTAGCAAAAAAGATAGCGACCCCCTTGCTCCAGGCACGGGTAATATTCTTATAGATATCATTGCCCGTTCGTATATAGAGAAAGTGAGCAACGGCCATAAAGAAGGGCATGACCATGCCTATACAGGAGAAGACAATATGAAAACCTAACGATAAAGCCATTTGTGATCTGGCTGCTAAAAAATCGTTCATTGGCGCGATGAATTAATTCGGCTCAAAGCTACTAAATCTACATTACGAGGGGATGATAAAAGTCATGTTAAAAATGGTAGTTTTTAGGGATTTTGATGATTTGCGACAGCATGGAATTACCACTTTTTGACGGTAATTCGCTAATCTTCCTCATGGACCATTCAAAAATTAATTTGCTATTATCGTCCTTTTCTGCACACCATGTGCACTAAAATATCCCAGTGCCCCGCCTGTTATATTCGTCACCGGATTCGCCGGCGTAGCGCTCTGGCCTTCGCCTGTAGCCCCGGCATCCAGACTATACCAGTATTTATATACTGTCTGGTCTATACATTGCATCTCTATGGTTACTGTATCCCAGGTTTTTATCTTCTTTTCCTCATTATCACTGTCATTGCTAAACGATACCAATTGAATACTCAAACTCTTACCATCTGTATTCTCATCGTTCCGCACAAAGATTGTACTTTCCTGCACCCCGTTATGCCATTCCACAAAATGGTACGCATTTCCCTTCCCTTCCGGGTCTGAATAATACACCGTCGGCACCCTTCTGGTTTCACCAAATACGACCCTGTCCTGCAAGCCAAGGCTATCAAAATACACTTCACGTGGCATTGTAGACACTGCTCTGAAGGTATCTGCACCTATCTGTACATACATGCTATAGGTACGCCCTATCAACCCCTTAAAACCTGTGGTGGAATATACACCAGGTGTAGCCGTTTCCTGCAGCACATAGATAGTTGCATTATTATCCGTAATGGTAACGTTTGCCCCACTTACCCCTTCAAATGTATTGTCTTCCTCAAAGTTCATGGTTTGTGATATCTTCACCCTGACTCCGTTCACCTGATCCGTCACAATCCCCTCTATCACATATTTCTTTGCGGCATTATTCAAATTAATATCTATCACCTTCTGGCAGGCGCTCAAACTAACTATTACTATCACGATATACAACAACTGTTTCATCTTCACTAGAATTTAAAGTTGTATGAAATAGAGGGTACAAACCTGAACAGTGATGTTCTCACTGCTTCTGTCCTGTTCGGGTCATCCTTACTTTGCCTGAATGTAATGGTATATGCATTCTCCCTGCCATAAGCATTATACAGGCTAAAAGCCAGTTCTGACGAATACCGGCCCCGCCTGCGCAACTGTTTGGTCGCTCCCAGATCCAGTCTGTGATAAGCCGGCATGCGATATCCATTCCGCTCTGTATAGTAGTAATATACCACGTTATTGATCAGGTACTTTCCACTTGGAAAGGTAACAGCATCACCGGTATAATATACCCAGCTTGCACTCAGCGACCATTTCTCATTCAGCTGGTACATACCGACTACTGCAATGTCGTGCGTTCTGTCCTGTCGTGCATTATACCAGTTGCCACTATTGATACCATCTATCTTTCGTTGTGTTTTTGACAAGGTATAGCTTAACCAACCTGTTATTCTACCAGCCTTTTTCTTCACCAGCCACTCTATACCGTACGCACGTCCTTTTCCGAATAATAACTGGGTCTCGATGGCATCATTATTCAGCACATCTGCCCCATCCCTGTAATCGATCTGGTGCTGCATGGTTTTATAATACGTTTCTACCGTCAGCTCATACTTATTGCCATACAGGTTTTTATAATATCCTAATGATACCTGATCCGACACCTCTGGTTTGATAATATTTGTACTGGCTACCCAGCGGTCTGTTGGACTGGAGGAGGTACTGTTTGAAATCAGGTGCAGGTTCTGCACGTTCCGTGCATAAGAAGCTTTTACGGATGAAATGTCTGTCAGTTTATAACTCACGGCCAACCGCGGCTCCAGGTTGATATAGGTCTTTACGAACTCACCACTTTTATAATGCAGGGTATCGAGTATGTTCCCATCTTTATCTATGTTAAAAAAGTCGCCGGCCCCCAGTATACTGAATGCGGTAAGACGCGCGCCATAGGACAGATCCAGTTTATCTGTTGCCTTCCATACATCCGATACATACGCCGCATTCTCCCAGGAATAACGCTGCTGTAACCTTGATGAATTAAAATTGGATAACTGGGAAGAAGTAATTTCCCCGGGGCGCATGGTATGATAAATAGTATTGAAACCAATGCGCAGGTTATGCCGCTGGCTGATATAATACTGTAATTCTTCCTTCAGGTTCCAGTCCCGGATTTGTGAGAAGATATTTACATCATTCGCACCGCTCTTCACATTGATCTTATAATTGTAATTGCTAAAGATCAGTGATGTGTTGGAGAACATTTTACTGCTGTAAATATGGTTCCACCTCAGGGTGCCTGTTCCATTTCCCCACTTCAGTCCAAAGTTATTCCCTACTACCAGATTATCAGCTCCAAAGTAGCCGGAAGCAAATATGCGGTCCCGCTTGCTCAATTGATAATTCAGCTTGGCATTGAGATCGTAAAAATAAAGTGAGTTATTTTTGATAGAAGAATCATTAGATAAACGGAGGAAAAGATCCACATAGGTTCTTCTGGCAGAAACCAGGAATGAGGATTTGTCTTTCTGCAAAGGCCCTTCAATATTTACTTTAGAAGAGATCAGGCCTATACCGCCACTTACGTTATAATCCTGGTTGTTCCCGTCATTCATCTTAATATCCAGTACAGACGACAGCCTGCCACCATATTGTGCAGGCATACCTCCCTTGTATACCGTCACATCCTTGATGGCATCAGAATTAAAAGTAGAAAAGAAACCAAACAGATGCGAAGCATTATATACAGGCGCTTCATCCAGCAGGATCAGGTTCTGGTCTGCCGCCCCACCTCTCACATAGAAACCACTGTTACCATCCCCGGCAGATTTGATACCCGGCAGTAACTGGATGGTTTTCAGTACATCCTTTTCCCCTAACAGGACCGGAATGTTCTTCATTTCCTTCGTCGTCAGCTGCTCCATACCCATCTGGGGAGTGCTCAGGTTACGTTGCTTGCCGGTAGCCGTGATCGTCACTGACTTCAATGATTGAGATGCATCCTCCAGGGCTATGTTCCAAATAGTATGCTTTGTAAGCACAATCTCTTCCTGTACCGGTTGCAACCCTACAGTACTGAACTCTATGGAATAGGTACCTGAAGGCAGGGTGAGTGAATAAAAACCGTACTCATTGCTGACTGTACCGATGGATTGACCTGCTACGTGCACAGTAGCCCCAATAATAGTCTCGCCGGTTTTCTTTAATCTGATGGTTCCGCTGATAGTAAATTTTGTCTGCGCAATCGCTCCCAAACATGACAATAACACACAACAGACAATGCTAAGAGTCTTACTCATATTCATCTTTTTGGTAGTACTACCGCGTCCGGCGGCACCACCTATCGGGTATATTTTTACAAGCCTTCCTGTTGCAGCTCCTATTTCCCAAACTCTTTAGCGGTAGAAACGATTACGCCATCCTGCATTTCAATAGTACGGTCAGAGCGTTCCGCGAAATCATTGTCATGGGTTACGGCTATGATCGTCTGGTTATATTCGTGCGCCAGTTGTTTAAAAGTATCAAATACGATTTGTGAATTCTTTGAATCAAGGTTTCCTGTCGGCTCATCCCCCATTATAATCAGGGGGTCATTGATCAGCGCCCGGGCAATGGCGACCCTTTGCTGTTGCCCTCCGGATAGTTTGGATGCCGGCTTTAATGCCTGATCCTGTAGCCCCAGCAGTGTCAGTTTCTGGTAGGCCCGCGCCTCTATTTCCTGTCTGGAATACTTCCCTAACCGCAATGCCGGGATCATCACATTCTTCAGACAGCTAAATTCGGGTAAAAGATAATGGAACTGAAATACAAATCCAATCTTCTCATTTCTCAGGGCGGCCAGGGTATTTTGCTTTTGCCCCGTGGTTACCTGCCCATGAATATTCAGTTTCCCCTCATAATCAGTGTCCATTGTGCTCAAAATATACAGTAAAGTGGACTTTCCACTCCCTGATTTGCCCACCAATGTTACAAATTCTCCTCTATATACTTTAAAAGAAATATCATTCAGCACCCTAAATTTTATCGGGTCGTAAAAATACTTCCCGATCTTTTCCGCTTCCAGCATGAGCTCTCTTTGCATAGTAGTAATTTTTACCGTCTGAAAATAGATACCGGATCTACGTTTGCAGCTTTCCTGGCAGGAATATACCCTGCCCCCAGGGTAACAATCAGTCCGAAAACCAGTCCCCTGAAGAAAACCGACCACTCAAAACGAATGGGGAAATAGCCGATATCCCCGCCCACGTAGGTTCTGGACAATTGAAAGACCAGCAATGCCGCCAGTAAGACGCCTATCAGTATCCCGATCATCCCGATGATCATCGCCTGCTGCACAAAGATCCGCACCACATCCCTGCCCCTGAAACCCATGGCTTTCAGGATGGCTATATCATTGATTTTCTGAGAGATAGTCATATTCAGGATATTGTAGATCCCAAATCCGGCTACCAACAGGATAGACAGGGCAATCACCGTGATCATGATCCGGCGCATATTGGCTGCAGCAACCAGGGTGGCATTGGCAGCTTTCCAGTCCTCCGCTTTATAACCCGTCAGATCAGAGAAGGTGGCTGAATAATCCGGGGCATTCTCCGGGTTTACGACGGAGATATTGATGTCGCTTACATAATCCGGCCCCTCCTGCAGTAATTGCTGGGCAGCACTGATATTGATATAAGACTTCGTCTTGTCGATCTGGGAATTATTGGACTGAAAGAGCCCTACGACCTTCATAACCTTGGTGACGTTCCGGGAGGAAGTAATGGAAATGTTATCCCCTGGCCGCACGCTCATTTTGGCAGCGACACCTACCCCCAGCAGAATGCCGTTCGGGGTATTCTTAAGGTCCTGAATAGAGCCTTCCACCACCGTAGCCGCAATATTGAACATTTTATCTGCCTCGGCAATCCTTACCCCGTAAGAACTACCTGAAATCTGCGACTTTCCGTTATTGTAGAATACACTGGCAGTCACCTGGGGAGTGACCAGGGTTACGTCCGGCTGCTGTCTCAACAAGGTAATGATCTTCTCAGGATCTACGATCTTATCACTTTCCGGCACTACACTTGGATTGATAATGACCGGCACATTGTTCCCTTTAGCTGGCAACAAGGGCAGGCTCATCGCCTCATCCTTGTATACCCGGATATGTGCGGTACTCCTGAACACCAGCTCTGACGATTTCTTGTCAAAACCCACCATCATCGAGTTCATAAAGATGTAGATGGCAATACCGATCGTCACACCCAATGCTGCTACCAACGTCAGCTTCTTCTTGGTGACGATGTAGGTCATGGAGATTTCGGAATTGATATTATGACGGTATCTCATCACTTATTTTTTTCAGGTACCAGTTCATCATTTTCTGTCAGTCCACCGGTTACTTCTACCCAGTCATTGGATACAATGCCGGTTTGAATGACTGTAGGACCTTTTCCTTTTATATTCACTTTGTTGCCATAACTCAGAAAACTGCGCGGTATGACCAGTGCATTTTTCTTTTCTCCTACAATGATGTTGGCCTCCAGTTGTGTACCCGTGATCCTGAAATCCAGACTATCGGTGAAATAAGCCTTTACAATGAAAGACTGACTCGCTGATTCAAAGGACGGCAGGATCTCGTGCACAGTGCCTTTGTAGATATGTCCTTTGTTCGTGTTCAATTGAATTGCGGCTTCCTCTCCCACCTTTACCCGTGCCATATTGGTTTCATCTACGTTCAGGCGGGCGTAGATAAGGTGTGGATTCGCAATCACCGCAATCACATCTCCCTTGCGTACATAATCACCCAGCTGCTTCTTCTTCCCGTAGATCTGTCCGCTGATCACTGCTTTGATCTGATTCTGTTCTCTGATCACTCTGTTCACTTCACTCATGGAGCGTTGTGTCACCTCCTGTTGCCTGGCAGCTACCAGTTGTGTGTTATACTGATCTTCCAATGCTTTCAGATTGGCTTGTGAGGTAGCGAGCGTCAGCTGGGTATTTTCATATTCCAGTTTGGACACACTATTACTCTCCATGAGTCGTTTGTACCTGTCAGCCTGTAACTGATCCAGGCGGAGCTTTTCTTTAGCAGCAGTGATGTTTGCGCTGATCTGTTGTAAAGCAGGTGCTGAAGGCAAGGTGTTTTCTCTTGCAATACTGTGAAGGGTACCTGCACTTTGTGCATTGATAATATTCTGGTTGTTGTCAATGACAGCCAGTAGCTGACCGGCAGTAACCAAATCCCCTTCTTTAAAATCCAGTTTGATGAGATAACCATCTGTCTGTGCAGTGAGGTTATTCTGGTCGTCGGCTTCCAGTATCCCGGAAGCAAATACCATTTCAGTCAGGTCTTTGTGTGTGGGTTTGACAGGATTTGTTTTCTGACCACAGGCAGAAAAGATCAGGCATGCAGAGAGGATCCCAATAGCTTGCTGTATGTTCATTTGACAATATTATTAATCATGATCTTAGATTTTGCATAGTCGCTGTTGGCCTGTTGTGATACGGCATTCAGACTGTTATTCAACCAGTCGTTAAATGCGGTAAACAGGTCCGTAGCAGAGAGAATACCTTCTTTATAGATATTCAGGTTCTTGTAGTAGGAATCTTCTTTCAATGCGGCTATTTCACCTGCCAGACGGGCGCTTTTAAAAGCTTTCTGGTATTCCAGCTGCAATTGCTGGTTGTTCACACTATCCTGACGGGCTGCATGTTCAAAATTGTTCCTGGCTATGGCTACGTTGATACGATCATAGCGCACCGCAGCTACCTTGCCTACATCCGGGAAGATAGGAAGCACCAGTTTCACACCTACATAGTTGCTATTGATCCAGCGGCTGCCATCAAAAGGATGGTTGTTGGTATTCTGCTGCCAACCCAGGCTACTGAAGAGGGTAACGGTAGGCAGGAACCAGCGCTTATTGGCGCGGAGGTCTGCTTCCTGGTATTTCAGCTGCCATTCAGATTGTAACTGGGTCAGGTAACCGGTTGCGGTAAGACCAGCATCGAAATTACCCATGTCCGCAGGTGCTTCAATTTGTACGGTTGTATTCGGGTCTATATCGCATAGTAATTTCAGACTGCTGTATTGCTCTTCCAGGTTCACTTCCAATTGCTGCAGCTTATCCTGTATTGACAGCTGGTTAGCTTTTGCATTGTTCACATCCTGTTGCCGGGCTATCCCTTCCTGTTGTTTGTTCACCATGATTGTGGTGAGAGTATCGGCGTTATCAAGGCTATTCTTCGTCACTTTGATCTGCCATTGATAAGAGAGAATATTATAATAAGCGCCGGCCACACTTTCGTAGAGGCTTTTCTTATTAAGCAGGTTGGTCACATTTGTCACCTGTTCGCTGGCACGGGCAGTTTTCACCTGTGCCATGGCAAATGGATTGAGGATGTCAAACTGGGGAGCGAAATTAGCGGCGGTTACATATTGCTGTCCGAAGGTCACCTGTCTGTAAGTACCGGTGGGGCCTCCAAAGATCTCAGCAGGAATAAAAGTAACGCCCAGTTTAGTATTGTCTGTACTTGTCAGGTTTGCATCGCCCTTGATCTTCCATTTGTCCAGTTTGGCCGCCAGGGTTTGATATTTATTCATCAGTACCTGTTGGGTGGCGTTTTTGAAGGTGACACTATGCGCATCAGCGTAGGTAAAGACTTCATTGAGCGAGCGGAAGGATAACGTGCCCTGGGCTCCTGCTGTCAGGCTACAACTGATGAGAAAAATGATTAAAAACTGGCGCATCAGAAATTTGTTTACGAAAGCAAATATTCAAAACTATCGGCAACTGTAAAAATCAGGTTGGCTGAGTTAGACAAATTTGGAGGTGGATTAGTCTTTTGTGAGCCATTCAAGGAATTCCGTCGCCTTTTCTTTCCTGATAGTCACTGCCTCACTATATCCTACAAGGAGGTTTAGTTGCAGCTTCCGGCCCAGGGACTGGGATACATCGCGTATGGCTTTTCTGTTCACCAGGTGCTGTCTGTCTGCACGGTAAAATCCGGGGCCAACAGCAGCTTCCAGTTCATCAAGGGGTTGACTGATCATATATTTATGCTGCTCAAAATCGATGAGGGATACCTGTCCATGCTGAATATAAAACAAGGCAATATCATCCGTTTTAATTGGAATGATCTTATCCCGCAAGTTCACCAGCAGCCTGGAAGTAGCTGTAGGTTTTTGCAATAATTTAATAATGGTACTGTAATCCGGTGATATACGCTGGCGCAATGATTCATAATGCATGATCGCATCATCGATCGCTGTCTGGCCATAAGGTTTCAGGATATAATCAATGCCGTTATTTCTGAATGCTGCAATAGCGTATTCATTGAAAGCAGTGCAGAAGATGACGGGGATATTGAGTTTCAACTGACGGAAGATTTCAAAGCTCAGGCCATCGCCCAATTGAATATCACTGAAGATCAATTGACAGGTATTGGTTTCAAACCATGCCAGTGCCTGTTTCACAGAAGGGAGGATTTTTGCGATCGTCCATTCATGACGTGTGGTGAGAATATAATGTTGTAATTCTTCGGCCAGATTCTTTTCATCTTCAATGATCACTACATTCATTTGCGTATCATTTTTATACTTACACTAAATGTTTCGCCGTCGTTGTTGACGGTAACTGTTTCTCCATACAATAAACGGTATCTTTCTTTCAGGTTTTGCAAACCCATTTTAGAAGAATCTTCCAGCAGGAACCGGGGTTGAATATTATTATTGACCACCAGGCGGGTGTCATCATTTGTCACTGTTATTTTCAGGGGTTCTTCTTCAGTCATCGTATTGTGCTTCACGGCATTCTCTACCAGGATCAGAATAGCGAAATAAGGCACATAATAAGAAAGATATTTCTCATCGATGTCTGTAGCAAATTGTAATGCGGTATCGAAGCGCATTTGTTGCAGGGCAATATAATCTTCACAAAACGTCAGTTCTTCTTTTACCGTAATGGTATCGAACTTTTTGTTCTCCAGTCCCAGGCGGAGAAAACTGGATAATTTCACCAGGTATGCATCTGCAACTGCCGGATCTTTCCTGATCAGTGCCTTGGCAGTACCGATGGCATTAAAGAGAAAGTGTGGATTCAGTTGATTGTGCAATACCTCATAGCGGGATTGCAGGTTAGCGAACTTTAACTGTTCATTTTCAATATCCAGTTTCTTTTTAGTCCTGTTTAATAAGATCACCACAGAAATGATAAATATCATGGAATTGACCGCGATGATATTCACGATTCTGAATAAGTAAAAAGCAGTACCGGAAATAAATAAATGATGCATCCTGCCAACAAAATAAGTAATGGTAGTCAGGGTGATCATGATAAAAGTAGAGATAAGAAACCGGTTCTTATGGAGGGAGCCCCTGCCAATGAGGAAGATGTGCAACATCCATGTAATAAATATACCAATGGTCGCGAATGGAAAACCGATCCAGATGTGTGGAAGATACACATTCCGCACCAGGAATACGGGTGTGACCAGCAGCACGGCGATAACCGGTGATGTGGTGAGAGCCGCACGGAATAAGACCCAGCGTTCTTCTTTGGTAAGTTTAGTGTTAATGGGATGGATTTTAGGTGTGAAGATATAAGTTTTTCCTTGTAGCCGTGAGCGCTTTCAAAAAATGGAAATTAATTATGCACAACATGTGTTTAACTTTCTGACCTGCTTCCTGCGCAATCGAATACTTTTGTACCCATTCAAGTCGCCAACTTCACAATTTATTCTTTGCCTGTACCATTGTTAGGCATTAAAAATCAAGCAATTTAGAGCATGCAGAACTTTTTATCAGAATTTAAGCTACAGACAGGTTATTTAAAGTACCGTCCTGAACTAAGCAGGAAGGAGACCTGGGAAGAAGCCATCCGGGAGCGGGTCATGAAAATGCACCGTGACAAATATGCACACTTGCTTGATAACAAGGTGTTGTCGGAGTACATGGATTATGCAGAAGATGCTTATGTTGATAAACTGGTATTAGGTTCTCAGCGGGCGCTGCAATTTGGCGGCTTACCTATCCTGCGTCATAACTCCAAAATGTACAACTGTCTTACTTCCTACTGCGACAGGCCTGAATTTTTCAGAGAGTCCATGTGGTGGCTGCTAAGCGGTTGCGGAGTTGGCTTTTCAGTACAACATCATCACATTGCAAAACTTCCTGATTTACAGGTACGCGACAAAGGCACCCGCACCTTTATTATTGAAGATAGTATAGAAGGCTGGGCGGATGCAATAGGCGTATTGCTGGCTTCCTATTTCAGGGCAGATAAAAAATTCCAGACCTACTGGGGATATGAAGTAAGACTGGACTATTCCCTGATCAGGCCAAAAGGGGCTTACATATCTTCCGGATTCAAAGCGCCAGGGTCTGATCCGTTGAAAATAGCGATTCAGAAGATAGAGGAGATCATAGAACAATGGTTGAAATCTCAGGGTGGTACTATGAGGAGTATCCTGGCATACGACATTGTGATGCATGCTTCCAATGCAGTACTGGCTGGTGGTGTGAGAAGAAGTGCGACTATATGTATCTTCAGCAAAGACGATGAGGAAATGCTGAATGCCAAGACTGGCAACTGGTACATTACGCAACCACAACGTGCGCGCTCCAACAACTCTGTTGCTCTCCTTAAATCAGAAACAACTTACGAAGAGTTTCAAACCATCATGGAGTCAGTAAAGGAATTCGGCGAACCGGGTTTCGTATGGCTCGATGATCTTGAAATCCTATATAATCCATGTGTGGAAGTAGGCATGGTGCCCAAGCTGAAGACTGAAGATGGCTGGGTATCTGGCTGGCAGGGTTGTAACCTTACAACAGGTAACGGTGCCATGTGCAGAGATAAAAAATCATTCCTGCGCATGTGTAAGGCACTGGCTATATTAGGCACCTTGCAGGCAGGTTATACTACGTTTGATTATGTAGGCGGAGTGACAGAAGAGATATTTAAAAACGAAGCATTATTAGGTTGTGCGATATCAGGTTGGTTAGATAATCCTGATGTATTGCTGAACAAAGAAACATTGGCAGAAGGTGTACAACTCATCAAAGATATTAACAAAGAACTGGCTGCCATTTTAGGTATCAACTATGCTGCACGTACCACACTCAGCAAACCTGATGGCAACGGTGCGATCATTCTCGGTTCTTCATCAGGTGTAAAACCTGTAGAAGGCAAACGCTGGATCCGTTATGTACAGGTAAATCCGGATGAATATGGTGTAGAATATTTCAAATCCCAGAATCCGGAACTGGTAGAGAAAAGTGTATGGGATTTCAATGGTCGTGACTACGCAATCGGCTTTGCTATGGAAGCAGAACCTAAGGCGATGAGCAAACACGATGTATATGGGGTAAAACACCTGGAAATCGTAAAGTTCATCATGGAAAACTGGGTGTATCCGGGTACTAATATTGAGAGGTGTGTAATACCATCTGTAAGACACAATGTATCCAATACAATATCAGTAGATAACTGGGAAGATGTGACTGACTATATCTATGCTAACCGTAAATACTTTGCAGGTATTTCTCTGTTGGGTATGTCCGGTTCACTGGAATACAACCAGGCACCCTATTCAGAAGTGTTTACACCGGAAGAACTGATAAAGATGTATGGAGATGGTGTGATCATGGCATCAGGCCTGATTGTGGATGGTCTGCATGCATTTGACCAGGACCTGTGGAAAGCATGTATGTATGTGCTGGACAGAAACCTTTCGCTGGAAGGAAGTCGTGAAAAGATCTTCTACCAGAAAGACTGGATCAGACGTGCGAAGAAATTTGCAAAGAACTACTTTAAGAAAGATCTGAAAAAGATGACTTACGCGCTGAAAGATGTGCATCGTTATTATCGCTACATGACGATCGTGAAGAATGCAAAGATGATCGACTGGAGCAAATACAAAGAGGACTTACCTGATTATGTGGATGTGAACACCCTGGGTGCTATCGCCTGTGCAGGCGGAGCGTGTGAGTTACCACAGGCACAGTTGACAGTATAGAACAGCGGCCTGCATATACGCTACAACAAAAAGGCCTGAGCAATGCTCAGGCCTTTTATCGGAAAAAGGGTGTATCAGTTTACCATAATGTTGTTCCTTAAAGCTATGCGATGACTTCCATGATACAACCACCAATTTGTGACTTGATCCACTCTATTGCGGCTTAGATTCAAATATATTACTTGATCCATTCGGCGTACGAATCGCTGGTTTCAAACAAAACCAGTTTAACTAACTCTACATCTTCAGGAAATCCACCTTGCAGTTCCTCCTTAATATACAGGATGATATTTTCTGCGGATGGTTCCATCTCCCAGATTTCGAGATTTTCCAGCTCCCCCAAATTCGGATTGGCAGCCAGGTAAGCTTTTGACAGAATAAGGCGGTGATCGAATTTATCCACCACTTTCTCATTTACCAGTTTCTTCAGGTCTTTAAAGTCCATCAAAATTCCTGTGCCCCCCAGATATCCTTCTTCAGGTGTTTTACTGCTGACAGTTACATGCAGTTTATAGGAATGTCCGTGTAAGTTCCTGCATTTGCCGGCATACCCATGCAGCGCATGTGCCGTTTCGAAGTTGAATATTTTAGTGATTTGCAACACTGATCGTTCTCAAATTTTTGCAAAGCTACTGCAAATAACAATCGACATTCATGATTTATGTCATTTTAACAAATGGGTATACTTAAATTATCAAAACCTGATGCTATATTCACAAATTTGATATACATTTAATTAATTGTTAGTTTAACACTTAATAACCTCTTTGATTAGTGCTGGCTACGCCAGCACGCATGTAATCCTATTCCACTAAATACACAATTTCAATATTTTAAACCCTTTCATTGTTATGAAAACTTTTACACTCTTCATTATTTCCCTATTCGTATGCCTCCAATCCTTTGCCCTCCAGGGCCTTACAGGCATCCACGACCCTTCTACCATTATTAAGCGGAACGGTATCTACCACGTATTTGGCACCGGAGCACAGATTTACCACCTAACTTCCACAGATTTGATCAACTGGACCTCCGCATCTACGGTTTTTGCCTCCGGTACCTGGCCCAGCTGGATCAATACTTACGTTACCGACTTTGCCGGCACCTTCTGGGCACCGGAATGCGTGTATATGAACGGCAAATACTATTTATATTATTCCTGCTCTACCGGCGGGCGCCCCTGTGCTATTGGCGTTGCTACCAGTACAGAC
>Ga0182005_1000646_pt1 | contig 16575 bp, 13 predicted proteins | sample Sormic07211103_1_FD_123021 | JGI IMG/M metagenome (GOLD analysis project Ga0182005, IMG submission 123021) | Rhizosphere microbial communities from Sorghum bicolor, Mead, Nebraska, USA - 072115-103_1 MetaG | ecosystem: Host-associated > Plants > Roots > Rhizosphere | place: USA: Nebraska...
GCCGGCACCAATACGGTGTCGATCGGTGCGGGCGGCACGCTGCTGGCCAGTGGCGATCTGGGCGCGGGCAACGACGTGCTGGATGTCGCCGGCACACTCGACACCGGGGGCGGGATCTTTGCACTGGGTGATGGCGACGACACGCTGATCATCCACGACGGCACCCACATCCTGGGCACGGTGGCAGCAGGCGCAGGCAACGACGTCTTTAATGCCGACATCGCGGGGAGCGCCGACCTGGGCGCCGTGCAGAGCTTCGAGACCTTGAGCAAGACCAATGTCGGCGTGCTCAACATCAATGGCCCGTTGGGGTCGGAATTCACCACGGTCAACGTGCTCGCCGGCACCTTGAACGTGGGCGCCAATGGCAGCGTCACGGCGCAGAACACGACCGTCGCCGCCGGTGCCACGCTCGACGTGCAGGGCCGTTACACGGGTACTGCCGCAGATGACAGCTTCACCTCCAAAGGCACCGTGCGCGGCGCGCTGGACTTCGGTGCCGGTAATGACTCGGCCAGCTTCATCGGTGGCGATCTGAGCGGTCTGCGCAGCCTGGGTGGGGGGGAAGGCGATGACCACCTCAGTTTCAGTGGCCTGGACCTCAGTACCGGTGCTCCGGCGCTGAACAATTGGGAGCAGGTCGAAATAGTCGACGGCAGCAATTTCGCGCTGGCCAGTCCACTGGACCTGAACGCGGGTCTGCTGACCATAGACAGCACTTCGCGCCTGCTTGCCCGCTCCGGTGCCAGCGTTGGAGGTAGCGTTCATAACGACGGCCTGATTGATGTCGGATCGCACCGTCTGGCGATCAGCGGCGACTACGGCGGTAACGGCGCCCTCGACGTGCAGGTCGCGGCCTCCGCCGGTACGTCTGGTGGGTTGGACATCGGCGGTGATGTGGTCGGTACGACGCGCGTCAATTTCGTCAACGATGGTACTGAGGCCAAGCCGGGGACAACGATCCGGGTCATCAGCAGCCCCAATGACAATCCGTCAACCGTCGGAGACTTTGTGTCGGACAAGACCGTGCGTTTGAACGGTAGTGTCCTGGCCTGGAGTTTCGCCAAGGGCGAGAATGACTCGGACTGGTATTTGAGTTCGGCCGACAAGCTGCTGTTGCCGGAGATTCCCGGCTACACCGTAGTGCCGGATATCGGCTATAGCATGACTCTGGATAACAACCGACTGCTGTTTGACCGCATGGCCGGCGGCCGTGGGGATAACCCCTACTGCAACCGCAGCGAGGAAGAGCGCACGCGCGTGGGTCTGGAGTGGTTCGGCACCTGCGAAGGGCTGTGGCTGGCCGCCATTGGCAGTCACTTGTCGATGGAATCGAATCCGGGGTTCGAGTTCGATGGCAATAGCACGGGGCTCTATGCCGGCTACGACCACCTGTTCGTGGACGAACAGGCTTACCGCATGCGTGGCGGTCTGTTCATCGGCCAACAGCGGGGCAATTACTCGACCACCGGCGAGGGTTCGACCGGTCAGGTGAGTGTGGGCAGATCCAACGTGGACATGGACGCACTGGCGTTTGGCGCCTATGGAAGCCTGGATTGGCAGAGCGGCACCTATGCCGACCTGAGCCTGACGGCTCTGCTGCCCGATGCGCATGTCCGTTCGGCCGATGGCTTCAGCGAGCAGGTGCACGGCGACATCTTGAGCCTCAGTGGACAAGTGGGGCACAGGTATCCCCTGAGCAACGGATGGGTAGTGGAGCCGCAGTTCCAGGCGAGTGTCATCCACATGCGCTGGGACGACAAGACCGACGCAAGCGGCAAGCAACTGAATATAAAGGACGATGTACTGGGGTTAGTGAGGACTGCGGTGCGCGTCGAAAAGACCCTCAAGACGGATGGCGGCGCGACCCTGAAGCCTTGGCTGGCCGTAGGGTTGCAGGACACCATGGGGGAGAACTCGACAAACCTGGAAGTCACACTGCCGGGCGGGACACGACAGAACTTTTCCGGACATGACCTGGGATTGAACGCGACGCTGGATGTGGGGCTGGAGGCCCAGGTCACTCAGGATCTGAAGGTGTTTGGCACGGCTTCGGTAATAGGCGCGAACCTGGGCGGCAGCGATGTCAGTCAGCAGCAGGTTAACCTCGGCGTGCGCTGGTCTTGGTAGGGGGGACTGACGTTTGCCTCCAATCCGCGACGATCGCGCTTCACACCCAGCGCAGGAAAACTGCTGCAGCGCGACTGCTCCCGTGGCGGCTGGAATCACCTGCGGCTGGCTGCAGAAACGCGCTGTGGTGTCTGTTTGAAGTCACTGGGATCTGTGCAGGCGACCGTCAGATCTTCGAGTAGATAACCCAATCCCTGCGTGGCGAGATAATTGGCCAGCTCGACGCCGGTACTCAGTCCGAGTTTATTCAGCGCGTTGTATTTGTGAGTGGCGATGGTCTTGTAGTCGCGGCTCTGGCGTTCGGCAACCGTGTGCAAGCATTCACCACGGGCCAGCGACATCAGCACATGCCCCTCCAGATCGCTGAGTGAAAACCAGGGGTGCTTGTGGGCGCTGCCAAGATCGATCGCCGGATCGCAAAAAACCTCTCCGGCCTTGAGCGTCTGGATGGCTTCGACGATCAGATGAGGTCCGCTGGATTTGCAGACATAGGCACAAGCGCCCTGTTCCAGTGCGGCGAACGCCAGGCAGGGTGACTTGTCCCCGGAGAAGATCACCACCCTGAGATGCGGCGCTTCACTCAGTGCAGTTCGTAGCATGGCGATACTTTGTCCGACGCCAGGCATAAACAGATCCAGAATGAGAAAGTCATAATGCTTGATCGCCAGACAGTTGAGCATCGTCAGACCATCGGCAGCCGCGTCGATATGGGCCGCATCGGGAAATGCGTCCTTGAGCAGTACACTCAAGGCATAGGTGATGATTGGCTGATCGTCTACCAACAAAAAGTCCATTTTTTCTACCCCTGCCATCGTGCTGTTGGCGCTGATGGACAATTGACCCATCCTGTCGATCGAAACTGACCTACGGCGGATTGCTGGTGTCAGCCTCAACAATATGCCCCGTACAGCATAGTCAGGTTTCGATCTAGCGTATCGGCGACGGCACTCAGGCTGGGGCAACCGCCGGGGTGATTGCGGCCATTAGCCCTTGTTCGATGATGAACGCTGACTGCACAGAATGAACATGTCACTGCCGTCATCGAACAGGTAGCGCGTATCGGACAGCGACCGCATCCAGTAGCTCACGCTGTTGTCCGAGCGGAAAATAAACATCCCCAGCGCGCCCGACAGTTCAGGAATCGGGCTGTCCGCTTCGCCCTTGGCGGAACGCTCGACAGTAATCTGCAATCGCTGGTCCTGTTGTTGCACCCCAAAGGCACTGTTGCGGCGTAGAGCGCCGATTTCAGCGCCCGAGTCGGCATCGATCAATCGGGCCACCATGCGCATATGGCTGAGCCCGGTGGGCCGCAAGTCCAGTCTGAAACGCGTCGTCAGCCACGCAGGACGCACTTCGGACGGCACTTGATGCGCGCTTTCTCCCGTGCACCAAAGGTCCGGATTGGCCTTGTGCTCGCCGGCCAGGCGCCCCAGCGCCACACCCGAAAGACCCACGAGGACGAAGGCCAGGCACCAAATTGTATTTGCGGTGCGTCTAGTCATGTTGTTGGACGCCAATGCAGCGACTGTTGGCCGTTTCCAGCTCGCCATCGCAGAGAATCTGATCCGCCCCTTGACGCGACGGCAACAGGTACAGGTGGATGTTTTGCGCCGAGAGGCCTAGAAGTCCCGCCAGTTTTCGACTGTCCTGCACCATCAGTTGCAGGTGTGAAGACGTTGGGGGTTGTGCGTCCTGAGCCGGCAGATGCACGTGCACATCATCCATCGTGACGGGCGCGGCGAACGCGGGCGGCGCCGCCTCAGGGGAGGGGGACAGCCAGGTTTTTCCCGACACGAAAGCAAGTACGCCCCACAGCGGCAATGCGAGCCACAGGCCCCAACGCTTTGATGTGTTCGGGAGCACGGGCATCGGAGCCGAATCGGGTCTGGCTGATGCAGGCAATCGCGGTTCGTCCTCTGCATCCACCATGGTCGATACAGGAGGCGCAGCAGGGGCGGGCACCTCGTTGTCAGCCGCTATTTCGCTCGGGGCCGGAGCCGTTTTCGCTACGGCTGACAACTCCTCGACCCTCACGCCATCGGCGAGCTTGTAGCCTATGCGTGGCAAGGTCTGGATGAATTCGCGATCGGGCTGCAGTTTTTCCAGCGCCAGGCGCAATTGCCGGACGACCTGGGCCAGGCTGTTGTCGGTCACTTCCAGGCCATATTGCCCCCATGCGCCGGCCATCAGCTCGCGCTTGCGCACCACGGCACCGTCCGACCGGAGCAACATGGCCAGGCAGCGGCTGGCGATTGCACCGATGCGCAACGGCTCCTCATCGGCGTCGGCGCGAAACAACAGGAAGTTGTTCTCGTCGAACACCAGGTGTTCATCAATCAGCAATTGGCCCATGGCGAGCTTCCGTGCGTGGCAGGACGGCAAGTCGGATTCGCGTCGTCGACCTCTAGAGTTAAGCGGCCATTCCTTGCTTTGGCCAACCTCTGCACGCAACTGGTAGCGAAATCCCGGCCTCAGGGCCGAATTCAGGCCAGCGCAGAATCGGGCAGGCGCTCACTGGCAAAGCGGTCGCGCCCTTGCTGCTTGGCGTGATACAGCAGCCGATCCGCACGGATCAGCAGGTTCTGAACGCTTTCCCCGGGGCCATTCCAGACGCACACACCCAGGCTGCAGGTGACGCCAATTCGCTTGCCGGCGTACTCGACCGTCGAGGTGCGCAGCGCCTGCAGCAGACGATTGGCCATCTGTTGTGCGCCTGGCAAATCGGTGTCCGGCAGCAGGATAAGGAACTCTTCACCGCCGATGCGGGCCACCAGGTCCTGTTGCCGTACTGTCCGGGTCAGCAACTGCGCCAGAAACTTCAGCACCTGATCGCCGCCGTCATGGCCGTGGGTGTCATTGATCTGCTTGAAGTGGTCCATATCCAGCATCAATACGCAGACCGAACCCGGTTTGCGCGTGGCGCGCGCCAATTCCATTTCAGCCCGCGTCATCGCCGCCCGGCGGTTGTACAGGCCGGTGAGAAAGTCACGAGTGGCCGCCTGATGTTGCACCACACTGGCGTCGATCAGGTGTGTCACCAGCCCACTGATCAGCAGCAAACACGCCAGTACACCGATCGCCAACAACAAGCCGAAGCCGTTGAAGCTAAGGAACTGCGACAGAAAATGCGGCGCCAGTGGATCACTGTAGATACGCATTAGCAGCCCATGGTGCAGATTCGCGTAGTGCCGGAAGAAGCGCTCTTCGCCTTGCACCTGAAAAGGCAATGAGGTCGACCAGGCCGCCTCCGTGGCCGGCAGGTACGTGGCCTTGCCGGCGGAGAAGTGGATGTCGAAATACAAGGTTGGTCCCTGACCCTGCGTCAGGGCGACATGCACGATAAGCCCCTCGGCAATCGCTGAGCCCAGCGCCTGCGGCGGCAGTAGCGGTTGTGGTTCCAACCGGGTCTGCGTTTCCTGGATCACCGCGTAACGACCATCGCAGGTATAGCCCAGCAGTTGCCGGCTGGTCATGTGGATGCCGCTGTCCTTGAGGCGGATGCGTGGCGCCTGCGGTTTTGGCATTGGTGCCAACTGGTGAATCGGCACCCGCAATGTGTACTGTGAAAGCCCTTCGACATCCGCAGACTGGGTCGCCGTCGAGCGCTGCTGTCCGGCAATGAATACGTCGGACAGGCAGCCTTTGGGCGGCGGATTGGCCATCAGCATCGATTGCTGCAGTTTATGGGTTTGCAGATCGTTCAACAGGCTGGCATAACCCCAGGCACTGCGTTGCGCCAGCAGTGCTTGCTGACTGTCCAGCAGCATGACGTATTGACGCTGATAACGATCAACCACCGCAACGACGATCAGCGTCGACAGAACGGCGACTGTTATCCAGCAACTGCGCTTGATTGTCTGTGCGTGCCTGACGACCCAGCTCATGATGTTTACTCCGATGTAACAACCGGCACCGCATCAACGTTTGCCAGGAACTCCTCGGTAACCGGGTCGGCATAGCGTTCGGCGATCTGTTCAAACTCTTGTTCAATGGCGATGAAGGCGGCCGCCACGTCCGGATCAAAATGCCGGCCGGCGCCGTCGCGGATGATCGTTGCCGCTGTCTCGTGGCACATTTGCGACTTGTAGACCCTTCGACTGATGACCGCGTCGTAGACATCGGCGACGGCCATCAGGCGGGCGCTGACCGGAATGGCCTCGCCGGCCAGTCCATTGGGATAACCGCTGCCATCCCATTTTTCGTGGTGGCACAGCGCAATTTCCTTGGCGATGCGCAGGAAGGGCACTTGCGCCCCCAGCATGTCCTCGGCATGCACCAGCGCTTGATAACCCAATTGGGCATGGGTCTTCATGATTTCGAATTCGGCGGGCTCAAAGCGGCCCGGCTTGAGCAGGATATGGTCGGCAATACCGACCTTGCCGATATCGTGCAGGGGTGCTGACTTGAACATCAGCTCAATGCTTTGATCATCCAGATGCGCGCTGAAACGCGGGTGATCGCGCAGTTTCTCCGCCAGCAACCGGACATAGTGCTGCGTGCGTCGCAGGTGATTGCCGGTCTCGTTGTCGCGGGTCTCGGCCAACGACGCCAGGGCCAGGATGGTCACGTCATGGGTGGCTTGCAGCTCACGGGTTCGCGCCAGGACTTCCTGATCGAGGTAGGTATTTTGCGAGCGCAACAGGTCGGCTGTCGCCTTGAGGCGCAACTGGGTCTGCACCCGTGCGAGCAGCGTGGGGGGGTTGATCGGCTTGAACAGGTAGTCGGTCGCGCCAAGCTCGAACCCCAGGCACTCATCTTCGTCCTGATTCCGCGCGCTCAAAAACAGGACCGGCACATCACGTGTCTTGGGATCTGTCTTGAGACGACGGCAGACCTCATAGCCATCCAGGTCGGGCATCATCACATCCAGCAGAATCAGATCGGGTATCGCCCGCTCGACGATCTGCAACGCCTGGGCACCGCTGGTCGCAACGCGCACGTGATAGAGATCAAACAACAGCTCACTGATCAGTTGCAGATTGGCCGGCATATCGTCGACCACCAGCACGGTGGGTCGAGGGGTTGAGCTGTTCAAATGGACGTCCTCGTGAACGGGTCACCGGATGGGGCGGTCAAGCAGCCGGGCGCAAACCCGAAAGCGCGACGGGAATGCACGGTCCGTCGCTTCTGCCAAGTGACTGCAGTAACGCATGCCACCCACGCAGCTGCTCTGAAATGGCCTGAACTGACGCCGCCGGGCGCTGAAAAACGCTGAAAACTTCTGATCAGCACGTGTTGGCCGGCGGTTGCACAGCCTGCAGGGCCTCTCTCAGGCAGGCCTGGGCCCGGCCGAAATCGAATTGGTTGACTGCGCCTTCCAGGGGCGCAAAGCGATTGGCAAACGCGCCGCGCAACACGCCCGCATGGGCGCAAAAGTAAGGCACTGCCTGCGCATCACAATCACCCAGCAGGGCGTCGAGGTCTCGGCAGATCCGCTGCAACTCGACAATGTCGACCGCTGTCGGTGTTGCCTCAACTTCGTAGGGCAACTTCGCCCGCAGTTGCCCCAGTAGTGCCTGTAAGGGGACGGACAATGCCTGCAGACCGAGTCGCAGCTCATCGCTTGGGCGTTTTGCGCGCAGTGCCAGCTCCAAGGCATTGGCCGCTTGTGCGACGGCGTCGGCACCAATGGTCGCGGAGGCGCCTTTGCAGCTATGGGTCAACAACTCGGCTTTGGCCAACTGGCCCGCCGCCAGTGCCGCACTCAACTGTTCCAGCAATGGACTCTGGTGATCCAGGTAGCGGTGCAACAGATCTGCATACAGGCTGTGCCGGCCCAGTACCCGTCGGAGTCCGGCCACCGTGTCTACGTCATCGAGCTTCAAACCCGCATCAGCGTCGCTTACCCCGGACTCCGGCGTGACTGCGCGTTGGGGGGTAGGAGTTTGCGTAAGCCAGCGTCGGAGCAGTGCGTAGAGCGTCTGCGGCTCGAAGGGCTTGCTGACAAAATCATTCATGCCGACCGCCAGACAGGCGTCATGATCACGTTGACTGGCGTTGGCGGTCATCGCGATCACCGGCAGTGTGCCCAGCCCCGGCAGCTGGCGCAGCAGACGGGTGGCCGCCAGACCATCGAGCACCGGCATCTGCATGTCCATGAACACCAGGTCATAGCGCACTTGCGACAACCGGTTCAGCGCCTGTCGGCCATCCGCCGCGATATCAACCCCACACCCCGCCGCCTGCAGCAATTCGGCGGCCACCTGCTGATTCAGTTCGTTGTCTTCCACCAGCAGGACACGGGTTCCTTCGGCCGCTCTCCAGTCGCTGAAAGGCTCTCCTGCGGTCAGGCCATCAATGGCCGTGCTGCCAGCCACCTGCAGGCGCACCTCAAACCAGAAGTGGCTGCCTTCGCCGAGCACGCTCTGGACGCCGACCTGACCCTCCATCAACCCGGCCAGTTGCTTGGCAATTGCCAGCCCCAGGCCCGTGCCACCAAAGCGGCGTGTGGTGGAGGCGTCAGCCTGCTGGAAGCTCTGGAACATATGTTTTTGCTGTTCGGACGAGAGCCCGATGCCGCTGTCGGTCACGCTGAAATACAGCAAAGCGTCATCCGCACCGGCCTGACGCAGGCTCACCTCAAGCCGGATCTGCCCACGTTCGGTGAATTTAACCGCATTACTCAGGTAGTTGAGCAGTATTTGCCGCAGGCGAAGCGCATCGCCACGCAAGCATTCGGGCACGTCGGCACCGATATTCAGGCGCACATCCAGGCCTTTTTCGGCAATGCGCGGTCGTACCTGATCGAGCGCTTCTTCCAGCAACCGGGCGAGGCTGAAGTCACGGATTTCCAGCTGAAGCTTGCCGGCCTCGATCTTGGAGAAATCCAGAATGTCGTCAATAACGCCCAGCAAATGCCGGCTGGAACTTTGGACTTTGTTCAGGTAGTCGCGCTGACGTTCGTTCAGCTCGGTCTTCAACGTCAGGTGCGTCATGCCGATGATGGCGTTCATCGGCGTGCGAATCTCGTGGCTCATGTTGGCGAGGAATTCGGCCTTGATGCGTGCGCTGTCCTCGGCCAGTTGCCGCGCCTGTTGCATCTCGTCTGCGGCCGCTTGTTGGGCGGAAATGTCTTCGATGATCCAGATCGAACCGCGCGACTGGTTTCCGGACGCGATGGCTCGCGCACTGACGCTGGCCCAGAAGCATTGGGCGTCCTTGCGACGCAGTTGAATGTGCTGCTGATAAATGTCGCCGCGTTCCAGCGCAGCGCGAACCTGCGCTTCCAGCGTCATCAAGGTGTGCGCTGACATGACCTGATCCAGCCAGATCAGCGGGGAGCACTGCAACTGCTCGCCAGGCGCGTACCCCAGTAATTCATCCAGCCGTGAATTGGCCTGCGTGATCAACCCGCCCTGCACCAGTGCAATGCCATACGGCGCCGAGCTCACAATGGCCTGCTGCAGTTCGTGCGCTTCACGCAGGCTGCGTTCTTCGGCTTTGCGCTGGCTGAGATCGCGAATCGCAACGCACAGGCATTGCCCTCGATCCTCCCGCGCGGGCAGCAGGCACAGGCGCATCTCGGCAGGAAACTCGCCACCGTCCGCACGACGGGCCACCAGCTCGACCGTATCGAGCACGTTGTTGATACGCACCCGCTCGAGCAAGTGATCAATCACCTCGAGCTGGTTATCGGGCAACAGCGTGCGGTAACTGTGGCCCAGCAAGCTGCCGGGGGCATAACCAAAGGTCGCTTCGCTTTCCTGATTGGCGAGGATCACACCGTGCTCGTCGAACACCAGCAACGCTTTGGGGGCGAACTCGACGATGCCGCGATACCAGCTTTCAGTGGCTTCCAGGGACTGTTGGCGCTGTTGCAGTTTCATCGCCTGAATTTCCAGTTGCCGGGTCTGCCGGTGAGCCTGCAGCAACAACTGCAGATTGTGCGTTCGCTGCTGCAGCAAACTCAGCAAGGTGCCGAGCGGGTTGGGCAAGTTGTCGAGCAACGTCAACTGGGCGGGATCCGGGCGATGAGCGAAATCGAGCTCCAGGCTGGCCAACTGTTGCCCTTCTTGCAGCAGCGGCAAACTGAAATGCACCTGGCCAGTACGGGGGGTGAAGGGCACGGCGTCGAACAGCAACACGGCCTTGCAACCCAGGAATTCGCCGAGTTTTTGCTGCAACGTTGCCGCGAAAGCTTCCCGACTGGTACACAGCTGCAAGGCTTGCACCAGCTCGCCGAGGTGGCCCTTGACCCAGTGCTGGCGGCGCAGTTCTTCATTGACCTCGACATAGGCATCGAAGGCCTCGGCCAGGGTCACGACTTCAGCAAGCCCCTGGCGGTGCAGCGATTCCCCGAGGGCTTCGCCGGCATGCAGGCGGCGCATGCGTTCGGAAAGACGCAACAACGGCATCACCAATTGACGGCGCAGGATGACCAGAAAGGCCAGTCCCGCGCCCAGCGTGATCAGTTGCATCAGGACATTAATGTGGCTCGCCAACTCGGCATTGTGGCGGGCTGCCTCGAAGTCGCTATTAAAACGTTGGGTGGTCGAGAGTGTCAGCTGATTGAGCGCGGCGGCAAAATTCCACTCGGAGTTGATGTAGGTGGTCGTTGCCAGTAGTGACGACCCCCCTCTGTGGAAACTCTCCTTCATTGCCACGCGCTCCATGCCCGTCTGCTTGAGATCCATGTCCTCGACTCTGGCCAGCAATTGGGTCTCTGTGTCCGTCAATCCAATCGCTCGAAACTCCATCGCCGCGGCGTGGAATGTCTGGCCGTCCTGCCATTTTTGGTTGTATTGGGTGAGAAACAGCTCATCGCCGGTGCCGACATAGAGCCTCGCCAGTTGCGTCAGTTCGCGGTTGAGGGTCGACATTCTGGCAACGCCGATGATCGTCTGGTGGCGTCGATCAGTGGCGTGCTCGGCCTGTTTGCCGAAGTACTCATCGAGTGCCACGGTGGTCAGGCAGGCCATCAGCGCCATGCCAAATCCGATCGAGATGAGTTTGCTCAGACGTTCCAGGCTCATGGGTTCTCCTGCGACAAAAGCCCCGGACATGCGCCGTAAGCTTGGGTGTGCAGTAAAACCGCTACGCCTTCAGTGGTGCTGTGAAAACAGCTGATTCAATGGGATAGGTTTGATGAAAAACGCTGAAAAGGTGTGAAGCGCCGGGCTGGCGGCGCTAAAGCCACGTATTCACCACCCGCCGATCCAGCTCCTCCCAATCCGCCATGCCCAGCACCCGCATGGTGTTCAAGCCGCGCAAATAACCGCGCAACTGATTGGCAGTGGCCCGCGCGAGCTCCGGCTCGGGCGGGTTTTCGCCCATCAGCACGGTTTCGTACTGGACCAGGTACTCGGCCACCCGGTCACGGAAGTCGGGCAGAACCGCGTCGCGGATCAGGTCAAAAGTTCTCAAGGCGTGATCCTCATCAATCGTTTCTGGTGGTGATTGAGTGTGCATCCATCTGCGTGGCGCGCAACTATCGCTAGACGTAATAGTGACCATTACCAAACACAAGTTCTTCTTTGTCGACAATAGTCGGAAAATCCCCTCCAACGAACACGCGGATGAAAAAAATCCCGTGATGAACCGAACATTTGTTTTCAGGAAGAGACCGATGCGTCCTTTATTCGTATCTGCCGCGGCAGTTGCCTCAGTGTTGCTCGCCGGTTGTGCCTCCACACCGAACGACCCGACCCTGACCTTGCAGACCCGCAAGACCCCGGCGCAATACGCTGACTGCGTCGTCCCGAAATTGCAGGGCAGTGCGTTGAGCCCGACCGTCTCGCAGACCTCGCGCAGCTACCGGATCGTGGTGCCGAGCAAAGTCTCGACGGACAACGTGCTGGAAGCCTACAAGGCCGGGAACGGCGGCAAGGTGTTCATCTATGAACGGCATTTGCTGGCCTCGAGCTTCCTGCCGTCAAGTTTTGAACGCGCCGCACAGGATTGCATCTGACCCCGGATCGACAGCGTTTTTTTACAGAGCTCCTTTGGTTGGCCGCAACCAACCAATTTTCTTGCCCCGCACCGCATGTCGGTGACGGGGCTTTTTTTTGCCTGAAACTGAACAACCACGTGAGTGAAAGAATGGCGTTCGCGCCGTGCTGCTATCTTCATAATCACCCTTGCGACCGGGTGATTCCAGAGGAGGTGCAGCATGGATCGATTCACGGGCGGCTGCGTGTGCGGCAACGTCAGGATTGTGGCCTCGGGCCGCCCTTACCGGGTCGGTCTTTGTCACTGTCTCGACTGCCGTAAGCACCATGGAGCGCTTTTCCACGCCTCAGCGATATTCCCTCAGGAGGCGGTGACGATCGAGGGCCAGACAGGCGATTACGCCGGACGGTTCTTCTGTCCTCGTTGCGGCTCGTCGGTGTTTGCCCGCTCGGGCGACGAAGTCGAAGTGAACCTGGGCTCGCTGGATGCCCCTGACCAACTGAAGCCCACTTACGAAAGCTGGACCGTGCGTCGCGAGTCCTGGTTGCCGGCGTTTCCGTTCACCCGACACTATGAGCACGATCGGGAAGGCACGGGGCGGACGGAGGAGTAGGGGGGAGGCGGCAGACAACAAAAAGCCCGCTTCGGCGGGCTCTCTGTTTGGGGTCAAATCCATTTGTGATTTCAATCTGCGCTACGTTCTGTAAGCGTTTCGTGAAAAACGTGTTGTCGAAATGAAAAAACTTTCGGAGCGCCTACGACACAATGCCAATGTGAATTTGAACTTCGTCTTGCCCGACATATGATTCAAAATCCGTGGCGTAACTGCGTTCCACCTGTGGATGCGCTTCAAAGTAGGCCCAGATAGTCCCCCAGGCCTGGATAACGGCCGCCGGCATGGGGCCGCGGGCCTCGAAGACCATGTACTTGCCTGCCTGAATCTCGACGTTATCGAAGTCGCGGTTCGGCATACTGACGGACACCCCCGCCGTCACCTCATAAGCGCCGCTCGCGTCAGATTCGTAGTTTGAATAAACGCCGACAATCGGCGCGTCAGGCACCCGGTGCGGGATCTTCTCGGCGACATTGTCGAAAAAAAACCGGCCCCACAAATCGGGAATTTTTGCGCAGTCCTGCGTGGACTCATCGCGGTTGTTCGTACGTGCGGTCAGGCCCGCTACGTGGAAGCTGGACAGGTGTGCGATGTTGGGTTCCATTCCGGGGACTCTCACTCTCTGTTGAAGAGCCCGGATTAAAGCACACCCTGACGCCAGTTAAGGGATGGCTACTTCGCCGTGCCGCCTTGCTTGATATCCCCACAGAAAATATCGACGTTGCCATCAGTTGCAGTTGTTCGCAGGACGATGGAATACCCGCCCGCCATCAGCACCGACATCGCAACAGGCGCGGTTCTTGATAACGTCCAGCCGCGTATGGGCTGTCGTTCGGTGTTGACCTGATCATTCATGGCATAGGCCTCGGCGCCGGGATTCTCGCAACTGCCTTTATAGATGAAGGTGTAGAGGCGCAAAGGCAGGATAACGCCGCTTGGAGCACCGCTGATGAAGAAACTGAGCCCGGTTTTATTGTCAAAGCTGGTCAGCGTTACATCGCCGATCTGACCGGCGTTCTGCCGCGTGGCAACTAACGGAACGGTCACGCTTTTGTCTGATGATGTGGCGCAGCCGAAAAGCGTTACGCTGACCAGTAGCGCTGCCAGTGAGTGTCTGAACTTCATGGCCAAACTCCTGTGTCGAAGAACTGCGGGGGTGATTAGCCGGTATAGCTCATTAATGTCATTTCTGGTGTTATCCGCACGAAATTGTGCACACTTGTTGGATTGGAGAACTAAATTTCAGTAGAGCGTCCTGCCACGAAGAAGGAACGACCCATGTTCAGATCTCGCTTATTGATTACAGCCGTCACGAGCATCGCGTTGATCGTCGGCTCAACATCGGCAATAGCCGACCCTGGTAATGGAAAGGGCCAGGGTAACGGCAAGGGAAATTCGCACAACAATCAGGCCCATGGAAACCAAGGCAAGGGCAGCAATTGGGACAACGGCCCAAGCATTGATCGCGGCAATGTCCTGGGAATTATTGGCGGGTATCCAGGCTACTGGAACTCTGGGCCTGCATTGCCACCGGGTATTCAAAAGAACCTTGCGCGAGGCAAACCGTTACCACCTGGGATTGCCAAAAAACTGGACGGCCGGTTAGTCGGCAGGCTGCCTCATTACGACGGATATGAATGGCAACAAGCAGGCACGGACTTGATATTGGTCGCTCTCGCCACCGGGCTAATTTACGAAGTGCTTAACGGTGCTTTCGATTAGTGTTTGAGTCTTGTTTTCAGTAACGCAGTAAAGGCGTTCCGTTTATCGCGGGACTTGAACTGACTGGGGTCTGACGCGTCTTAAAACACGTGATATCAACCCTGTGGAAGCAATCATGCTTTTAAAAAACAAGAGTTTCGTTGCTGTAATGTCATGCGCCTTGATGCTTGCAGCCGCCCCATTACTGCCCGCTGATCTGTCCATCATGAACTCCGCTTATGCGAAGGACGGTGGTGGTGGTGGTGGTGGTGGTGGTGGTGGTGGTGGTGGTGGCGGCGGCGGTAATGGTGGCGGTCACGGAGGCGGCGGTGGTGTTGGCGGTGGCCATGGTGGCGGTACAGCCGGCGGCCATAGCGGATCAGATCACGCCGGCGGCATTAGCAGTAACGGGCGCGGCGACGGGCTCAGCAGTGACCATGCCGGCAAAGCTGTTCGCGATCATGGTGAAAGCGGAAACCACTACGGCAGTGATCGCAATGGTGATCGCGGTCATGGCTCAACGACTTCAGGCATCGCTCACTCCAAAGACACTCGCGGCGTAGCCAAAGCTCGAGCGGTTGCGACTTCGACGCCAGGTGATCACAACACGAAAGGGTTGAGCAAAGTCGGGACCTCGGTATCGCCCAAGACCCATTGATCAGCTGAACCTCTGACTGGGCGCCTGTTTGAATCCGATCTTCAGGCGCCACACTCGGCAACCATTAATACCCCTCAGCTTTATCGATTACCTCCCATATCCGGCATAAATTTCTGACGTGTTGCGAGTAATGGACAGATTCCTCGTCTACCCTCTGCGAGAGCATTGTGAACGGCCACGCGCAAAATCTGGTTATTCATTAGTTCGCTCATACAGCCGATAACGTGGTGTACAACCCTCTTGCATCAACGACCAGCGGGAAATTATGCCGAATAGCCTCGCCTCTATCGTCCACTCCCTCTCTCATCGTTCAAGCGTGTCGCTGGCACGGACTTCACTGTTCAAGTTTGTCGGTCTATTGGCCGGTGTGTTTTTACTGGCCAGCTTTTCACTGGTTTATCTTGCCAACGATTTAGACCGGACAGAGGAAGTCGAAAGTGCGTTTTACACAAAGAAGGCGGTGCAATCGCTGGAAAAATCGCTGCGCTCAGTCGTCAAGGATTACGCATTTTGGGGGGATGCCTACAAGCACTTGCATGCTCAAGTAGACCCGGATTGGGCTTATGTACGGCAAAACGCCGGGCCTACGCTTTACACCGATTTTGGCTTTCAGGGACTGTTTGTCGTCAACGACGTCAATCAAACGGTTTACTCGGTGATAAAGGGTGAGCTGAAACCCGTTGAAGCTTCAGAGTGGCTGGGAAACGCCATTGCGCCGCTTCTCGAAAAGGCCCGCGCAGGCGCGGAATCAGAAACACCGACCACCGCTTTTATCAATATTGGAGGCGAACCCGCGCTGGTCGCGGCAGCCGCCATTACACCGGGAACCGATCCGACCGTGGAGTCTGATGCCCGGCAGCCGTCGGTGTTGATTTTCGTCGACATTCTGGACAGCGCCAAGCTTCAGCTATTAGGTAATGATTTTGGGGTCGAGGGCCTGCATGTCGCCTCGGCTGATGATCTTGACACAACGTCCTTCTTGCCGTTGGGAGAGAACGGTGCTGCCGGCAATCTGTCTTGGAGTCCGTCCAGCCCGGGTCAGCGGTTACTGGCAGTAGGGCTGCCGTTGATCGGCATTGCCGCGTTGTTGGTGTGCCTGATGACCTGGGTTATTTTGCGGCGCACCACCGCCAGCGCAGTTGCGCTGGACGCCAGCTACACCTCGCTTCAGAACAGTCAGGACGCCCTCGGTATCAGCGAAGCGCGCTTTCGCGACGTCGTTGAAGCCATCTCGGACTGGGTATGGGAAACAGGCGATGGCGGGCGTTTCACCTATTTGTCCGATCGATTTGAAAACGTCACCGGACTCTCACGGGATGCCTGGATCGGTGCGTCGATCAATGATCTGCTGAGCACCGAATTAGGTTTGCTGACCCAGTGGTTGAGCATTCCGAACCGTCGTCCGGACATCAGCATCCAGTGTCGCTATGTCGATGCCAAGGGACGGGAGCGCATCACGCGGATCTCGGCCCGGGACATGACGGGCGCAGGGTTCCGGGGCACCGCAACGGATGTGACGGACGAAGTCGAAGCCCGTCGGCGCATCGAATTCCTTTCCCAGCATGATGCCCTCACCGGGCTCCCC
>Ga0182005_1000647_pt1 | contig 16571 bp, 12 predicted proteins | sample Sormic07211103_1_FD_123021 | JGI IMG/M metagenome (GOLD analysis project Ga0182005, IMG submission 123021) | Rhizosphere microbial communities from Sorghum bicolor, Mead, Nebraska, USA - 072115-103_1 MetaG | ecosystem: Host-associated > Plants > Roots > Rhizosphere | place: USA: Nebraska...
CTGTATGGCCAAGGAACCAGAAGGCGGCGCCTGCGAATAATAATATTACAGCAGCGGCTGCCATGCGCCGGAAGGTAATGATCCGGCTGCGGGGAGGAATGAGCTGGCTGTATATATTGTCGTAGTCTAAGTCAGGGGCGGCTTTCGCCGTTTCTGAGTAGTTGTTAAGAAGGCTGGTCAGGTGGTCCTGATGCTGATCTTCCTTGATGTATGTAAATAGCTCATCCAGCTCCTCGCGGGTGCAGGACCTATTCACATAACGATCCAACAAATATTCTATCCTTGACTGATGCTCTGGCATATAATATAAAGACGTTTGAAGTTTTGGGAAGGACCGTGAAAAAGTAATAATTTTTTAAAATAGGGGAAAAAAGCGAAAAATCCTGCTTCTACCAAGGTGGAAGCAGGATTTTCGGGCAGGAAGGGATGCCTCCAGCCAGCTATAAAAGCGACAGAAACTTTATTTTAACCAAAGATTGACTGTATTTGCTGGGGTTTCCAGGACAATTTTATAGAACGTTCCATCCGGCGCATTTACATTTTTTAATTCCGTTACATCTACCAATGCATGTTCCTGCTTTAATGGGACCTCTTTTAATAACTTATATTCATCCTTACCACCTTTTTTAAAATTGTTGGTGGTCGTTACATAGATCTTCACATTTCCTGTTTCTTCCAGGGCCTTCCATTTTAAATCAATATTCCCCTGAATAAGGTTAGCAGCCACCTGTGTGATGGCTACCTTTCCAATCAGGGCAGTACCATCTACCTCGCGCGCTACTGAATCTGGGATATTTACACGCAGGTAACGGGCTATCGTAGGCATAATATCCACAATACCCGGTTCATAATACTTTGCATAACTATTCAACGGCTTATAACTAGTCACCATCCAGGTACTACGCTGGCGTGCAGATTGCCCGCCATGATCACGCCCCGTTTTCTCATCACGACCATGATCTGTCGTAATGACTAACATCCAATCTTCCGCAAAATGCTGCTGCCGGTATTGGATCGCTTCCCACAATTTACCCATCTGCGCATCCATCAGGCTCACAGCCCTGTAAAATTCCGGGCTATCGCCATGCATATGGCCCATATCGTCCGTATACTCCAGGTATACCCACGTCAAAGAAGGCGCGCTCTTTTTGATGCCTGCTACCGCCTCGCTGATTACCTTCTCATCGATGTTATGCATGAAATCGCGTTGCTTATCATGGTGGAAAGTGGCCGTATCCAGCTCATACCCATCTGCATGCAGGTCTACATACGCAGAAAGCGCCAATTTAGTCCGGTTATCCTCCCAGCTGGAATACACGGCTGTCTGTTTATCGGGATATGCGGCTTTAAATAACCGGAAGATATTTTGGTAGTGGTAATTCGGATCTTTAATATCGTTATCAGGTACATTGTGCTTATTCACCCAGGTACCCGTAAGCAGGCTATTATACCCTACTGCCGAGATAGTCGGGGTTTCTGAGTAAGTACTCTTTGCCCCACCCACATGCATACGGGTATAGGTACCATTGGCAATAATCTTATCTAAATTCGGCGTGGCCACTTTCTCTATCACATCAGCCGGAATACCGTCTGCAATCACAAAAACCACCTTCTTTTCGCGTTTGGATTGTGCGCTGACCGTACCTGCCAGCAACAGGAATATAAGTATATGTTTCATAGCCCTAAAAATGGAAATTATTCAACGAATTGTATGTTAGCTTTTCATTAAGCATGTAAACAGAAGCACACCTAAAGGCCCCCCATAACGTGATAAAAAAATACGGATATGTTTCAGGGTTTCTACCTGCAAGTTCTTCACTCTACTCTTTGACAACCCCAACTGTGCCGCAATATCATCGTGACTGAGCCCCTCTACCCTGCTGAGCCGGAAAATAGTCTGCTTCTGGTCCGACAATTGTGCAAGGGCATTGGCTATCAGCTGCTGACTTTCCCTGGCATCCAGCTGCAGGTCCAGGGCATCTGCCACCTCCGAAATATTTGCCCATACCTGGTCTACCAGCTGTTGCCGCCGGGCTACCTTACGAAGGTGATCGACCGTCTTGTTCCGGGCTATAATAAAGATGTAGTTACCAAAGTTCTCAATAGCCGGCAATTGATCCCTGCTGGTCCATAACTTCAGAAAAGTATCCTGGAGAATATCCTCTGCATCTACCGCCGAGTGGGTTAACTGGTATATAAACGCGGCCACCGGCCTGCTATGCAGGTCATATAACTGCCGGAAGGCACTTTCGTCTCCCCTCCTCAGCCTTTGTAGTAATTGCGTATCCGTGGTGGCCTGCATGCGTAAATAAACCCGACTATCGCTCCTTTAGCTGCTTTGAATTGATGTTATCCTGCTAAAAATAATTAAAGTGAACCATTGTTTTATTAATTTTATTGCCAATTTATTCCCCCTATGTCTAAAACCCACTACCATTCCTCGGGAAAATATGCCCCGATCCCCCTTACAATAGCGACAATTCTGGCCCTGCCTGCCTGCATCTGGTGCGGGAACTTTTATGGCACCCTTACCGGCCCTGATACTGATACCGACCTGTCAGGGCGAATCATAGCCATGGCTTTCTGGACAGCTGCCCTGTTTCTGATCTTTTTCCTGTTCAAACGCTATAATCATAACAGGAATGCTAAAATTAATGTCGGCATAGGCATCCTGCTTAGCTTATCCTCCTGGCTCACTAACTGGATTTTTTATTGCCACATGGAAATGAAGGGAATTCATTTAGTGGAATTAGTGATGGTGTCCCTCCCCCTTTCCATGATGCTGATGATGAATTATTATTGTGAGAAATGCAGGGAATATTATTCTAAAACGACAACCTTCATTTTAAACGCAGATGAATTTTACACACGGGTCAGGCAGGAAAATAATTATGATTTTCTGGAGAATATGGTAACGGATCTGAACCAGGTACCGCGAAAAGGGCCAAAGATACCTAAGGAGATTATTAAAATCGGGCTGTACCATTGCTCCTGCGAAAGCAAATCGATTGTAGATATTGATTCCTGTACCTGGGAACGGACTTCTGAACATAATTCCTGGCTGAGAACCATTAGTCAGGAAAGCTACTATGAACACAAATCACATGGCGATTCAAAAGTATACATGAATAAAACGATTGCCCAGGGAGTTTACCTGGATCCTGAAACAGGTAGAAAATTAAAGCAATACCTGGTAGGGTAATACAGGAATATAAGCTGTCGTTCCTACCAGAAGCAGGAACGACCGCAAAAACATTAATACGCTGTTTCGTCAGCTCCTTTATCCACTCTGCTATTCTGAATCCTGCTTTGCTTATCTATATCAAATTCCTGATAACCCAATACAAAGGAAGGATCACCCGCATTGATAGCAGGTGATGTACTGCTCAGGTGCAGGTTTGTACTGCTTACATAATTCGGATTGCCATAAGTTGAATGCGCATCCAGCCCGGTAGCTGCGGTGAATGCAGCCAGAGAACCATACGTTGTACCGGTAGGATACCAGTCGAAAGTAGAAGATGCCGCACTACCAGACAAGCCATAATACAGGTTGTAATCACTCACCAAATTGGTAGATGAATATCCCCACAATGCAATGACCATAATATCGCTCGCGGAATTAACGATGTTGTTTTTGATAGTGAGATAATCTGTGTTCTGCAGACTGATCTCTCCACCCCAACCACCATCTGTGTTATTCTTATACAGCGAGTTGTTCATGATAGTGGAATAAGTCACTTTACTGTTTGTCTGATTAGAACCCACCAGGATGCCGGCGTTCCGGCTGTTGTAAATAAAGTTGTCTCTGATGTTAATACCCGTAGCCGTGTAATTGTTGTTCTCACAGCCTGCTGAGATACCTGCATAGTTGTTATAGCAGATGTTCCCTTCGATGTTGATATACTTACCACCATCTACATAAATTCCACCATTCAGGGCAACCGGTGAAATGCAGTTGTACACGATATTGTACTTCACATTACCATTACGCGCCATGTTCACACTATCATTCGTATTTGCCCATGAATAATGCCCCGTCATGTCGATACCGATGTTACGAATGTGATGTACCACATTACTTTCGATGAGGAAGTTCTCTACATTACCAGCCATGGTCAGCCCCTCGCTATACCCGGTGTTGCAACTGTAGATCTGGTTGCTGCCGATATAGACTTTGTTGTAAGATGCCAGTGCATCACCCCATACCATCAGCGGATTCGCATTGTCAGTAGAAGAAGGTACGGCAGTAGAATCGGTGGTCCAGCCGATATTGTAGATCTTACAACCGGTCACCTGGATATCAGTACCACTACCCTGAAAAAGAATACCAACCGCGCTGGACGTAATGTTGTTCGCCACTGTGATGTTGTTGATACGGACATGGCTTTTTGAAACCGCGGCGATCATGGCTTTCTGATCACCATTGACAGCATTTACTCCATCGAGGATAACTGTACCACCATTGTAATTGGTGAGTGTAATAGGATGGGTGGAGTCTGCACCGGAATAAGGCCACCAAAGCTTTTCCTTGTAAGTACCGCCAGCTACCCAGATGGTGGCACCGACGCCATCGGTGGTCTTCCACAAGGCGGCCTGGATGGTCTTTAATGGCAGGGTGTCTGAAGTACCGGCATTGGCATCACTCCCCGTGGTGCCATTGACATAATAGTTAGTGACTGAGGACGTTGTCACAGCGGTGGTAGTGGTGTTCTTTAACCGTTCTTCCACCTCTTTTTTACAGGAAGAGAAGATCAGCAAGCCACTACAGGCAATCAAGAGGGTTTTTCTCATGGTGTTACAATTTTGGTTAACGGGTTTTCGAATTAAAGCTGCTTTTCACTATAAAGACGAAGGAGCGAATAGATAGGACCGCTAATTCTAAAAATAAAAATAGCCGCCCCTTTTTCGGGAGCGGCTATGCCTGCTGCATATTAGGCAAATTACTTGAAACGCGGAATTACCAGGTAGCGGACAATGGTGTGGGCAGTGAGTGACAATACCACTACTCCTGCCAGGATCAAGGCCTGCTTACCTACAGTGTCGAACACATCCAGAATAGGGGAAACCTGCTTACCAGCATATAATGCAGCCAGTGCAAATACCAGTATACCTGCTATCCAGAGTGTGAGATGTGAATAGAAATACCGCATCTTCTGGTAACCATTCTTACCAAAGGATGTAAATAACAAAATAACATGTGCGACGAAAAATACAAGTGCCAGTGCGGCGAGCGTAGTGAACATGGTCATAACAATTAATTTAGTTGTGCGCTGTGGTTTGGGAGAATTTTTTAAAGAACTGTAGTTGAGGTATTATTATAAAGATAAAAATTTTATGCGTTCAAACAAGTTCTATAGCAAAAAACCCGCTTTAACGACAGTCAAAGCGGGTTTTCGACGAGAAACCAATGATGATTAATGATTTTGTGGGGGTGGTGGCGGACCATCATGACCATCCTGACCACCTGGAGGAGGGCCCTGAGGTCCCTTGTCCATACCGCCGGGAGGGGTAGAAACTGGTTCTTTCTGACCATTGTGACAGGTGTAGCAGGTAACAGTCATTATCTGTTTACCATTCTCATCCTTACCGGATTTAAAATACTTCTTGTTGATACGCATTGTCAACTTCATCATATCCCTGGCCGTTTCCTTCTCTTCCAGTATGTCACTGGCAAAGTCCATTTTCTTTGGATCATCTTTGGAATGCGCATGACAAAAATCGCATTTTACACCCAGTGACTTGTTGAAAAAACGCATGGTTTGCATCAGTTCTTCATGACTGATGTTTTTAGGCAATACTTTCAGGTTCTTGGCCTTCTCTTCAGGAGGCATGGAAAGTGAGCAAAGTGATACTGCCAGCAACAAAGACAGCGGCACTATAAGGGATTTCTTGAATTTCATGACCATGGGTTTTGTAATAGTTATAAGCTTCCGGAAGGGAATTTAGGAAACTAGACAGATATATCAAATTTATTATGATGAGTAGGAGAACTTTAGCTTTAATTGGCAGCTGGCAGACGCCAGCTGCCCAAGTTAATAACAGTTGAAGGTGTAAGAAAAAGCGCTGGAAAATTACTTCATTTCATACTAGTAGCCGTATCTCAGCAGCATATTTAACGTTTCGATCACACGGCGTTACCACACATTTCTCGGACAACCATCATCGTATTTATTGCCCAGAATAAAGCCCAGTACCAACTCGTGGGTACCACGGTTATAAGATGCCAGCTCAGTCGTCGCATTGTCATAAGAGTACCCCAGATTCACCGTATTAGAGATGTTGAACCCCACCATTCCTGCAAAACTGTCCTTATGACGATAACTCGCCCCAATCCAGATCATATCCCGGTATTGCAGTTTCGTATTCACTTCCACCTGTATAGGCAACGGATTGATATATTTAACCATCAGGGAAGGAGTAAGATTCAGATCCTCCGTCAACAAAAACCGGTAACCACCCGTCAGGAAAATATGAGGTACCGTTTTGCCCGTTTCGGTAGTGATGGTATGATCTGCATAACTCAGGGTATTCGGCACGATCTGCTGGGCGGATAACCCGATGAAAAAGTCAGCTGAATAGAGGTACAACCCAGCCGTCATATCAAACTTCGTTTTGTTCAATATGCCGCTGGAATACACTACCGGGTCCACCGTGGTATTATTAAAGTTCAGGGAAGAACTATTCAGACTAAAACGACTGAACCCTGCACCAACCCCCGCTGATAAACTTGTACGCGGTGTCAGGCCAATATGATAGGCATAAGTGCCATACAAACTCAGGTTTGAGAGCGGCCCCGTTACATCATTGATCACCTGCATACCCACTCCATGATGGGGTTCCGCAGCTGTATAATTTTCCCAATACCGTTGACCACGGGGATTCTCTCCTGGTACCTCAAAGGAAGTAGCCGTAGTACGATAATCCTTTTTATTGATAGGTCCCTGCACCGTGACATAGGTAGTCACCGGCCCCCCGCTCAATCCTGTCCACTGATGACGATAACTCACCTTCACATCTATATAATTCTCAATCCCTGACAATGCCGGGTTGATAATATACTGGTTCAGTATATACTGTGTGTAGTGTGGCTTTTGCTGTGCATATCCGTTAATAGCCAGCAGCATGCTGATACCTGAAATGATAACTTTCTTCATATTGCTGGTTTTCTTATCGAAGGATCACGACCCAACCACTGGGATTTGTTCCAAACCCAATTTTCAGATCTATTGTATAATAGTAGGTACCTACCGGCAATGGCTTGCCATTGTATGTACCATCCCACGCAGTGCCATAACCCTGACTATGAAATACCACCTGCCCATAACGGTTGAAAACGTTGACGTCTGCTTCCGGATAGGTTTCCAGCTTGGCGATCTTCCATGTATCATTGATGCCATCACCGTTTGGTGAAAAGGCATTCGGGATGATAATCGTTTTGTACACCCTGATAAATACGTCGTCAGTAGCTTCTCCACATCCCAGTTCAGAAGTGACGGTAAGGGTATAAGTAATGTCTTCTGTAGGTGTGACTACGGGATTAAGTATCGTTGCATCGGTAATATTGCTAACAGGTGTCCATGCATAACTCACATCTGTACCCCCTGCTGTACCAGCCAGTTGTGCCGACTCTCCTTCAAAGATGCGCTGATCTGTACCGGCATTGGCTGTTGGCAATTTCCATACATTGACGGTGACTGTATCATATGCATTGCAGGTACCATTGCTTACTGTTAATATATAGGAGGTCGTATCGGCAGGAGATGCATTTGTAGTAGCACTCGTTGCATCTGTTAAGGTAGATGAAGGTGCCCATAAATAGGTGCTGCCACCGCTCCCTTCCAGTGTCACCGTAGCCCCTTCACACATATTCTGATCATCGCCCGCATAGGCACTGGGAGCAGGATTCACATCGACGCTGGTCGTATCTTTATTGGAACAGCCCACAGCTGTTGTTAACGTCACCATGTAATCGCCATTGTTCGCAGCAGTCACACCATTGATCACAGGATTTTGCTGACTACTGGTAAATCCATTCGGCCCTGTCCAGCTATAAGTAGCCCCTGAAAAAGTAGCCGAACTGAGTTCGAGCGTATCTCCTTCACATCCCGGATCATTGCTGGTGGCCTCGGGATCAGGGTTATCATCTACCTGTATTGTAATGGTATTCGAACTCACCCGGCAACCGGATGACCCGATATTCGTGGAGGAAGCTGCGGACATTCTATATAAATACGTTCCCGCTGCTGTTGGCTGACGTACATAGGTTGTACTCGTAGCACCGGCAATATCTGTCCATGTAGTACCACCATCCGTACTTACCTGCCATTGGTAAGCAGGATCTGTATACCCACTGGAAACCGTACCATTGAAAGTGAATACGGTCGCATCATCTTTACACACTTCTTTTGAAGCAGCACCATCACTGGTATAAGCGGTCACGGTAGGGCCACAGGCACGGAATGTAATATCATCCAGTGCAAGGTCATTCGCTGGCGCACCACCGGGACTACTGTTGCTGATCTTGATCTCTACATCTGTTACCCCTGCCGGTGTGGTGAAATAAAAACCAATTTGTTTCCACACCGCTCCCCCACTTGTCAGCGGAATAGAGCCGGTTGTATAACTACCGTAAGTTGTAGATTCATCGGTCGATAAAATGGAAAAGGTAACATTCGGCGGGTTGTTGTCCTGTGAACGCAGCAGATTCACTATCCACGCTGCAAATTCATAAGTAGTACCCCCACACAGACCGGTAACGGTTTTCTTATAGAAATAGTCCTGTACTGAAGTAGCGGCATTCACCACCATCATATATCCACCACCTGTATGGTCAGTGGTACTCCACCATACCGTGCCCGAAGCTGCAGTGGAACTTTCAATCGTATAATAGCCATCACTGGGAAAAGCCTTTGCAACATATGTATAGGTAGTGGTACCAGAAGCCAGCGCACCTCCAAAAGAGGCGGAACCAGATCCAAAGTCAATACTGACGACGGGATCGCCGAGGCTTCCCGTACATAACTGGGCCTTCATTTCGTGTGAGCAAAGTAGTAGCACCAACATCGACAGCAAACACTTCAAACATGCGTTAACGCTAGCACGCTTACCTTTTAAGATAGCAATGATCATTATAACAGGTATAGTCCTTGGAAATTGCTTTGAGATTAACAGAATGCTAGGTCGAGTGGTAAGACAAAAATATTCCTATACAATTAATGGGGTAAAATAATATGCAGAAAGGCGGAATTTATAGACGAATGAATAATAAAGCCGGCCGCAAAATTATGCAGCCGGCTTCTGATTGAACTTCAGTGTTTATTAGAATGATGGATCCGTTGGCGTATTGGTATTATCGTTCCGCTCCACGAATGGATAAGGGAAGTAAGAACGTTTACGCTCTGTAACAGGTCTGCCAAAGCGACGCTCATCTTCCAGTGCCAGTCCACCCATGAACAATTCGATGCGACGATGTTTGTAAATCAGGTCCAGCAAGTCACTTTCAGTAACTGCAACTTCTGCCGGTAAGGCGGCCCCTACGCCAAATGCATCCTGCGATGCTGTCTTTGTCACTACCTTATTCAGTTCTATCAGACCATTGGCCACATCATGCTGACGTGCATAACACTCTGCTTTGATCAGGGTAATTTCTCCCGGCAGGTATACAGGTATTGCCTGCGACACTGCATTGTAGAAACCTTTGATACGGAAACGGGGGCTGGCGCTGATGGTTACATAAAATGGATAACGCTTGTCATTCGCATCCGGCCGTAAGCCTACTGGTAAACTCATGGTGGAGTCAGTGACCTGGTAGATATTATTGGTAGAGGTTACCAGTGTAAAAATTGGATTAGTGGTCAGCGCATTGTAGTTATAAGTGGAAGTAGCTGTCAGCGTCACCTTGTTCGCAGCATCCAATGCAGTGGCATAATCACCGGAAAACAGTGCATAGCGTGCTTTCAGCGCATACAGTGTGTTTTGCAGATCCAGACCTGCAGGAATGTTTTTGGTAAAAGTACTGCTCACAGCATTGGCACTGATGGCAGCCAGGGCATTGTCAATGATCGCAATGGCCTTGGCATAGCCAGCAGTATTGGTAATGAAGGCAACATTCGTACCTGTTGTATCGGGGATCTGCTCCCAGAACTCCGCCATATCACCAATAGCCAGCGCCTTCCAGATGGAAGTGTAGGCAATGAGCCCACTGGCATAGCTTTTATCGGATACTACCGCATCCACATGACTCAATACATTGTTTGCATCGAAGATGATCTTATTGCTGACAGTCCAGAGACCGGTTACAACCGTGTTGGTGTTTTGCACATTGGTACCACCCAGGTACAGCTGGTTTTCATCTGTATTACCGGCATTCACCACATAGGTTTCACCGGTGAGCAAACTGGCTGCTGCTATTTTGGTATACACATTCCCTGTTCTGTTTGCCGTATACCAGTTCTGTAAACCTACCGCTACATCCGTCAGTGCATTCGGTGTATTGAACGCATTGCCTGTGGAAGGTCCGGAAGGATCTGTATAATCTTTTTTGCAGGATGCAGCAGTGAAGAGTAAGATCCCTGCCATTACAGACCTGCTATAATTATTGAAATACCTTTTCATGAATCTCCTTTTAAATGGTTTAGAATTTGGCACGAATCGCTACGTTGTAAGTTCTAGGAGCAGGTACAGTACCGAAATCAATACCCCGAAGTATTGTACTCTGACCTGCTGCATTCACTTCCGGATCGTATCCTTTGTAATGATCCCACGAGTAAAGGTTTCTGCCACCCACACTCACTGTCAGATCTCTGATACCTTTTACTTTGCCAATATTGTAGCTCAATGACAATTCTCTCAGTTTTACGAAAGAGCCATCATCGATTCTCCATTCCTGAATAGCATATACACCTGCGATGTAACCACGTGGCAGCTGACCTCTGTCTTCCTGTTCTGCCACTTTACCATTGTCTACACCTTGCCTGGTTCTGAAGTCTGCATTGAATACACTGCCTCCCTGTACCGCATCCAGCTGTGTATGCAGGTTCCATCTTTTGTAACGGAAATCGTTGGTCAATGTTCCGGTCCAGTCCGGGTTTGGATCCCCGATTTTCTTTTGCAGGGAAGAACCTGTTGGTAAACCATTTGCATCACGACCAGCCGTATAATTCATCGCACCATTCTGTGTACCCAGTTCTGTCAGCGGAATACCGCTTGCATTTTTGATCTGGTTGCCATTCGCATCTTTTGCGAAGAAGGTGCCATAGAAGAAACCTATTGGCTGACCATTTGCGATAGCTACCGGTGCACCACTGTTTGTGCTGTACAGAATGAGGCTTTGCCCGATATCCAGTGCTTTGTTTCTATTGTGGTTCCAGATGGCTGTCAGGTTCCATTCAAAATCTTTTGTCTTCACAGGCGCGCCGCTCAGTAAGATTTCCACCCCTCTGTTCTCCAGTGAACCAATGTTATCCAGGCTGCTGGAGTAACCTTGCGTTGGTGCAATAGCACGGCTGATGAGCAGATCATTTACACGTTTGCGATATACGTTCACAGACAGATTCACCCGGCTGTTCAGGAAGGCGAGATCAGTACCTAATTCAAGTTCTTTCTGTCTTTCTGGTTTTACATTCGGGTTGGTGTAAGTGGTAGGTGATGTAAAGGAAGCAGCACCTACAAATGCAACGGCATTATAAGTATTGTAACGGCCATAAGCAGGGATGCCTGTCAGGTTGCCAGATTCACCATATGCTGCACGCAGTTTGAGCAGGTTCCACCATTTAGATACACCCAGGTTCTTCCAGTAGTCAGCACCGGAGATCACGTAGCTACCACTCAGTTTAGTGTATAACTGATTTCTTTCTGACTCACCGAACACTGATGAACCATCCACTCTCAATGCACCGGTTACGAAGAACTGATCACGGTATTTAAAGTTCTGCTGAATGTATTCACCGGAGATAGAAGTTTCTGTACGCTGATCATAACCAGTGATGGCAGTGGCAGCACCACTTACCGTAGTTACGTAAGGAGGTAATCCACGACCCTGTTGCAGGGAATAATGCATCCTGGAATACTGTTGTGAAAAACCTACCTGTGTAACAGAAGCCAGGCGGCTGCTGATCTGTGCATTGTAAGTGGCATTTACATCGTGGTTGATCAGGAAGGAGTTGTTGTTACCTGCACTGGCATAACCATTCTGTGTTGGGTCCAGCGAAGTACCACCACCAAAGAAGCTGGAGCTTACATTGTAGGTGTAAGGAGGAATGAGGGTAGTACCATCCTGACTATAGTTGTCAATACCCATATGATAGTCGATAGTCAGGTTCTTCACGGGTTTGAGTTTGATACCCGCCCCCGCGATGATCCTGCTCGTTTGCTGCTGCTGTTTGATATCTTCAATTACGGACACTGGATTCACACGTCCACGTTCACCTACTGCCTGTATATTTCCCTGTGCATCTCTGGCCCATATGTCGTAGTAGTTACCAATGATGGTAACAGAGTTAGTAGGTGAGAAGAAGGAGTTACCATCCGGTTTCTCGTTTGATTTGCTATAGATGTAGTTCATGCTGGCATTGAAGCTGATCCATTTGTTCAGTTCCTGATCGAGGTTGAGACGGAAGCTGTAACGGTTGAAGTCAGTATTTCTCACAATACCCTGATTGTAGAGATAACCGGCAGAAGCGTAGTATTTGGTTTTATTCTGGCCGCCGGTAACGGAGATGTTGTTGTCAGATCCGACACCGGTGCGGAAGATGTAATCCTGGTAATCGTAACGTTTTACGTTGGTAGTCGTCGTGATAGTCGGTGTCAGGATTGTTTGTGTAGAAGTAGCAGGATCTCCACCGAATTTGGTAGGCGCTTCGTTTACATCCAGTTTTTTACGCAGTTCGTTTACATTGAAACTGGTGCTGAAGTTGACGATAGGAGCTCCATCGGAGCCACGCTTGGTAAAGATCTGTACCACCCCTGCATTTGCACGGCTACCATAGATAGCAGATGCTGCTGCACCATTCAGTACTTCTACACTTTCAATATCATTGGGGTTGATATCTACCATACGGTTCTGCCCCACACTACCTACGGATGTACCGCCATTATAGCTGGCATCTGCGTTGGTAACACGGGTAGTAGAGTTATCGATGATCACACCATCGATGATGTACAGCGGATCAGTAGATCCGGAGATGGTACTGATACCGCGTAGTTTTACAGAGATACCACCAGCGGGATCACCGGAGTTTTGTGTGATCTGGGCACCCATGGTTTTACCTTGTAATGCTGCGAGTACGTTGCCGGTGGCTCCTTTGGAAAGTTCCGCTGCTTTTACCGTGCTTACATAGCTACCCAGTTGCCTGCGGGTAGTACCTGCAGAGGTACCAGTCACTACGACTTCATCCAGTTTGGAAACAGAGGAAATGAGTCCGGTATTTAAAGTATAAGTTGTAGCTGTACCAATTACAAGGTCACTTTGTTTGGGAGCGTAACCGATGCCGGAAAAGCTCACAGTATAGGTGCCGGGTTTCAGGTCAGCATTGATTACAAAGTTTCCTTCCACATCAGTCATAGCACCTGATTTGGTGTTTTTGATGGCTACAGTGATCCCCGGTAAAGGAGTGCCGGTTTCGTCTGTTACTTTACCAGTCAGCTTCACCTGTGCGAAGGCTGCGGCGGCGGTTAAACACTGCATGACAAGGAAGAGTAACAGATACCTGCACCTGACGTGCCGGAATAATTGATACATTCTCATAGCTAATTTTTAAGAGTGAAGACGATAGATCCTGGCATACTATCCCCATGTCCCGTAGGGATAAATGTTCTTTTTAAATAAAATTTAATTACAGTTAACCTGTGAATGGAAATAGCTTTCCATCACCTATTTTCAGGCGATACACTTTCATTGTTTACGACAACGGTCCTGCAAAATGAATTACTGATTTCCCTAGCGGTTAGCTTCCATAATTGAACGACGAGTTTGGTTTCCGGGTGATATCAAAAGTAATCGGGAGCGATCGAGCATTACATTAAAAAACATCCCTCCATCAGTTATCCACATTCAAAGGTGGTATAAATTACTTTTGAGAAAACCCGTTAGTTTATTCACAAGTGTTTATTACAATATCTGTATTCCTTTCTTTTTATAAGGCTGTAATTTTTTAGCATTCGGTGGCAATTCTGTAATCAGAATATCTATATCTTCTACATCACAGATCTTCAGCTGCTCTGCTGCATCCAGTTTTTCTGAAATGGATAATACAACTACTTTCTTCGAAGTACTGATCATAGCACGTTTTACCTGTACTACTTCCCAGTCATTGTCCGTGAGGCCATCGTTAGCATCCATCGCGTTGTTCCCCAGAAAACAGAGATCCGCTTTGATCATTTTAATTTTCGAAATCGCTTCACCACCTACTGTGATCTTGGATCCTTTTGCCAGTTTATCTCCTATTACGATGACTTCAATATTGGGATGGTTGGCGTATTCAAAAGCTGCCGGTAAACTTACCGTTATAAAGGTGGCTTGCAGGTCTTTTGGCAGCATACGCGCCAGTTCTGCAATGGTAGTACCACCCGTTGTCAATACAAACATGCCATCCTGTATCAGCTGTACCGCTTTTAATGCGATGGTCTTTTTATCTTCTACAGCATATACATCCTGAGAAGTGATACCGAGATGAAAAGAATTCGACAACGCCCCACCATGTACCTTGATGATCTTACCTTCCTGTGCCAGCTCGGCCAGGTCTCTGCGAATTGTATCTTCAGATACCTGGATCTGTTCACTCAGATGTGAAGACAGCACCTTGTTATGTAAATTCACCTGATGAAGGATATACGCGTGGCGTTCTTCTTTTAGCATCCCGCTATGATTAGTTGGTTGAAAATATTGATTGGTGCGATCTGGAATTGAAATTCAGCAAAAAAACGCAGAAATCCAAATATAAAGCCGCATTTTTTGCTGGTTCAAGCCATTATTTTTTAGAAAACTTGCCGGTTTATGCAGGAAATGAATATTTTCCCATGGTAATGGCCGGCATTCCGGGCTTTCCGAAGTTGATTCCTTCGCCCATTACAGCTTCATTTGCCAAGATAGCAAATAAAACAGCTTCTTTCGCGTCGCCGGCTATTCCCAGTTCACTGGTAGTGTTTATTTTCAACTGTGGCATACGGTCCCTGATCATTTGTACCAACAACGGATTGTGGGCACCACCGCCACTCATGTAGACCGCATAGGATTTGTTTGCATTCAGTACACTGAGCAAGGCATCGGTAATTGTATCTGCACTGAACTTAGTCAGGGTAGCCATGACATCGAAGGTCATTAAAGACATAGGGCCATCCTGCGTTTCCCGTATTGCCTGGTAAACATATTCCTTATTGAATAATTCAGGCCCTGTTGTGCGGGGAAATCCTTCTTTAAAAAACGCATTATTTTTCAGGGCTGCTAAAAGTTTTTCATTCACTGTTCCCTGCTTTGCCAATCGTGCATCCTCATCGTATTCCAGCTTGAAATATTCACGTGCAAATGCATCCAGTAAGGTATTACCCGGTCCTGTATCTGTTACAAATACGGCATTTGCATCCAGTGATCCGGGCAGGAATGTAAAGTTTGCAATTCCTCCCATGTTCAGCATGATCCTGTCTTCTCCTGGTTGTGAGAACAAACAGTAATCCCCATACAATGCGAGTGGTGCCCCCTCCCCTCCTGCTGCAATATGCTTCTGGCGGAAATCGCTCAGGGTAATAATACCAGTTTTCACTGCGATGTGGTCCCCATCGCCGATCTGCAAAGTAGCATTGGGAAATGCTGCCTGTTGATGCAGGATCTTTGGACTGTGATACACCGTTTGCCCATGCGATGCGATCAGGTCTACCTCAGAAGGATCGATGTTCCATTGCTGCAGGCACTGTAAGATCCATTCAGCATGATGATTGGCAATCCAGGGATTGAGCAAACAAAGTTGCTGAAATGAAATCGTTTCTTTTGCAAAGATCTTGCGTATTTCCTCTTTTACGGCATTGGGATAAGCCACTGTTTCAAACTGTTCCAGCACTACTTTCGTATCCATACCACTGCCACTGATCGCACACAAAGCTACATCCAGTCCATCGAGCGAGGTACCTGACATCAGCCCGATAATACGCCGAACCGGCTTTTGCGTGATCGTAAATAGTTTTTGTAAATTACTGTTCATGCATCCGGCTTTCGATGGCGGCTCTGATACTGCCATGTTCTTCTAACAGTTGTTTCGCCTTTTCTTCATCGACTGAGAGTTCACTCATCACCATTCTAATGCCCCTGTCTATCAGTTTATGATTGCTCAGTTGCATATCCACCATTTTATTTCCCTTTACCCTGCCCAGCTGGATCATAACAGTAGTAGAGATCATATTCAGCACCAGTTTTTGCGCAGTGCCTGCCTTCATACGGGTACTTCCGGTCAGGAACTCAGGACCTACCGGTACTTCTACGGGGTATTCCACTTCAGCTGCCAATGGACTATTCAGGTTACAGGTAATACAACCTGTCACAATACCTCTCGCACGCATTTGCTGTACCCCACCTATTACATAAG
>Ga0182005_1000648_pt1 | contig 16549 bp, 30 predicted proteins | sample Sormic07211103_1_FD_123021 | JGI IMG/M metagenome (GOLD analysis project Ga0182005, IMG submission 123021) | Rhizosphere microbial communities from Sorghum bicolor, Mead, Nebraska, USA - 072115-103_1 MetaG | ecosystem: Host-associated > Plants > Roots > Rhizosphere | place: USA: Nebraska...
ATCGCCGAACAGTTCAGTCAGCAGCCTGTCGTGATGCCAGCACTCGTTCGGCGACTCGACGCTTCGCAGAACCTCGATGTCGTGCCAGAGTTCACGCGCCTCCTCCTTGCTCAGCTCGTCCAGTTCCCAGTCGTGTCGGCCGGTCTGCTGCCGGCGGCGCTGGACGATGCACTTTTTCGCGAAGGCGTGAAGGGCATTTCCGCTGAACCGCGTGCTACTGATACCGCGATCGAGGCAGTTCAGGACGTAGTGCCAATCACAGTCGGCGACAAACTCCGCAACCGTTCGCGGGCCCATGCCACCCCAGTAAGCGTTCCAGCTGTTGTCCCAGCAATTGACCGTGATCTTGCCCTGGGCTGTCTGATAGCTCGGGTCGGATTCAGTAGGGCAGTCGCGCCGCCCGAAGTCCTCGAGGAATACGGTAATCGGGTCAAGCCGCGGTGCACCGGTGATCACCAGCTTGGTCACAGTCGAGCGCTCAACCTTCAGTGGCTCAGCAGGTTTGTTTTCAGTGGGCATGTGGGAGTCCTATTTTGGTGTCTGCTACGAATGTTGAGTGCAAGTGCGGAATCGAATTTTTTGAAAAAAAGGGGAGGCGGAACAGTTATGAGCTGCTTTATCTGCGGAGCCGAGGCTCAGCCGAACGTGAGGCCAGACAGTGAGGAGTATCAGTGCCCAGAGTGCGGCCATTACAGGATCTCTAAGGAGGTGATAGAGGTGTTCAGGCTGCACCGATGGAAATTCGATATCTACCTGGTTCGGCGCTGGATTGCTGATCAGCAGGGAAGTGGCGCAATTCCTTTTATCGACTCGGATCTCGCGGTAAGGCTTATGGGCTTTTAGGTCCTGGTTCTACCGGTCCAATGAACCTCCTCTATGCCGGGGCATGCCCGGGCGGTGGAGGGAGGTTATGCGGCCGCGTGAGCTGGCGCAGGATGCCAATCAGCAAAACCGACTTTCGGAGCGCCGGTCTTGGAATTGATGATCGGCTTGTTTTTCGCATCGACCAGCACCGCCTTGGTCCTGATCTTCAGGTCGCGACAAACGATGCTCGCCCTCGCCATTTCCATGAACTGCTGGGCGTACTGGGGGGCGTCGAACATCGGGGAGAGGCGCACGCTCTTTTTGCTCGCCATGATCCTGGACACTTCTGCCTCGACCGCTTCCTCCCACTCAGCGATAGTCCGCTCCAGACGCTTGCCACCATCCATCTTGTGGGTGCTGGTGGTCTCCTTGGCTTCTTCGCGAGCCCAGCTTTCACTCATTCCAAACACGGCAAAAGTAGTCATTTGATTACTCCAAGCAGTCGAGGGCTTTTTGAAGGAGAGCGAGCACTGACAGCTCTTCATGCTCGTTATGATTCATCGCGCGCCGGATCAGCTCGCAAGCCTCCTCAGCACTGTCGCGCAGGCTGTCCAACTCTTCAGATTCATCCTCGGCCTGGCTCTCCAGTCGGCGGATGTCTTCGCGAAGACCTTCAAGCTCTGCGCCCGGATCGATGCATTGCGCGGTAAGGCGCCTGGTCAGCTCGGCAGCGGCGGACGGTTCGAGCGCAGCGTAGTGCAGACACTCTTCGTCGCTCAGGGCATTTGCGGGGATGCTCATGGCAGTTCTCCAGGCATACGCCTGCCTCGCCGGCTGGCGTGATTGGTAGAAGTGGGGTATTTGTGTTCGGCCCGGCATGGAGCCGGATTGAGGAGATATGTTGTGAGTGATGCAGAGAGAAGTCTGATCGCGCATGCCGCGTTTAGGGAAAGCAGCGATAAGTTTGATCACCTGGTTCTGGCAATCATCGTTGCGGTCGTCGGCTTCTTGGTACAGACCATCCCCTTTGGCAAGCTAGGCCTGAATGTTGAGACCATGTATCTCTATTCGCTGAGCCTTTTTGGGTTCGCTGGAATGTCTGCTTTCAAGCGAGCTGAATGGTCGATTCAGGTGTATGCAAAGAATCACGCGATGCTCGAGGCGATGGAAAAAGGAAACCAGGCAGGCTTTCTCGGAAATCGCATAGCTCTAGACAAGTGTCAAAGCCGAACATATTTCTACTACCGAGCGAGGAATATTTTCATATTCACAGGCCTGGTTTGCTTCATCTTCACAAAAGTATTTGAGACGTATGTTCGGTAAAAGATCGTTGCTTACTCGACGACTAACTTGAGCGCCTCGCGCTCGTAAGCAAGCTTCAACTTCCGCGACACGTTTTCTGGTATCACGTATTCATGTCGCGGCGGGGTGAGCAGGGGCAGGGCGCCGCCCGGGCCGAGGCTGTGCAGATGGTGGATCATCAGCGTGATCGCCTCGCCCTGTTCCTCGATTCCGCTCCAGGCCATCAGCTCAGCAAGGGCTTGGCGCGTACCGGGCAGGCAGTGCAGCCTGATCTCCTCTTCGCCGCGGCTCTTCCTTTTCGCCGCGGCTTTCTCTGAACGTTCCGCGTTGCTCTTGGCCGTGGCCTACCTCTTCAATTCCGCTGGCCGGCAAGTCCAGCCAGGTCTGTCGTCGGCGCTGGTGCGCCCGGTTGATGGTTCGTCTCACGCTGCTACCTTAATCCGATGCCAACCCCCATTCATCGTGACCATGGTGGCAATTTGGTTTGGGTTGGGGTATTACGGGTGACCGGCGCGGAACATGTTCACGCCATGGAAAATTAGACAAGAGGGAAGGACATGGGGATGTTTGACGACTTCGCTACGGACAACATTTCAATCATCAAAAGCAACGGACAGCGTTACGACGGACTCAAAGCGAGCGTTCAGAGAGACAAGATTTTCTTCGAGAACGCTTCGATTCTTGTTGAGCCTCGTGATTTGATCCAGAGGAATATGTCCAACGGTGGGATTGAAACATTTGAGGTGATAGATCCAGGCTTCGTCGAAGCGATCATGGATTTTGAGGCCCACTATCAGATGAAAGTCAGAAAAATGGGCATCCCCGAGGCGGAAAAAGCTGTTCGGAGTATCACTTACAACATAAGCGGTGCAAACGCGCGGGTTAACAATCACAGCGTGGATAATTCGGTCAACCATGTAACAATCAACCCGGAAGTTTCGAGTTTGATTGCTGACCTTCGCTCTGAGCTTTCCAAGATTGTACTGTCTGCCCAAGCGCGTGCGGAGGTAGGTGAAGTTGTTGATGAAATTGAGACGCAGCTCAACTCTCAAGCCCCGAAAAAGACGGTTATTAAGAGCTTGCTCGCAGCCCTACCTCACGTGGAAACAGTTGCCTCCATCAGCGCTTCTATTCTCGGTATGGTATCCAGCTAGTTCTGGGCGGTCTTTGCTGCTGGCGTAACAGATGGGTCTGTCTACGGCGCTAGTGCGCCCGGTGGTGGTTCGCTTCACTGGGGGCCCGGGAAGTTGATGCGGTTCTCTCGGGCGATCAGGCGCGCGCGCTTCGTTTCCATGCCCATCTCTTTTGCTGCTTCGATGACGGTCATGCCCTTGTCTGCCAGGGCCTTGAGGCGCGGTGCCAGCTTGTCGCGCTCGGCGCGCAGCTTGGCGGCGTGGGCGCTGCCGAACATCAGCTCACGTTCACCACTGACACCTGGTGCAACCTGCTCGACCTTTTTGCCGGCGCCGAAGAACGCATCCAGCTGCTGATTGAGGTTGTCGATCAGTTGGTCCCGCGGGTGTGGGAGTGGGAGGCCGATCACTGTTCACCCCCTACCGGCCGGTTGGCCTTTTCCTCGAGCTGCATCGCCATGTCGAGCGCGGCCTTGTAGGTCCAGCGAAACGCCTTGGTCTTGCCGGTGGACAGGTCCACAACATGGAAGGCCTTGCCGACCGTCTTCACCTGGAAGCGCACCTTTTTCTCCGGCATCACCAGGCCGGCGAGGCGGGCGAACGTCTCGCGCGCTGCCTGGGTGCGAATCATCAGTACGCGCAGAACATCGACGCGCTGTTGCATCAGTGGGTGCATTTGCATGGCTGATCCCTCGGTGGTGGTGTTGCGTTCATTCGTCAGCACTCGGCGCCGCCTGCTGGTTGCCGTTGGGCGCAGGGGAGAGTGCTGACGCAATAAACGCTGGACAAAAGAAAGCCCGGTAGCACCCGGGCTTTCGTCTTCACGTAGACCTCCCTACGTGAAGGGGGTGAAAGTGCCTCCGCTAGGAGGGCTTTGGTCATGGTCTATTTCATAGCGATCCCCCTCACTGTCGCGCCGTTGGCATCTTGGCGGGCGCTCGCCTTTGCATTTAAAAAGTTCAGCTACTCTCAAAAGTCCAACAACAACTTTGGTCGTGACTAATGAGCGATGAAATTGCGGAACCTAAGTGCCCCTCGTGCGATGTCCGAGGCCTAGATAAAATTGTGAGCCACGATAGCGAGCAGCAACATGGCAGCGGCGATGCTTGGTTTCAAATCGCAAGCTGTGCATCTTGTGGTCATGTCTATGGCGTCTTCGCCAAGATCACCAACAAAATAATCCCCAAAATTCCAGGCTATTAACCTGTCAGCAATCGCTCTTCGGTTGTCATCCCAAGCAGCCCTCTTTCGAAGGCTGCTCAGCGATGCCCTGCCGTTGTTTAAGCGATAAAAACACCATCGTTCGATTCCCCAACTGGACCTTGAGGATTCGGACCGTCTGCCTGTCCTACGATGATTTCCCGCCGCATGGCCTCGGCCACCGCCGCCGACTGGCGCTGAACGCCCAGCTTGAACATGGCGTTGGATATCCGCTTCGCGACCGTGCCTGGCTCTACGTCGTGGGAGCGTGCGATCTGTTTGGCTGTGAGGCCCTGGGCGACTAAAAGCAAAAACTGAAGTTCTCTGCGAGCAAGCCCACGGCCGAGATGGCCGATCCATGTGCCGCTCTTGATGATTGATTCCATGCTGGTGTGCCTCTCGGTTGATTTCCCAATGCGCCCGGCCAACCAGGCGCATCAGTGAAACTTTCCGTGTCCCTTCGGCGCTGCTGGCGCGGTACGGGCTCATTCAAGTTGTTCCTCCAGCCGCGGGCCTTTCGGCTTGTTGTCCCGCTGGATAACTGCTTTCGGCGCTTTACGCTGCACGCCCGGGTCAGTTGCCAACCCTCTGAACCGTTCAGGCCGGTTCATCGCTGCCTTCCATCTGGCCGGTTGTTATCCGGCGATGGACAAAATATAGGGCAGCCTTTATTTTGAGTCAACAGGTATGCCTTTATTTTTTCTTTTGGGCAAAAAAAATCCCGCGATTTGCGGGATTCATTACAGGTAGAGCCTGATTTACCAGAGGGCTGAAGACCAGAACACCCGGCCGAGAACAGCGATTTCCTTCTCGAGCATATCTTGCGGTGTGTACTCTTCGTCTGGATGCTCGTCGCGGTTGAAGCTTCGCATACGGATACCGCCGCCAGGCAATCGATACAGAGTCTTCACGCGGAGCTGTCCGCCGTGATCCAGGGCATACATCTTGCCGTCTGTGATGGTGGTAGTACCCCGATCCACGCCGACGGTGCTTCCATCAGGAAGCACGGGTTCCATGCTGTTACCAGAAACCGTAACGCAAACGGCCTCAGATGGCTGTACACCCTGGCGGCGTAGAGTCATTTTCCCGAACCGAAGCTTCTGCCTTGGCGATTCGTGAACTGCCGTAATTCCAGCGCCTGCTGATAACTCGACTTCCTTGAGAAACGGCACATAGACCTCGTCATCATCCAGCGGGGTCTCATCGTCCCATACGTCGAAAGACCCGATTAACACGGCGTTTGATTCGACTGTAGAAGGGCGCTGATTGCCTTCCGGCGAACCAGTCCCTTCTGAAAGCCACACGGGGTCTACGCCGCATATCTGAGCCAGCCTTATCAGGTGTCCAGAGGTGCGAGTAAGCCCTCGCTCTATCTCCGAGATGGACGCCTGTTTTATGCCTGCGCGATCAGCGAGTTCAACCTGGGTGAGCCCAGCGCCTTTTCGTGCTTGTTTCAATCTGTCTTTGAGTTCCATGCCCGCCAATTTATAGGCCAACCTTTGCAGTTGCAAAAAGGTATCCCTTTCCATAAAATAAAGGCATCCCTTTATATGGGCGGAGATTCGATGAACAACACTTTCAAAAAACTTGTAGAGCACTTCGGCTCCCAAGCAGCAACCGCAGCCGCCCTTGATGTGAAACAGGGGACTGTAAGCGGCTGGGTCAGGGGGCTTCACGGCTGTTCCGCCGAGGCCGCCTTGAAGGCGGAGATCGTGACGAAAGGAAAATTTCTTGCGCGTGATCTGCGACCAGGACTGCCAGAGAACGCTTCCCGACTGTTGAGCTGATTATCCAGCAGCTTGGCTTGCGCTGGCAGTGCTTCGGAAATGCTGGAAATCCATACAGTAAAAAATCGCAGACGAAAAAAAGCCGGTGGCTAGACCGGCTTCTTCAAACAACAAATTTCAGGGGCCAGTATGAACACGAACGTCACCCCCGGCAATACCCCGAATCCTGCGATACGTTTTGCTCAATCTCAAAACGTGTCGCGACACATGTCGTCGCGCGAGATCGCCGAACTGATCGGCAGCTCTCACGACAACGTGCTGAAAACCATCCGTGCGTTGGTTGCGAAGGGTGTCGTTTCTTCAAACGACACCCCCTACGTGCACCCACAGAACGGGCAGGTTTACCGCGAGTTCCTGCTGTCACAGCGCGACACGTTGGTTGTTGTGTCCGGTTACAGCGTCGAGCTGCGTGCCCGGATCATTGATCGTTGGCAAGAGCTGGAAGCCCAAGCGGGCCAGTTCCAGATCCCGGCCACCTACGCCGAGGCGCTGCAGGCTGCAGCTGATCAAGCGAAGGACAACCAAACCCTGCGCCTGGTCATACTCGATCAGGCGCCGAAGGTTGCGGCCATCAACCGTCTGGCAGCTGCGGGCGGCGCGATCTGCATCACCGACGCCGCGAAGCACTTGCAGCTGAAACCTTCGAAACTCTTCGCCTGGATGCAGCAGAACCGGTGGATCTTTCGCCGCCAAGGCTCCGGCCGCTGGACTGCCTACCAACCACGCATCACCTCCGGGCTCATGGTCCACAAAGTCACTGCTCTCAAGCCTGACTCAGAAACCGGTGCCGATCGTGCCGCTTTCGATCCTCTCGTTACCCCAAAGGGCCTTGCCCGTTTGGCCGAATTGAATATCGGAGCCTCGCTGTGAGCGTTCAAGCAATGTCATGGGCGCTGTCTTTGCCCACGCAAGTTCTCAAGGATGCCAGTGCCCGGCACGTGCTGCTGTGCTTGGCCAACTATGCCGGATCGAATGGCGCTGGCGCGTTCCCGTCGGCTACCACCCTGGCTCAGGACACCGGCCTCTCCGAGCGCACCGTGCGCTACAAGCTGGATGACTTGGAAAATTCCGGACTGATCCAGAAGGGCAACCAGGCGATCGCCGCTGTTCACATTGATCGCCACGACCGTCGCCCAGTCGTTTACGACCTTCAACTATCGCGGGGTGCAAATGCTGCACCCCGTACAGAACGGGGTGCAGATGAAGGCACGGGGTGCAATCCACAACAGAACGGGGTGCAACCTACGACAGAACGGGGTGCAGCGGCTGCACCCAATCCGTCACTTAACCATCAATTAACCGAAGAGCAGCTGCAGCAGCGCGAGATTGATGCCGCTCTTGCCGAACAGAACAGCGCCGCCATCGAGCCGCAGGATGATCGCCAACGCTTCGCCATGTTCGCCACCTGGGTCCCGAACGAGAAGGGGCTTTCGGATCAAATCGCCATCGCCGGGCTTCCTGCTGACGCGGTTCCTGAAGCGGCGATTCGGGCGTTCATGGGGTTCTTCGTCGCCAAGCCAGCGACTGTTGATACCTCGGCCGGCTGGTGCTACCGGCTGGTTCAGTGGGTCAAGCGCGAACGCGTCAAGGCTTCGGGGCAAGGCAAGGCGCCTGACTTCGATAGCACCAGTTGGGCTGAAAACCTAGGAGACTTGTAATGGGCGTTCCTGCGAAAAAAACGACCCTCAAAAGCGCCAATACGTTGCTGAAGACCATGGGCAACCTGCCGCCGGTTATCCCATCCGTCCCAACCCAGTTGCCTCCCGGCACCACCGAAGTCGTCAATGCTCTGTTCAAGGAGTTGAAGGCCATCTTTCCAGCATGGCGCCAGGCTTGGCCAGACGATGAGACCCTGGACGCCGCGAAGCGCAGCTGGATCAAGGCTTTCATGGCCGAGGGAATCAATCGGCTCGAGCAGATCCGGTATGGCATCCAAAACTGCCGAAAGCTCGGCGGAGATTTTGCGCCGAGCGTTGGCAAATTCATCAAGTGGTGTCAGCCAACTCCAGAAATGTTGGGTATTCCCACCCACGATAGGGCGTTTCGTGAGGCGCTGGAGAACTCACATCCGAGTCGGGCGGATTCGCGTACTTGGTCACACCCGGCGGTTCGGCACGCCGCGCTGCAGTGCGAGCTTCACAACCTCGCGGACCAGGCCTCTGAGAAGGCGAGCGAAATCTTCGACCGAGCCTACGACATCACCATTCGCATGCTGGTGCAGGGTCAAGATCTCGACGACATCGCGATCGGTATCGGCCACGACAGCCAGAAATCTGAGATGGAGTACGCGGTGGAAGAGGGAGAGCGCTTCGTTCACGCAACGATCAGTCGTCAAGGAGTTTCGACCGATGGCAAGACCGCGCGTGAGCAGCTGCTGCGCCGGTTTGGCCTCACGCCATCTCCGCGCGTTGTTGGAGGTGCCCAGCATGGCTGATCGCCGCCTGGCTGTTCCTGAGATCGAGACCTACCGCTGGGCCGTGTTCTGCTGCTCTTTCAAGGTTGATTTGAGCTCGCCCCCTGATCACGCGTTGGCTCTGTTCGCCGATGAGGCGATGGCCAAGCGTTATGGGGCCTGGATGTGGCCGGGCACCTACGAAGTCGTCAACGTCGTCACGGGGAAGCCGGTATGCGAGTGAGTTCGAAGAAGTTGCGAAACTCGGCCCGAGGCCAGGACTGCACCGTCCGTATGCCGGGCACCTGCAATCACAATCCGGAAACTACCGTTCTCGCGCACCTGCCGTGCGGACAGAAGGGCATGGGCATGAAGGGCTTCGACACCGTCGCGGTGTACGCCTGCACCGCCTGCCATGACGTCATCGACGGCCGTGCCGCCGGCGAGGTCGATTGGTCTGACATGCCGCGCGCCATTGCCGAAACCCATGAAGGCCTGATCCGGGCCGGAATTCTCACTGTGAAGGGGGTCGCATGATCGCTTATCTGGAAAGCATTCTGGTGCAGCTGTACATCGGCGGCATGCTCGTCGCGTCCGGTGGCTGCCTCTGGGGTATACGCCGGCTCGCCCGGCGTGCACGCGTCGTTCGGGGTGAGCGCGGATGAAGCCATTCACACCAAGGCTGTTCAAGCAGAAAGCAGCCAGAGCGCCACAAGTTGACCGGGAAGGGCAGGAACAGGCCACGCTGATGCGTGAGCTTGAGCTGTGCTACCCGGTCGTGTTTGATCTGATCTACCACGTCCCGAACGGTGGGCACCGGGTGAAGGCTGTCGCGGCCAAGCTCAAAGCCCAGGGCGTGAAGGCCGGAATTCCCGACTTGGTGCTGAGCATGGCGCGCGGCGGTTACTTCGGTCTGTACATCGAGTTCAAGGCCACTCCGCCGAACGATTCTGCTGTGTCGGCCAGCCAGCAAGAGCGCCTGCGCAAATTGAACGAGCAGGGCTATCTGGCCATCGTCTGCCGCGGCCGCTTCGACGCGATGGAGCAGATTCGGGCCTACCTTCGGCTCGCTCCCACAGTGGTGGCCGCATGATCGAGCCAATGAAGATGACTCCTTGTCCTTTCTGCGAAGGCCCGCCCTGCGTCACAGCCAAGGATTACTTAACCGGCGTTCTGGTGGACGAGGACCATCGCTGCGACCCGGATGCGGAAGAATGGCCAGACTTTGAGGCGCACGTTTGGTGTCACGAATGTGGCGCTACTGGGCCGGTGGTCGATTCCGTGAGCCTTGGGATGGAAGAGCCATTGCGCGGGTTCGAAGTCACCGACGTCATGCGCATCGCGGTAGAGCGTTGGAACGATCGACATAATCGCGTGCGGAGTGCATACGACCATGCCGATCGCAACGGGCTGAACCTTTTCCCGAGGCCGCCGGTATGAGCACCGCAGCGGTGAAGATCACCGAAGCCGAGATCAAGCGCCAGGCCGCCGGCACCGTGCAGGACGTGCGGGACCTCGAAAATAAAGGCCTGTACCTGCGCTTCAATAAGGCCCGCACCGGTGGCTCGTGGTACCTGGTGCTGAAAGGCGCGTGGAACCAGATCGGCACCTTCCCCGAGCTGACCCACAAGCAGGTCGTCGCGGCGTTGCCGTCGATTCGCCTGCGTCTGGCCGCCGGCGAAGGCGCGAGCTTGTCGAAGTGGGTCACCGTGGGCGAGCTGCTGGAGTGGTTCGCGGATCGCATGTCGCGCGATCGCAATCTGTCGACCAAGCGCAAGAATACCGGCGCCTCGATCATAAAGTGCCACCTGAAGCCGCGCCTCGGCGAACTGCCGCTGATCGGCATCGACAAGGCGGCGCTCGACACCTTGCTGATGTGGCCGCTGCAGGAGGCGGTTTCCATCGACTACGTGCGGTCGGCGTTCCAACTGCTGGCCCTGGCATTCCGGCAGGCGGCCAAGCTGGGGATGATCACGTCCAACCCGATGGCGGCGATCCGGTTCAACGACTTCTCCAAGGCAAAGGTCGGCATCAAGCCGTCCCGGCTGCGCGGCGTTCAATTGGAAGGCCTGTTGAAGCGGCTGGCAGAAGCCTTCGTTTCGGCCCCCGCTGACGCCATGTTGGCTTTGCTCCAGCTTTGCCACGGTACGCGCATTGGCGAGAGTCGTCTGACCGAGTGGCCGCACATCAGCCTGGCCGAGCGCGAATGGTTCATTCCCGGCAATCACACGAAGACCGGTGTCGAGCATCACCTACCTCTGACCGAGCAGGTGTGCGCAATCCTGATCCGCTACCGGGAATGGCAGTACGCGAACGGCTACACCGGCCAGTACGTATTCCCGGCACGCCACGGCAAGCCAATCAGCGAAGGCCAGGCCAGCGCCGTGTACACACGGTTGGGGCAGGGCGAGTGGACGAGTCACGACCTGCGCAAAGTGGCCCGCACCGGCTGGGCAGACCTTGGTGTTGATCACCTGATCGGCGAGCTGCTGATCAATCACGCGATGGGCCACAACGTGAAGGTGTACATCCAGTCGGACGTGATGAGCCGCAAGCGTGATGCCCTCGAGCAGTGGCACGCACATCTAGATCAGAAAGGGTTTGCAGCGATTCACGGATTGACCGGCTTTAGATTTGAAGATTCTGGTAATCCGCTGCAAGCCACAGACCATAAGGCCTGCAAGGCCACTCAAGAAACAACCATAGGCGAGGTTTAAAAATGGATAAAAGAACACACGGCCCCGCCTTTGTGCGCCGCCTGATCCCGCTCACCGACTGCCCATCCTGTGCCGGGAAGGGGTTGGTCAAGGGCGTTTTTCATCAACTCGACTGCATCGGTTGCCACGCTTCCGGCCTGGTGCACGCCGAAACCCTGGAGCCGCTGCCAGTGGATGAGTTGATCGTTCAGCTCGGCATGCTGATTCGCCAAGAGCGGCACATTGCAACGTTGCCACCGGCGATTGACGGGGTTGTTGCCCAGTATCAAGACGTCAACCGTCGCGGGCCGGGCGGCTCGTCTTATAAAGGGGATTGAGCATGGCCTTCACACCAACATTTAAAGAGCGCACCGCCGAGGATTTGCTTGAGCATTGGGGCCGCTGGGTCGTGCTGGGATCTGGCGTTTCCTGCTGTGCTTCCCGCGAAAACACGATCCTCTCGCCGATGATTACTGATGACGACGCGTTGTTGATTGACGGGTTGATGGGTCGCCTGCTGAAGCGCTACCCGGAATGCGGCCAGGTGCTGATGCGCTACTACACCAGCCGGGACACGTCGCTGATGGAAGTCGGCAAGAAAATGAAGTTCGGCGAAGAGAAGACGAGGCAGCTCTGGAAGGCCGGAGTCGCGTGGATTGATGGCGCGCTCGATATTCGTCGTCAAGCCGCTTGACAGGCCCGGGGTCTGGCTATAGATTTCAGTTACTTTGCGGTTTTTCCGCGTGCAAAGCCCGTCTCCTAGATGGGCTTTTTGCTTTCTGTTATGCGGGTGAATGCGCAGGCTGATGCGCTAGGGATTCGTACTCCTGAGCCTTATGCCGGAGATCAGCACCGGTCATCTGCACCCATACCAAGCCTCGGCATTTGCCGGGGCTTTTTCGTTTTCGGCTCCACCACACCCATTGCTCCGAGCTGGGAGTGCTGTTGGAGCTGACTTATTTCGCACGGTACCGCCAATGACTGAAGTCTCGCGCATTGCAGACAGCACCACATTCAAGGTCGCTGTCCCGATACTGCAAACGATCCTGTCGGCTGGTGCCATTGGGGCGTTTGTTTATGTCGTTGGCTCACTTGGATCGCTTCAAGTGCAGCTCGCCGCCTACCAAACCAATCAGGCCCTGATCGGTCAGCGGGTTGACTCGTTGGAGCGATCGAGGGAGTCGACCGACAAGCTCGTCGACTCCCTTCGCATCAGCACCCAGCGTCAGGAGTTCAAAATCGACCAGGTTGGGGAGAGCTTGAAGGCCCTCGTCCAAACAGGTAGACCCAAGTGAATCGCCTGCTGATCGTCCTCATTCTGCTCACAGGCTGTGCGCACAAGGAAGCGATCCGCGAACCCCTGAAGGTTCAACGCACAACCGTGTATCGATACGTCAGCGAACAATGCCAGCCAGGCCAAGACGAGCGCCTACGTGAGGCCCTGAAAAGTGCCAAAGAGTGGAGGCGCTATGCCGAAAGCCTCGAAAAACTGCCAGAAGCGAAGTCGACCCATGAAATTAATCCCTGAATGGCGAAAGTTCTGGCGCATGACCAGTGTGCAGTTGGCAATCGCAGGCGCTGTGCTGAATGCCGCTGCGGCCGGTTGGTCTGTGTTTCAAGGCGCGGTTGATCCTCTGGTTTTCGCCGTGGTTAATATGGCTTTGAGTATCGCCGTCGCTGTGGCCAGAGTGGTTCAGCAGTCAAAGCTGCATCAGCCAAGTGATGATCCTGCTCAGCCAAAATAGGTGAAGAGCAATGGTCAAAATCGATGCCAGCACCAATTTGGAAGAGCTGTCGAAAGCGCTGCGCACGTTGGGCGCAAAACAGTTGCCGTTTGCATATGCGCTGATGGCAACTCGGTTGGCAGTGCTGGTGAAGAAGGGTGAGCTTTCGGTAATGCGGCAGCGCCTGGATCAGCCAACTGCAACCACTATGAACAGCCTCTATGTCCAGGTCGCCAAGAAGGGTAAGCCCGAGGCGCGAACCTTCTTCAAGGACGCGTGGACATCGGGCGTGCCTGCTGACACCTACCTTCAGCAGGTAGTGAAGGGTGGCCGCCGGCCACACAAACGATTCGAGAAAGCGCTGATCGCTAAAGGACTCATGAAGCCAGGTCAGTACGCAATACCGGCACCTTCAGCGCTCAACCAGTTCGGCAACGTCCCGCGCGGCACGATCATGAAGATCCTGTCAGGTCTTGGTGCTGCCGAGACGGTCAGCGGTGTGCAGGCCAATGCCACCGGCAGCAAACGAAGCAAGCGCAAGGGCAACGCCGATAAGTATTTCGCAGGCGATGTCGATGGCACACAGGGTATCTGGGAGAAGAGGAAGACAGCATTCGGTGATGCCGTTCGGCCCGTCTTTGTCTTCAGTGACAGCGAGCCCGGCTATCGAGTGATCATTCCGTTCTACAAGATCGCAGACAACATCGTGAAGGCGAACCGAGAGCGAGAGTTCGCCAGCGCGATGGATCAGGCGCTGTCGTCAGCCCGGGGCTGACGGGCATGGCGGTGGGGCACCCCCCTTTGGGTCCTTCCCGGGACCCCAGCCCCTTGCGGGTAATTCGGTCCCCGCCCACCAAATATGTATGACCTTTTTTCAGGGGTTGGTTGTTGTTTAATCATGGCCAAAAACGAAACAACCAAACAGCGCGGCTGGTTGAACAAATCCGAGATGGCTTCAAGCCTGGGGATTTCGCCGCAAGCCTTTGACAAATGGGGAGTTGCGCCTGTCGCACGCATTGGTCGAGAGGCGTTCTACACCGTGCAGAACGTGGTCGAAAACCGCGTTGAACACGCGCAACGGAAACAGCAACCAGCGGGTGAGGGAACCGAAGGTCTCGATCCGCTGATCGAGTACAAGCTGCTCGAGGAGCGCCGCGGGTTGACCGCCGCCCAACGCATCGCCCAGGAGAAGAAGAACCAGGTGCTGGACAAGCAGCTGGTCCCGGTCCCATTCGCAACATTCGCCCTTGCCAAAATCGCCGCACAAATCGGCTCGAAACTGGACACCGTCGGCAAGACCGTCACTCGGCGTCACCCGGAGGTTGACCCTCGGATCATCGAGTCGGTCGAGCGAGAGATCGCGCTCGCTCGAAACATTGCCGCCAGCTTTGGCGAGCAACTTCCGGAATTATTAGATGAGTACGTTGAGTCCATGGCTGAATGACCTTCGCAAGTCGATCAAGCTAGGACTTCAGGCGCTCTATAAAGAACCACCGCAGACGGCGGTTGAATGGGCTGACGCAAACTTCTACATGTCGGCCGAGTCCTCGTATAACGAGGGCAAGTGGACGACGGAGCCGTTTCAGGTTGCGATCCTGAACAGCATGGGCAACGACCTGATCAACGTCGTCAACTTCATCAAGTCGGCGCGGATTGGATACACCAAGCTGTTGATGGCGAACATCGGCTACAAGATCCAGCACAAGCGCCGCAACGTCATGATGTGGAGCCCGACTGACCCGGACGCCGAGGACATCAGCAAGAGTCACGTCAACGGCATGATCCGTGACGTACCGGTGCTCGGTGACCTGGCACCGTGGTTCGGGAAAAAGCACAGCGATAACACGCTGGACCAGAAAATCTTCGCCAACCGCCGGACGCTGTGGATCCGCGGCGGCAAGGCTTCGCGGAACTACCGCGAGAAATCTGCCGACGAGGTGATCTACGACGAGCTGTCGAACTTCGACGAAAGCGTTGAAGGTGAGGGCGCGCCGATCACCCTGGGTGACAAACGACTGAATGGTGCGATCTATCCGAAGTCGATTCGCGGTTCGACGCCGAAGCGAGCTGGCTCCTGCCAGATCACCAAAGCCGTCGAAGAGTCGCCGTACCTGCTCAAGTTTCACATCGACTGCCCGCACTGCAGGCAGGAGCAGACACTGAAGTGGGGCGGCAAGGACTGCAACTTCGGACTGAAGTGGGAAAAGAACGCGCTCGGTGAGGCCGAGAAAGCCTGGTACGTGTGCGAGCACGCCGCCTGCATCATCTGGCACAACGAGATGGTCGAGGCCTCCAAGACTGGCCGGTGGATATGCGACCACACCGGCATCTGGACTCGCGATGGCATGGACTGGTTTGGTGCTGACGATGAAATCATCCGCACGCCACGCTCGGTCAGCTACAGCATCTGGGCGATCTACAGCACCTGGAGTACCTGGCTTAGCTTGGTGGAAGAATGGCTGAAGATCAAAGGCGACGTCTCGAAGCTTATCACCTTCATCAACACCACCCGCGGTGAAACGTGGGACGACGACCAAGGCGAAAAGCTCGACCACGAGGTTCTGTACGGGCGGCGTGAGGTTTACCCACAGGTCCCGGCCCTTGGCCTGGTTCTGGTCGGCGGCATCGATACCCAAGATGACCGCTTCGAGGGTCGTGTCTGGGCGTTCGGTCCGGGCGAGGAAGCCTGGCTGGTTCACCGGTTCATCCTGATGGGCGACCCGGCGAGCGAAGAGTTGCGGCGCAAGGTTGGTCTCGAACTGCACCGCCAGTTCACCCGTGTCGACGGCACCATCATGAAGGTTGAGCGCTGGACATGGGACGCAGGCGGTCACTACGCCGACGAGGTCTACGCAGAGAGCCGAAAGCACGGCGTTCACTGGGTCGTCCCCATCCGCGGTGCGACCGTGTACGGCAAGCCGATCGCGAACTTTCCGCGCACGAAGAACAAGGTGCACAAGGTCTTCCTCACTGAGGTCGGTACCGACAACGCCAAAGAGTTGCTGTACAGCCGGATGGGCTTGCCCATCGATACGGCTGCATCCCAGGCCGGAACATCTCAGCCCGGGGTGGTTCACCTTCCGGCCAATGACGCGCTCTGCGACGAGTCGGAAGTCAAGCAACTCACCTCTGAAAAGAAAAAAGCAGCCATCTCCAAAGGCAAGCGAGTCATGCGCTGGGACAGCGGCGGACGCCGAAACGAGGCGCTCGACTGCTTCGTGTACGCGCTCGCCGCACTGCGCATCTGCCAGCAGCGGTTCGGGCTCGACCTCGATCTGTTGGTTGCTGCTGTAACTGGCGGCAATGAACCGGACGTAGAAGAACGGCCGCGGAAGAAATCCTCTCACTGGAATAAAAACTGATGGCCTACACGATCGAGCAATACAACGCCCTGCAGGCGGCCATCGCCGAAGGGGCGTTGTCGGTACGATATGCCGACAAGAGCGTCGCCTACCGATCACTCGACGAGATGATGCGAATCCTCAAGCTGATGGCCACCGAGCTTGGGCTC
>Ga0182005_1000650_pt1 | contig 16527 bp, 20 predicted proteins | sample Sormic07211103_1_FD_123021 | JGI IMG/M metagenome (GOLD analysis project Ga0182005, IMG submission 123021) | Rhizosphere microbial communities from Sorghum bicolor, Mead, Nebraska, USA - 072115-103_1 MetaG | ecosystem: Host-associated > Plants > Roots > Rhizosphere | place: USA: Nebraska...
CAAACCAGGACCGTGGCGATCTGCGTCGAGCGCCTGATGCTGGACCACGCCGGCGAGCCGGTCGAATGGCGCACCTCTTTTGTGCCGGCTGAACGCTTCCAGTATTCCGCGGAAATACGCTGACAGCCTGGGCGGACGATCCCGTGCCGGTCTCGCTGGATGTCGATTCACGACGTATTCCGGCATTTCGTCGCATTCCGCTTCTCCCGCCTCTGCGGCGGCCAGATAATCGCCGCAGATCACTCAACGGGAGCACAACATGTTTGCACAAATCATTTCACACACGCCAACCTGGGTCTGGGCGCTGCTGGCGTTCATGGTTTATCGCGGCGTCGTGGCCAGCACCGACCGCGAAGTCACGCTGAAAAAAATCTCCATCATCCCGCTGGTGATGCTGGCGCTGTCCTGGCAGGGAATTGCCGTCACCTTTGGCGTCACGCCGCTGGCCGTCGGATGCTGGCTGGCCAGCGCGGGCATTGCGGCGGCGCTCAACTGGCGACTGTTCCGCAAAGACCGGATCGTGGCCTATCCCGAACGCGGCGTGCTGTTCCAGCGCGGCAGCTGGCTGCCGCTGGCATTGATGATGGCGATTTTTGCGACCAAATATGCGGTTGCCGTATTGCTGGCGATACAGCCGCCGCTGGCTCGCAACGCCGTGTTCGCAGCAGCGATATGCGCACTCTACGGCGTGTTCAACGGCATGTTCATCGGCCGCCTGCTGCGCATCGTCGCCTTGTACCGCAATGCCCAGCCTGCCGGCGAGGCATATGGCGGACAACTGAATAACTGACAGGCAAAAAAAAGCCGGCCGGTTGCCCGGTCGGCAAAAAAAACATCCCCCATAGGACGCTTGATCAACCAAGACGCGCCTAGCAGCAGCGCCCGACCCGGCCATTGCCGCCATAACGCGCTTCCTGGCGCTCCTTGAAAAACTCTTCATAACTCATCATCGGCTCGCCGGGATGCGTGTTTTCCATATGCGTCACGTAGGTGCCGTACTCAGGCAAACCCACCATCAGGCGCATGGTCTGCCCGAGATAGCGTCCGGCTTTCGACAGTTCTTCCAGCATGGCCGACCTTTCAGGCTGAGGGCAAGGCGCTGGCAGGCAGCGCTTCAAACGGCGTTTCGCTGGTGCTCGGCTTGTTGGCGGCGCGTGCCGCCAGCACGGTCTTGATGCCGAAACCGAGGATGCTCAGCAGCACCAGGATAAAGAACGCCGCCAACCCTGCATCGAGGTAATCGTTGAAGATGATCTGCTGCATCTGCGCGGCCGACTTGGCCGGCGCCAGCAGTTTGCCGTCCGCCAGCGCGGCCTGGTACTTGCCGGCATGGGTCAGGAAGCCGACGCGCGGATTGGCGTCGAATATTTTCTGCCAGCCGGCGGTCAGGGTGCAGACCAGGATCCAGACGGTCGGCACGATGGTGACCCAGGCAAAGCGGTCGCGTTTCATCTTGAACAGCACACAAGTCGCCAGGATCAGCGCAATCCCCGCCAGCATCTGGTTGGAGATGCCGAACAGCGGCCACAGGGTATTGATGCCGCCCAGCGGATCGACCACGCCCTGGTACAGGAAATAACCCCAGCCGGCGACGCACAGGGCCGTCGCGACCAGGCTGGCCGGCAGCGAATCGATCTTGCGCATGGAGGGCACGAAGGTGCCGAGCAGGTCTTGCAGCATGAAACGGCCGGCGCGGGTTCCGGCATCGACCGCGGTCAAGATGAACAGCGCCTCGAACAGGATCGCGAAGTGGTACCAGAACGCCATCATCACTTTGCCGCCGCCTATGCTCGACAAGATGTGCGCCATGCCGACCGCCAGTGTCGGTGCGCCGCCGGCGCGGGAAATGATGCTGTGCTCGCCGACGTCTTTCGCCACCTGCGCCAGCATTTCAGGCGTCACGTAAAAACCCCATTGCGAGACGGCCTGCGCGGCGCTGTCCACGGTAGTGCCTATCAATGCCGCCGGGCTGTTCATCGCAAAGTACACGCCCGGCTCGATGCAGGAGGCCGCGATCAGCGCCATGATGGCGACAAACGATTCCATCAGCATCGCGCCGTAGCCGATGAAGCGCGCATGGCGTTCATTCTCCAGCAGTTTCGGCGTGGTGCCGGAAGCGATCAAGGCATGGAAGCCGGAGACCGCGCCGCAGGCGATGGTGATGAACAGGAACGGGAACAGGCTGCCCGACCAGACCGGGCCGGAGCCGTCCATGAACTGCGTGAAGGCCGGCATTTTCAGTTCAGGCGCCACGAATACGATGCCCAGCGCCAGGCCGACGATGGTGCCGATCTTGAGGAAGGTCGAGAGATAGTCGCGCGGCGCCAGCAGCAGCCAGACCGGCAGCACCGAAGCGATGAAACCGTAGCCGATCAGCATCCAGGTCAGTTCCTTGCCGGTGAAGGTGAACATGGCGCCCAACACCGGATGTTCCTGCACATACTGGCCGCCGACGATCGCCAGCATCAGCAGCACAAAGCCGATCAGCGAAATCTCGCCGATGCGGCCCGGCCGCAGGTAGCGGGTATAGACGCCCATGAACAGCGCGATCGGGATCGTCACCGCCACAGTGAACGTGCCCCAGGGCGATTCCGCCAGCGCCTTGACCACGATCAGCGCCAGCACCGCCAGGATGATGACCATGATCATGAAGGTGCCGAACAGGGCGATCACGCCGGGCACCGGGCCCAGCTCGGACTTGATCAGGTCGCCGAGCGAACGGCCGTCGCGGCGGGTCGAGATGAACAGCACCATCAAGTCCTGCACCGCGCCGGCAAACACCACGCCGGCCAGGATCCACAGCATGCCCGGCAGGTAGCCCATCTGCGCCGCCAGCACCGGCCCCACCAGCGGCCCGGCGCCGGCAATCGCCGCAAAGTGATGGCCGAACAGGACATTCTTGTTGGTCGGCACATAATCCAGCCCGTCGTTGTACTTGTAGGCGGGCGTCATGCGGGTGGCGTCCAGGCCCAGCACCTTGTCGGAAATGTAGAGGCTGTAGAAACGGTAGGCGATCAGGTAGACGCAGACTGCGGCAATCACGATCCAGATGGCGCTGATGGATTCGCCGCGCTGCAGGCCGATGTAGCCAAACGCGAATGCACCGAGCAGGGCCAGCGCAAGCCAGCCCATCTTTGAATATAGACGATTCATTGTTCTCCTCCCAGGCGGGAATGAATATGGTGGAATATTGTTTTTATTGGATAGCGGCCGGCACTCGCCGAGCAACCAGGCCGCGGCCAAAGTATTTGGCATATGGGGCGGGAGGACAAGCGAGGAACTACGCACTGCGCTTGCGTAGTACTACGTAGGCGGGAATGGCGGCAGCGCAGCCGCAGCAGAGGTTTTTGATGGAATCGGCGGCGATTCCGAGTAAAGTAGCGCCATGAAATTACGGCAAAAAATCATCTTCCTGGCCATCGTCCCGCTGATCCTGGCGCTGTGCGCGATCGCGCTGGCGGTGCGGCACCAGGCGGTTGCGCTCGGCCAGCAGCAGCGCGCCACCATCCAGGCTGCCTACCTGGCCAGCAAGGAAGCCGAGCTCAAGCATTACGTGGAACTGGCGACCTGGTCGATCGCCCATCTGTACGATTCCGGCCGCAAGGACCAGGCAGCGCTGGACGAGGCCATGGCCATCCTGTCCAAGCTGTCTTATGGCGACGACGGTTATTTCTTCATCTACGACATGCAGGGCAAGAGCCTGATGCATCCGCGCCAGCCGGAACTGGTCGGGCGCGACCTGTGGGACATGAAGGACGCCGACGGCAACCTCACCATCCAGCACCTGATCGAGCGCGCCCGCAGCGGCGGCGGCTTTGAGCGTTACCAGTGGGAAAAACCGTCCAGCCGCCATGTCGCCAGCAAGCTCGGCTACGTCGTGGCGTTGCCTAACTGGGGCTGGATGCTGGGCACCGGCATTTATATGGATGACGTCGACGCCGCGCTCAGCAAGATCGATACCCAGGTTTCCGGCAATATCCGCAACACCATGTGGTGGATTGCCGGCATCGCGATCCTGAGCGCGCTGGTGGTGGGGGTGTCGGGGCTGGTGCTGAACATCAGCGAACACCGGGTGGCCGACGCCAAGCTGAAAGTGCTGGCGCAGCGCGTGGTGCGCTCGCAGGAAGAAGAGCGCGCCAGGCTGTCGCGCGACCTGCACGACGGCATCAGCCAGTGGCTGGTATCAATCAAGCTGCAGATCGAAGCCGGCATCGCCAAGCTCGACAACGGCCCGCAGCAGTCGGCCGCAGCACGCGCCACGTTCGAGCGCAGCGCCGGCCAGCTGAACGACGTGCTGGCCGAAGTGCGCCGCATTTCGCACGACCTGCGGCCGGCGATCCTGGACGATCTCGGCCTGGCGGCAGCGCTCAGCCACCTGGCCCGCGAATGGCTGGAACACGCCGGCATCCCCATCGATTTCCAGCACAGCGGCAACACCGACGGCATGCCGGCGGTGGCCAATACGGTGTTGTTCCGCATCGCCCAGGAAGCCTTGGCCAACATCGCCCGCCATTCGCAGGCAACGCAGATCAAGGTGCTGCTGCGAGGCGATGCGCAAGCAGTTACCCTGACCGTGCAAGACAACGGCGTCGGCTTCGATGTCGACCAGATCGACGGCAATCCGAAACACGGCATCGGCCTGCGCAACATGGTCGAGCGGCTGGAAGCCGTCGGCGGCCGGCTCAAGGTCAACTCGTCCGCGGCCGGCACCACGGTGCTGGCGACCATTCCGCATCCACACTATTCCTATGCCTGACATCACTACCAAGATCATGCTGGTCGACGACCATCCGCTGGTGCGCGACGGCTTGCGCGCGCGGCTCGAGGCCGTGCCGGGTTTCGCCATCGTGGCGGAAGCGGGCAGCGCCGACGAAGCCTTGCAGCGCGCAGGAGAACAGGCGATCGACCTGGTCCTGATGGATATCAACCTGCGCGGCAGCAGCAACGGCATCGACCTCACCGCGCGGTTTCATGTCAGTTTCCCGGAAATCGCGGTGCTGATCCTGAGCATGCATGACAAGACCGAATACCTGATGCAGTCGGTGCAGGCCGGCGCCCGCGGTTATGTGCTGAAAGACGCGCCCGGCAAGGATATCGTGCATGCGATAGAAACCGTGATTTCCGGCGGCATGTATTACAGCGCGGCGCTGGCGCAGAAACTGGCGCGGCCGATGACGCCGGGGCAGCTGCTGACGGCGCGCGAACGCCAGGTGCTGCAGCATATCGCCAACGGCGAGTCGAACAAGCAGATTGCGCGCGAACTCGACCTGAGCGTGCGCACGGTGGAAACCCACAGGCTGAACATCAAGCGCAAGCTGGATATCGAAGGCCAGGCGGAACTGATCAAGTTTGCGGTGGAAAACAATTTCCGCTGAAGCTGCCGTGGCGGCCGGCGATTGTTACCCCAGCTTGCCTTCGGCGGCCAGTTCGCGGATCACGCGGATGGTGTCGATATCGGCTTCTTCATAGGCGGAGCGCCGGAATTCGTCGTAAAACTCTTGCTCGGCCTGCGCCGCCGGCTGCCGCTCGACCGCATCGTCTTCATACTCGAAGCGCACGAACAGCATTTCCTGTTCCGGTTCTTCAATCGTCATGATCAGGCTGGAACCGGCGATATCTTGCTGTTTCGGCACCTGGTAGCGCACCTGCAGCAGCGGCAGGTAGCTGACCACGTCCTTGACGACCACTTTGCCGTAACGCAATTCACGCGCCACCGACTGCGCCGATTTATCCGACAGGCGGCAATCGTCCAGATGCTCAACGAACAACATCGGCTGCTCGGCCCGCATCACCAGCCCGCGCCACAGCTGCTCGCGCGTCAGGGTATCGATCAGCGGGTTGAGAGGATCGTTGATTTCGATCAGGTGACTGAATTTCATGGCATGTCCGGCAAGATGGTTAATGACGGATTGTCCCATATTCGGCGCCGGAACTGGGACAGGACGACAAGCAGGCTCCGAGGCCTCGCACACTGTTAAAATACAGCGCTTTGCTCCTTCCTGTCAGCCGCTGATGTCGTCTACTCCCAATTTCGGTCTCAATGCTCCCCAACGGGAAGCCGTCAAGTACCTGGACGGCCCCTGCCTGGTGCTGGCCGGCGCGGGTTCGGGCAAGACGCGCGTGATCACGCAGAAGATCCAGCACCTGATCGAGGATTGCGGCTACGACGCCAGGCATATCGCGGCGCTCACCTTTACCAACAAGGCGGCGACCGAAATGCAGGAGCGTATCGCCAAGCTGCTGAAGGATCCGAAACAGGCCAAGCACATCACTGTCAGCACCTTCCACTCGCTGGGGGTCAAGATCCTGCGGCAGGAAGCGCGCGAACTGGGCTTGAAAGACCGCTTCTCCATCATGGACAGCGACGATTGCTTTTCTATCGTGCAAGACCTGGCGATCACCACCGATAAACAGCTGGTGCGCCGCATCCAGAACGCCATGTCGCTGTGGAAGAACGGCCTGGTCGATCCCGAAGAGGCCATCAAGCAGGCGGTCACCGAAGATGAAGCGCAAGCGGCGCGCATCTACCGCAGCTATGTGGCGACGCTGGCGGCCTACCAGGCCGTCGATTTCGATGACCTGATCCGGCTGCCGGTGGAGCTGTTCCGCAGCAACGAAGCGGTGCGCGACAAATGGCAGCGCCGCCTGCGCTACCTGCTGGTCGATGAGTACCAGGACACCAATACCTGCCAGTACGAACTGGTCAAGCTGCTGGTCACCGGGCTCGGCAAGAAGCCGATGTTCACCGCGGTGGGCGACGACGACCAGGCGATCTATGCCTGGCGCGGCGCCACCATCGAGAACCTGAAAACCCTGCAGGTCGATTTTCCCGACCTGAAAGTGATCAAGCTGGAACAGAATTACCGTTCTTCCACGCGCATCCTGCAAGCCGCCAATGCGGTGATCGGCAACAATCCCAAACTGTTCGACAAAAAGCTGTGGTCAGAACACGGCCTGGGCGATCCGATCAAGGTGATGGGCATGGAGGACGACGAAAAGGAAGCGGAGCAGGTGGCGATCATGCTGTCGGCGCACCGTTTCGAGCGGCGCGCCAAGTTTTCCGACTACGCCATCCTGTACCGCGGCAACCACCAGGCGCGGACCTTTGAAAAAGCCCTGCGGCGCGAACGCATCCCGTACACGATGTCGGGCGGCCAGAGCTTTTTCGACCGCGCCGAAATCAAGGACATCATCAGCTACCTGCGCCTGATCGCCAACGAAGACGACGATCCGGCCTTCATCCGCGCCATCACCACGCCCAAGCGCGGCGTCGGCCAGGCCACGCTGGAAGTGCTGGGCACCGTAGCCGGCCAGTGGCAATGCTCACTGTTCGAAGCGGTGTTCAAGGGCGGCATCGAAGCCAAGCTGACCGACCGCCAGCTGTATCCGCTGCGCGAGTTCTGCCATTTCATCAACCAGCTGGAAGCACGCGCCAGCCGCGTCGGCCCGGCCGGCAGCGGCGAAAACGCAGCCGCCGTGCTGGACGACATGATGAAGGAAATCAATTACGAGCATTACCTGTATGACAGTTTCGACGACCGCGCGGCGCAAGGCAAGTGGCAGAACGTGCTGGACTTCACCAACTGGCTCAAGGAAAAGGGCACCGGCGGCAAGGACGGCGCCGGCGACGAGCGCAACCTGCTGGAACTGACGCAGATGGTGGCGCTGATGTCGATGCTGGAAGGCCGCGACGAGGAGCCCGATGCGGTGCGCATGTCGACCTTGCACGCTTCCAAGGGGCTGGAGTATCCGCATGTGTTCCTGATCGGCGTCGAGGAGGGCATCTTGCCGCACAAGGGCGATCCCGACGCCCCGGCCGAGACCATCGCCGCCCGCATCGAGGAAGAGCGGCGCCTGATGTATGTCGGCATCACGCGCGCCCAGCGCAGCCTGCACGTGAGCTGGTGCAAGAAACGCAAGCGCGCCGGCGAATCGGTCGTTTGCGAAATATCGCGCTTCGTCAAGGAAATGAAGCTGGACGAAGGCGACGCCATGCCGACCGAAGCGGAACAGATCACGCCGCAAAACCGCCTGGCCAGTTTGAAGGCTTTGTTGCAGAAGCCACGCGCCGCGTGAGAAGATAGATGTTAGAGTAAGAGTCAATTCAGGAGTAAACCATGAGCATAGACAACATCAAGACATCGCTGGAAAAACTCCGCAGCACGCTGGAAAACAACAGCACGGTCGACAGCGAACTGAAAGGCTTGCTGCAATCGCTGGACAGCGATATCCAGGAACTGCTGAAATCCTCCGGCACGGCCGCCGCAGCCCCGGCTTCCGACCTGCGTTCGGCGCTGGTGGAACGCGCCCAGAGCATTTCGGCCCGGCTGGCGGTGAATCACCCGCACCTGCAACCGGTGCTGCGCCAGATCGCCGATACGCTGACCGACATGGGTATCTGACTACCCGACCACCCTTGCTTTGCGGACCGGGCATCTCCCCGGCCTGCAACTGCTGCACCAGCTTCAGCTGCTTCAAACTTCCCGCGTTTTCATCAACCGGCAACCGCCTGGACATAGCGTAAATCGCCACGCGGCAGGTAGCTGTGTCCGGGATTTGTTTTATTTATTGGAAATTGGAACACTATGTGGTTTAAAAATCTTCAGATCTACCGTATTCCCGCACCATGGGCCATTTCGGCCGAACAGCTTGAAGCTTTCCTGGCGCCGCAGGCGTTTGCCAAGTGCAGCAGCCTGGAATTGCAGAGCCAGGGCTGGCTGTCGCCGCGCGACAACGGCATGCTGGTGCATACCGTCAACCGCCAGATGATGATTTTGCTGGGCACGGAGAAGAAACTGCTGCCGGCTACGGTAGTCAACCAGGTCACCAAGGCGCGCGCCGCCGAGATTGAAGAGCAGCAAGGTTATGCGCCAGGCCGCAAGCAGCTCAAGGACCTCAAGGAACAAGTCACCGACGAACTGCTGCCGCGCGCGTTCAGCATCCAGCGCAACACCTGGGTCTGGATCGATCCGGTCAACGGCTGGCTGGTGATTGACGCCGCCAGCCCGGCCAAGGCTGAAGAAATCCTGAAGCTGTTGCTGGCCTCGGTCGACAAACTGCAGGTTTCCAGCCTGCGCACGGCGCATTCGCCGCTGACTTCGATGACCAACTGGCTGGCCTCCGATGAAGCGCCGCACGGCTTTACCGTCGACCAGGATACGGAGCTGCGCGCCGCCGGCGAAGGCAAGGCCACCGTGCGCTACGTACGCCACACCATCGAGGCCGACGACGTCCGCCGCCACATCGCCTCCGGCAAGCAGTGCACGCGGCTGGCGATGACCTGGGCCGACCATGTTTCGTTTGTCCTGACCGAATCGCTGGCGGTCAAGCGCATCGCGCCGCTGGACGTGCTCAAGGAAGGCAACGACACCAGCAGCAAGAACGACGACGAACGTTTCGATTCCGACATGATGCTGATGACCGGCGAACTGAGCAAGATGCTGGGCGACCTGGTGTTCGCGCTGGGCGGCGAACCCGCAGTCTAAGGCTCCAAGGCGCGGGAACCGCGCCTAGAACGCCCTGATGGTAGTGCCGCCGTCGGATGACTCGAAGGTGTCGGGGCTGATCATGACGCGGTTGCGGCCCGCCGCCTTGGCGCCGTACAGCGCCATGTCGGCGCGCTGGAAGGCTTCGTCTATGCTTTCGCCGGGGCGGAAATCGGTAATCCCGATGGACGCCGTCAGCACGATGTCCTTGCCGAACTTGCTCCAGTCGTACATTTCGGTCTCGGCGCAGATCCGGTCCAGTGCCGTCACGCCTTCCTCTACCGTGGTGCCGGTCAGCACCAGCACGAACTCGTCGCCGCCATAGCGGGCGAAGTGGTCGCTCAGGCGCATTTCGTTGCGCACGATCTCGACAAAGGTCTTCAGCACCAGGTCGCCGGCGGCGTGGCCGAAATTGTCATTGACCGACTTGAAGCCGTCCAGGTCCAGGATGGCGATGCAGAACGGCGTGCCGCCGCGCTGGAAGCGTTTCTGCTCGACGGCCAGGATTTCCATCAGCGAACGGCGGTTCTCGATATTGGTCAGCTCGTCGCGGGTGGCCAGCTCCTGCACCCGTTTCATGGCCAGCACCAGCTGCTGGTTCTTTTCCATGATCTTGCGCTGCATGCGGCTCAGCATGTTGGTCAGGTAGATGCAGCGGCCCAGCGTCAGGATGAAGGACAGGCACACCAGCAGCTGGCTGAAATTGCTCGCCACCGGGAAGCTCAGGTGCGAACCTGCCAGGCCGAAGGCCAGCACCAGCGCCAGCGAACCGATCAGCCAGCTGACCACGTACCAGAAGGTGCTCAGGCCAAGTACGCCAAAGCCGTAGATGACAAAAAAATTGATCAGGAACAGGTAGCCGACCTGCGGCGCCAGGATCAGGAAACCGGTCTGCAGCAGCAAGGCCGTCACCACCTGCGCAAAAGTGAGGCCGGGATCCTTGTAGCGCCGGTTGAAGCCGCTGCGGATCAGCAAGTAATAAACGCCGTTGACCACCACCACGACCATGGCATACAGCAGCGCGATGTCTGGCCGGATCACCCCGGCATGAGCGAACCCCCACAGCAGCATGGCATCCAGCAGGCCGCTCAGGGCGACGCGCCCAAGCATGCCTAATGCCATCGCATTCATTTCTTTTCGTCGTTGCGCTTTCATGTCCCCTACTTCTCGTTGGTTGCCATTGGTTTCTTCACCACCCTTATAGGCAACAAGCAGCCACGCATGACAGACAGCAATTCATCTTTCCGGAGAAATAGATGCAGGACATGTTTCCGTGGGAAAACAATAATGCCATGTTCTGGCGATCGCACGGATGCGGGATTAAGTTATCTATCAAAATTATTGCACTGCAGATATTCTATAGCTTACTGGAAAATTAAGCCGCATCTTCTATTACTGACAAGATTGGGGTGCAAAGCGGCGAAAGCGGCACAGCAAATTTTAGGGCGTCTTTAGCGTTTTAAGGGGATCAGGACAGCATGAGAGTCATTATTTTATTATTAGTTGCTGTCGGGATAGGCAGTTGGTACTGGAATCGTCAAAATTCCATCGATGAGGAGAGCGTAAACCGCTTTTACGACACCGCCACCGAGCATGTGCTGAACGGCCGCAGCAAGGAACTGTGCGCAATGCTGAGCAAGGATTTCACGCGCACCGGCGTCAACTCCACCAGCCAGGGACGGATCCAGGAAAACGCCGACAAGGACGAAACCTGCGACAGGTACGACAAGATGTTCGCATCGCTGGCGCAAGCCGGGCGGCTGGGCGGGGTCTCGACCAATTACCAGGTCAACATCGAGCATATCGAGATCAGCAAGGACCGCAAGAGCGCCGAGGTGAAGCTTTCCTCCAGCGTCAGCATGGCGCTGGGGCCGATCGGCAGCATTGCCGAGACCAGGGATAAAAGCAGCGAGACGCTGGTGATCCGCAATGGCAAGCTGCTGCTGCAGAAATCCGAAGGCGCCGCGATTACCCGCACCATAGGCGATCGTTTTTGACTCTCGTTTAATATGAAACCGGACTTACAAATAAAAACGCCCGCTTGCGCGGGCATTTGTATTCTTGGCGGAGTGGACGGGACTCGAACCCGCGACCCCCGGCGTGACAGGCCGGTATTCTAACCAACTGAACTACCACTCCTAAACTGCTGCTTCATCAAGATCGTCTGGCCACTTGGTGGGTGCTGAGAGGCTCGAACTCCCGACCTACGCCTTGTAAGGGCGCCGCTCTACCAACTGAGCTAAGCACCCAAAATGCACACTTAGTCAGCCAAACTTTCTTAGCGTATGTCACTACGCCTGAAGGGGGCAGATTGTACAACGGTTTTTTTAAATTTACTAGCGCTTCGTCGCATTTTGTTTTGAAAAGTTTTTCGCAAGATTGGATTTCGGCCCGCCAACCGCCTGTTTGCCTGGTTTTCACCGTTTCGCCGCAGTTATTGAATGCCCCGCTTATTTTTTTGTTTGAATCGGTTTGCGGAGATGGAACACCAGGTACCGCTCGACTGTCATATCATCATGGCGCCATTCAATGATCGTCGTCGGCGACATGGCGCCCAGGGGTTCACCGCCTTCGTTTATTAATATTTAACCAACTTTAACGATAAGAAGAATCGCGATGAATGCCAAGATCCGCATTAGCCTATACAGCGTGACTGCGATCATGCTGGCCGCCTGCACCGGCCAGCTGGCAGAAGCGCCGGCGCCGCCCGCCACCACCTCCACCGCAACGTCGACCGCCGCCACGCTGGATGACTACAAGCGCGCGCTGGCGCAACGCATTGTCGCGGTCAACTCTACCCAGGTGTATGTCGGCCGGCCGCAGGCGCTGCTGCGCGCCGTGATCGTGCTGAAATATTTCGTGAACGCCGACGGCCAGCTGCTGCGCGCCGACGTCCTGCGCACCAACCGCGATCGCAAGGCCGAGGCCACGGCGCTGGCCGCACTGCGCCGCGCCGCGCCTTTCCCCAAGCCCGACAGCCGCTTCCTGCATCGCGGCGAAGTCGAGCTCGCGGAAAGCTGGCTGTTCAATGACGACGGCCGTTTCCAGCTGCGTTCGGTGGCCGAACAGCAGATGGACGAGTAGCGGCTGCGCCGATTGCGTCCGGCTTGCTTCCAGCGCGCTTCTCGCCTACCATCGAGCCATCAGCCTGAACGCAATGCAGGACTCCGTGAGATATCCCACCACGCCGCGTTCGCACTTATCCCCCTTTTCTACGAGACAGCACAGTCATGGATATTCAGCCGCCACTCATCATTTCCAGTTTCGACCTGGAGCGCATTGAACAATTGCTGGCCTCTGGCGCTTGCCGCAACCTGCCAGGCGTCGACGCGCTGCAAAACGAACTGGGCCGCGCCACCGTGGTCGCTCCCGAAGATATGCCGCGGGGCGTGATCACCATGAATTCGGCGGTGCGTTTCATCGATGAAGTCAGCAATACCGAATATGGCATGACGCTGGCCTATCCGAGCCCGTCCAACCCGCCTGACGCGGTATCGATCCTGGCGCCGGTCGGCAGCGCCCTGCTCGGCCTGTCGGTGGGGCAGTCGATTTCCTGGCAAGGTCCGGGCGGCCGTCCTTTGCAGTTGCGCATTCTGGATGTGACGTACCAGCCCGAAGCCAACGGTGAATTCCACCTTTAAGCGCCCGTACTGCAGCAGCAGATTTTCAGGACGCGCGATGTTCGCGTCCGTTACACAAAGAATAAAGACAAGTCATCATGTTAAGCGCAGATTACCAACGCCCTGCCAAGCTCTATCGCTATTCGGAGCGGCAATGGCTGGAACGTTCCTTGACGCTCGGAGAATTCCGTTTGCGTCCGCCCGCGGAAAGCCTGCAAATCAGTAACCTCCATCATGCGCACGGCGCGGCAAAACGCGCCACGCCGCAACTGCTGACCTTGAGCATGAGCAGCAGCGACGACGCCAGCCTGTTCAACGCGTTCGCACCGTCGGATTGCTGCCTGGTGATCCACGACACCGAGCATTTCGGTGAACTGATCCACCGCGCCGCGCAGCGGCTGCTGCCGAACTGGGCCGGGATCGACGCCGCCGTCAGCTACGGCCAGCCGAGTCCCCTGGGCAGCGCCTTCAGCAAAGGCAAGCGCGATGCATCCCAGCATGAATGGCTGTTTGCCTGGCGGCCGGCGCAGGCGACCATCACCCTGCGCCCCGTCGTCATCCAGATCGGCAATATCGAGGCGATCGCCGAACTGCGCGACAGGAAATAAGGCGTGATTGCCGCCACGCGGGGCGGCAATCCAGTGCACATTCAATGCCAGAAAGACACTTTGCTGGCAGACAAGCATAGTAGCCTGTATCATCGAACGCCTAAGCTAGCCTGGCCGCAGCATTTACAGAAGCGCTTGGCTATACTTGAAAATCATGAATGAAGGAGTCACACGATGCACCGATCCACTCTGAGAACCCGCAGCGATCTGCGCAGCATGGTCGAAGACGCGCAGGAACTGTTCCGCGAAGCTGCCGCCACCACCGGCGAGAAAGCCGAAGACCTGCGCAACAAAGGTTTGGAACTACTTGATTCGGCCGTATCTAAAGCACAAGACGTGCAAGCTGCAGCAATCGAAGCAGGCAAGGAAATCGCCGCTACCACCGATGACTATGTCCAGGAAAATCCATGGCGCGCAATCGCCATTTCGGCCGGCATCGGCCTGCTGGTCGGCCTGGCCATTTCCCGTAAATAACCGCAACATAACCGTCAGGCGCGCATGAACCCACAACAACCCAAGCAAAGCAGTCCGGGTCTGGTGTCCGGGCTGGTCGGCACCGCCAAGAACATGTTTGCGCTGATCATCAGCCGCATCGAACTGGCCGCGCTGGAATTTTCCGAGATCGGCTCGCACCTGTTCAAGCTGCTCCTGGTCTGCGCGCTCGGCATTGTCGCCTTGTGGTTCGCGCTGGCCTTCTGGAGCGGCCTGCTGCTGGTGCTGGCGTGGGACGCCCTGGGCTGGAAGATACTGCTGATCCTGGCGGCTTTCTTCACCATCGTGACGATCGGCACCGGCTTTTATGTGCGCAGCGTACTGCGCCAGGGCCGGCTCGGCTTGCCCGTCACCATGGCCGAGCTGCGCAAAGACCGCGACGCCTTACTTTGAACACGGAACCCGACATGGGCAGATATCCAGGACCGGACAGCAGTCTTTCCACCGCCGAGCGCAAACAGAAGCTGCTGCAGGAAGGCGCGGCCTTCCGTGCCGACATGCTGGTCTCGCGCGATATCGTGCGGGCCAACCTGAACAGCAAATCGCTGGCGACCATTTTACTGGGCCGGATGACCGGCATCGCTTCATCGGTGTTCAGCAATCGCGGCAACCCGGGCGGCAGCAACCTGCCTGCCATGCTGCCTTTGCTGCTGACCGGCGCGTCATGGCTATCCAAACGCCGTACCCGCAAACCTTTGCTTATCGGCGCCGCCCTGCTTGCCGCAATCGGCGGCGCCGCTTATGTCAACAGCAGGAAAAGCAAGACAACTACAGATGACGAATAACCGTAGCCTCCAGCCGGAGGCTGCGGTTTTTTTTGCTGGCGCTGTCTCAACCTTAGAAAGGAAAGACCATGAATAAATTCAAGTTGGGTGCCCTGGTTCTCGCAGTTTCAATGGCAACCGCGGGCTGTGCCGATATGACGGAAACCCAAAGAGGAACTGCGATGGGCGCTGGCGCAGGTGCTGTGCTGGGCGGCTTGGTGGGCGGCATTGCCGGCCCAGGCGGCGCCGGACGCACAGCCGCCGGTGCGGCGATTGGCGCGGCGATCGGCGCGGTTGGCGGCAATATCTGGGGCAAGCGCCAGCAAGACCAGAAGCTGGCGATGGAGCGGGCAACTGCCGGCACTAACGTCCAGGTCACGCAGACTGCCGATAACCGACTGAAGATCAATGTTCCGGCCGATACCGGCTTTGCTACCGGACGCGCCGACATCAATCCGGCCCTGCGCCCGATCCTCGATCAGCTGGCGACAACACTGGTGCAGAATCCCGCCGCCCAGGTGGAAGTCTACGGCCATACCGACAATACCGGCACGGATGCGATCAACAATCCGCTGTCGATCCAGCGCGCGCAGAATGTTGCCAACTACCTTGGCAGCCGCGGCGTTGCACCGAATCGCATCCTGACGAAGGGCCTGGGCTCCACAGAGCCTGTAGTCGCCAATGATACGGCGGCTAACCGTGCAATCAATCGCCGGGTTGAGCTCTACACTTACGAACGAGATCCAGGGCAAGGCCAGCCGCAGGCACGAGCCTATTGATCTTCGCCCCAAGTTCCTGGGCAAAAAAAAACCAGTCGACATGACTGGTTTTTTTTACGACCGGCCATGCCGGATTATTTTGCTGCCGGCTCCGACGCAGCGCTGGCTGCCGCAGAAGCCGAAGCCGCCGCGCTTGCCGAAGCGGCTGGCGCAGCAGGGGCCGGCACTTCCGGTTCCTTGAACTTGCCGCCGGACTGGTTGGCCATGTAGACCACGGCGCGCGCAACTTCGATATCGTCCAGGTCGGCATTGCCGCCCTTGGCCGGCATCGCCCGCAAGCCGTGCAGCGCATAGCCGACCACCTTGTCGTAACCTTCCGCCAGGCGCGGTCCCCAGGCGCCGGCATCGCCGACCTTGGGCGCACCGGCAACGCCGGCTGCGTGGCATGCGGCACAAGTGGACTTGAAGACTTCTTCGCCTGACAGCAGCTGCTTGGGAGCGTTGACATCCTTGAAGGTGAAACCGGCATCGGCAACCGGGCTGATACGGGCAGCAATCGCTTCCGGGGTCTGTCCCTCGGAACCGGCGCCGACCTTCTTGCCGGCAGTGACGTATTGCACCAGCAATACGATGCAGATGATGGGGACCAGAAAGCCCGCTGCAATGGCAACGATCAGCTGCTTAGGTGTCCTGATCGCGGATTGATGTTCTTCGTTATGTGCGTCGCTCATGATTCCCTCAGTACAATTTTCAAAGCCGTAGCCGGATAGGCGCCAAAAAACCGTCCGAATCGCCCAAACAGCACACGATCCCCCGCCAAACCCTTGATTATAGTCCCA
>Ga0182005_1000652_pt1 | contig 16516 bp, 16 predicted proteins | sample Sormic07211103_1_FD_123021 | JGI IMG/M metagenome (GOLD analysis project Ga0182005, IMG submission 123021) | Rhizosphere microbial communities from Sorghum bicolor, Mead, Nebraska, USA - 072115-103_1 MetaG | ecosystem: Host-associated > Plants > Roots > Rhizosphere | place: USA: Nebraska...
GGGCGCAAACGTGGAATATCGATTCTGAGGCATGGATCCATGCATCACCTTGGTGTTCCATTGATTCACAGAATGGATAACCAACCGTAACGGGAAGTGAGTTCAGATCTACTGCCTGATTCCAAGGAGACAAATCATGTCCCTGACTGAAATGCATCCTACCCAGCTTTTCCGAGCCGGCACTTTTCTGACCCAATCCACCCCAGACGACCCAGACACAAAACCAAAAACCCCACGCGACTACGACAAGAACGTCGGCGACCGCGTCGAAAAGAAACCGCGGAACCCTGAATCCCCGCAGCAGACACACGAAAACGAGGACCACGGCTGACACTCCGCCGAACCTCCCCGCTCATTCGACCCAGGGCCGTGCAGCGATGCACGGCCTTTTCCATGGATATCGACCTCTCATGCGGGCACCTGTGTAATGGTATGGCGAAGAATCCAGACATCCCAAGGAGCAATGCATGGTGAAGCCCGTGACCGCGCGCGGCCTCCACAACCTGGTGGTCCAGCAGCTGGGGCGGCTTATCGTCAGTGGAGAGCTGGCGCCGGGGGAGGGGCTGCCACGGGAGGAAGTCCTGGCCGAGCGCTTGAACGTCAGCCGCACCGCATTGCGCGAGGCGATGAAGGTGCTCGTGGCCAAGGGCCTGATCGAATCGCGGCAGCGCACGGGCGCCAGGGTGCGGGAGGCCATCCATTGGAACCAGCTCGATGCCGACGTGCTGGCCTGGCGCTGCGCCTCCATGCCCACGGAAAGCTTCGTCGAGAAGCTGGTGGAAATGCGCGAGTTGATCGAGCCGGGCGCCGCGGCCGCTGCGGCGAGGCGGCGCACCGATGCGCAGCTGGTCACCCTCAAGGCGGCTTATGACGCGATGGCCGCCTCGGAGGATCTCGATGCCTGGGCCCAGGCCGACCTCGCGTTCCACGAAACCTTGCTGCGCGCGACCAACAACGAGCTGATGGTCTCGCTGTTCTCGGTCATCGAGACCGCCCTGGGCACCTTCTTCCTGCTTTCCGCACGCAATGCGGCGAACTTCAAGGCCGCCTTGCCGCACCACGAGAAAGTCTATGAAGCGGTGCGTCGCCGCCAGCCCGAGGTGGCGCGCCAGGCGATGCTGCGGATGGTCAGTGAATCGCGCACCAATATCCGTGGCCGTGGTCGCAAGAAAGCCTGACGCCACCGACGCAAGATCCCGGAAATGTGAAGCGGTTGGCATTCGTGCTGCCGCATCCTCCGTTCTCCTGTTGAACGGGGAGGGCACGTAAACGGCGTCACCAGGCCGCCCGGCTGCCGTATCCGCTTATGCTGCGCCGCAGCTTGCGGACATATAATCATAAAATACTACAATTGACCCACGGACGTTCCGCCTGGCGGGTGCAGGCCATGGACGTCCATTCGGGGTGCGGATCGTTGCGCATCAGCGGGGAAGAGTCGGGATCAGCGAAGTCCATCGATGCACGGGAGCAAGTCCGCTTGCCCTCGAAGGCAGCGTGCGGCCTTCGTGAGCCATCCATCATGAGAGGGGAGTAGGAATGCAGCGGAAGTTACTCGCGCTGTCGGTGCGCAACGCATTGGCTGGCATGCTCGGCATCTGTTCCATCGGCGGGTCCATCGCACACGCGCAGGATGCATCGTCCTCCACCCAGGGCCCGGCGCCCACCGCGGCGCCCCAGGCACAGGACGGCAAGGGGCAGAAGGACGGCAAGGCGGTCACCGACCTCAATGGCGTCGCCGTGACGGGCCAGTTGCAATCGCTGTTCCTCTCGCAGTCGACCAAGCGCGATGCGGTCAATACCGTGGATTCGGTCTCGGCCGAAGAGGCGGGCAAGTTTCCCGACCAGAACGTGGCCGACGCGCTACAGCGCGTCCCCGGCGTGTCGGTGAACCGCAGTGGCGGCGAATCGAACCAGATTACGGTACGCGGCTTCGGGCCCAACTTCGTCAACGTGCTGCTCAATGGCCGCACGATGGCGACGGCCGCGACGGATCGCGCATTCGATTTCGACGTGCTGCCTTCCGAGGTGATCCAGCAGGCGGTGGTGCAGAAGACCAGCACGCCGGACCTGGAGGAGGGCGGTATTGGCGGCACGGTCAACGTCATCACCGCGCGGCCGTTCGACTTCAACGGATTCCACGCGGCAGGAAGTGCCGCGGGGGTCAACGACAGTATCGATGGCGGCTTTGCGAGCAAGACCACGCCGAAGGTGTCCGGACTCATCGGCAACACCAACAAGGACCATACCTTCGGTTGGCTGGCTTCGGTGGTCTATTACAAACGGGACCACGTCGAGCAGTCGATCGATACCCTGGGCTGGCTGACCAACCAGAACTTCTCGCGGATCAACCCCGCCTACACCAGCGTGGCCTTGCCGCAGACACTGCAAGGGCAGGTGATCAACGAGACACGGACACGTAAATCCTTCAACGGTGCGATCGACTGGGCGCCCGTCGAGGGTGTCACCGTGAAGCTGGATGGCCTGTTCTCCGAGTACAAGATCGACTCGAAGTACAACGCTTTCGGCGCCTTCACCAACACCGGCATCATCCAGTCGATCACGCCGGGGGCCAATGGAACGGCCCAGCAGTTCGTGCTCGACCCGTCCGGCGGCATGTCGAACGATTATGCGATGCAGTCCAATCCGCGCGATGCGTTCAACGAGCAGATCGGCGGCCACATCAACTGGCAGATCGATCCGTCGTTGCAGTTGGATTGGGACAGCGCGGTGTCGCGGGCCTGGAACAAGGAATCGCAGAACGGCTATTTCGTGGTGCTGGGAACGCGCAACATCGGCGTGAACCCGGTCTGGACGAATAACGGCGGCGATCACCTGCCGACCTATACGGGACTGTTGCCGACCACCGATACCTCCACGCTGCACGCCCACGTGACCAATCAGGGCACGCAGAGTCCGAACGTCAGCGACAAGATCTTCGAGAATCAGCTGCACCTCGGGAAGAGCTTCCTCGACGGTACGCTCTCGCGCCTGGACTTCGGCTTGTCCAATTCCAACCGCACCAAGACCGAGGTCACCTACAACACGCCGAACAGCTTCGGTTGCGCCGAGTATTGCGGCTACGTCGCCACGGTCCCCGCCGATGCGGTGGGTGCGCACGTCTATCATGCGGGCAGCCTGGTCGGTGGTGCGGCCCCGGGGTTCCCCAGGGACTGGGTCGTCTATGACGTGAATAAGCTCTTCGCTTATCTGGCCACCCCTGCCGCGTACAACCAGTTACCCAATCCCGATGCGTTCAAGGCGCAACTCGACGCGAATGGCGGCGGCTTTACGGCACACCCCGATCCGAACACCTACAGCATGATCAAGGAACGGATCAGTTCGGCCTATGGCATGGCGACGCTGGAAGGCGATGGCGACATGCCGTGGACGCTGAACGCCGGTATCCGCTACACCAAGACCAATACGACCTCCTACGCCTACTCGGTACCGATCGTCGGCATCGCCGTGAACCCGAACGACCCGACCAATGCGATCCCCACCTACGGCGCCCTGAGCCCCATCTCGCAGAACGGCAAGTACCACGAATGGTTGCCGTCGGCGAACTTCAAGCTCAACCTGCGCGACGACCTCGTGTTCCGCGCCGCCGCGTACAAGACCCTGACCCGGCCCGACCTGAGCAACCTCGCGGCGTCGGTATCGTATAACTTCCGTCCGCAGGACCAGACCATCACCCGTGGCAACGCCGCGCTCAAGCCTTATATCTCGAAGAACTACGACGCCGGCGTGGAGTGGTACTTCAACGAGACCAGCTACGCCGCGATGAACCTGTTCTACAAGAAGGTCAGCAACTTCAGCACGCTCATCACGACCAACGCGACCCTGCTGGGCTTCCCCTTCCAGTTGACGGAGCCGGTGAACCTCAATACGGCGACGATCAAGGGTGCCGAACTCACCTTCAACTATCAGTTCACGAAGCTGCCCGCACCGTTCGATGGCCTGGGCGTGGCGACGAACTACACCTATGTGACCAGCGACGCCTCGATCAGCGCGGACAAGATCGCCAATGCCGGCAAGTTCGCCGTGCCCGGCATCGGCAACTCGTCGAACGTGAGCCTTTACTACCAGAAGGGTCCCGTCGAGTTCCGCGCCGCATACAACTGGCGCGCGAAGTACCTCGCGTCGATCGCCGGCAACCAGAGCCAGCCGACTTCGGTGAAGGCCTATGGTCAGGTGGACCTGAGTGCGAGCTACAAGCTCAACGAACACGTGTCGTTGTTCATGGATGCGAGCAACCTCAACAACGAGAAGATCTACCAGTACCAGGTCTTCGACGATCGCCAGAGCTACGCCGAGGCCAACGGCCGTACGTTCTTCCTCGGTGTGCGTGCCTCGCTCTGACATGTTGCAGCTGTGCAACGACCGGTTGAGCGTCTGCCTGCTTCCTTCCGCAGGCGGCGCCATCGCCCGCTTCGATTGGCTCGGGCAGGGTCGTCGGGAGTTGCCATTGATGCGGCCTTGCGAGGGATCGCCGGAAGTCTCGCCAGGCCGCTACGAACCGAACCGCCTCGCCTGTTACCCCCTCCTGCCGTGGAGCAATCGCATTGCCCACGGCGGTTTTTTTCATGGGGGGAGGCGGATCGCGCTGGCGCTCAATCGCAAGGACGATCCTTACCCGATCCACGGGAGCGGTTGGCAACGGGCGTGGTCGGTCCGTGAGCACGAAGCCGATATGGCGGTGCTGGTGGTGGACGAGATCGCACCCGAGGCTTACTCGTACCGCGCCAGCTTGGAATACCGGCTGGAGCGGGACACGCTGCGGGTCGCTTTGCGCGTCACCAATACGGGAAGCTTCGCGCTACCGTTCGGCCTGGGCCTGCATCCGTTCTTTCCCCTGCACGGCGGTGTCCGGTTGCGCGCGGCCGCCACCTCGGTCTGGCTGAACGATGGCGACGATCCGTTCCCGGTCCGGCAGGCGCCGGTGCCCCCCGAGTGGGATTTCTCGTCGGACCGCGAACTGCCGCCTGGCGGACTGAACCATGCTTTCGTCGGGTGGCGGGGGCAGGCAACGATCGAGTGGCCCGCGCTTGCGTTGCGCCTGCATGTCGAGGCGGACACGGATGGTTACATTCTCTACGTCCCAGAGGGCGAGGACTTTTTTTGCATGGAACCCGTGGATCATCCGATCAATGCCGTGCACCTGCCGGGGGGTCCCATCGCCAACGGCATGACCGACCTGGCACCGGGTGAAACCCTAGAACGTGCCTTCGCCTTTCGTGCGGAGGCTTCGGATAGTCGGAAGGAAGAGAGGTCGCACAGTTGAAGCTACGAGCCCGCACGATCCGCTTTGCCACGTTGCTTGCGGCAAGCCTGCTCGCCGCCCCGGTCGGCGTCATCGCCAAGGCTTCGCCGGAACGCACGGTATCGCCACGCTACGATCCCGCGCACCGCGTCTTCAGGCTGGACGCCGGTGACGTCACCTATGCGATGGGCGTGAACACCGACGGTATCTTGCAGACGATTTACTGGGGCGCACGGCTACCGGCGGACGATCCGCTCGGTCCTGCCGTCCCGGCGCCCGAACGCTCGTCGTTCGATCCGGCCGGTGCGCTCACGCCACAGGAATACGCCGGTTGGGGCGGTGCGATGACGGCCACCCCCGCGTTGAAGATCCGCCTCGACGACGGCAACCGCGACGTGGTGCTCCGCTACGACAGCTACCGCGTGGATGGCGAGCATCTGTCGATCCTGCTGCGCGACGCACAAGCGGGCGTGGCGGTGACCCTCGATTACACCGCCGATGCCGCGACCGGCATCATTGGCCGATCCGCCCACATCGAGAATGCGGGAAAACAGGCGCTCACGATCGACGCGGCCGCCTCGGCTACCTGGAACCTGCCCCGCGCGGACGACTATTCGTTGCGCTATCTCACCGGTACATGGGCGGGGGAATGGCACCTGCAGACACGAGCCATCACGCCGGGTGCCACCGTTCTCGAAAGCCGCCGCGGCAGCACGGGCGACGAGAACAATCCCTGGTTCGCGATCGGCCGCGGCGGCGAATGGAACGAGGAACACGGCGACGTGTGGTTCGGTGCACTGGCCTGGAGCGGTTCATGGAGCATCCGCGTCGACGAGGACATCCTCGGCCAGGTCCGCGTCGTCGGAGGCTACAACCCGTTCGACTTCGCCTATCGATTGAAACCGGGCGAGGCGCTGGACACGCCGGTTTTCTATGCGGGCTACACCCGTGACGGTATCGGCGAGGCGTCGCGCCTCCTGCACCGGTTCGAGCGCGATCGCATCCTGCCAGGCGGTGCCCGCGCGGCGCTGCGCCCGGTGTTGTACAACTCCTGGGAGGCCACCGAATTCAAGGTGGACGAGCCGGGGCAGGAACGCCTGGCCGAGAAGGCCGCGGCGCTGGGCGTGGAACGTTTCGTCGTGGACGACGGTTGGTTCGGCGCGCGTGACAACGACCACGCCGGCCTCGGCGATTGGGTGGTCAATCGCCGTAAGTTCCCCAATGGCCTGAAGCCGCTGATCGACAAGGTGCACGGGCTGGGCATGAGCTTCGGCCTGTGGGTCGAGCCGGAGATGGTCAACCGCGACAGCGATCTCTACCGCGCTCATCCGGATTGGGTGCTCAACTTCCCGGGCCGCGAGCGCAGCGAAGGACGCCATCAGCTCGTGCTCAACCTCGCGCGCGAGGACGTGAAGGCGCACCTGCTCGAGGTGCTCGACCGTCTGCTCAGCGAGAACGACATCCAGTTCCTGAAATGGGATTACAACCGCAACTGGTCCGAACCGGGCTGGCCGCAGATGTCGCCCGACGAACAGCAGAAAGTCTACGTGGCCTACGTGCGCAACCTGTACGACATCCTGCGGCAGCTGCGCGCACGCCATCCGAAAGTCGAGATCGAATCGTGTTCCGGCGGTGGTGCGCGAGTGGACCTGGGCATCATGGCGCTGACGGACGAAGTGTGGCCTTCGGACAACACCGATCCCTCCGATCGCCTGTCCATCCAGGACGGTTTCACGTACGCCTATGCCCCGGCGACGATGATGGCGTGGGTGACGGGCTCGCCGAACTGGGTGAACAACCGCGTCAGCTCCCTGGATTTCCGTTTCCTGTCGTCGATGCAAGGTGGCCTCGGCATCGGTGCGAACCTGCTGGACTGGACGCCCGCGGAAGAGGCGACGGCGCGGGGCTATGTCGCCGAGTACAAGAAAATCCGCGCCACCGTGCAACGGGGTTCGCTGTACCGCCTGCTATCGCCACAGGAACGCGCGCCGTGGTCGGCCACTGAATCGGTGGCCGGCGACGGTGCGCAGGCCGTGCTGTTCGCTTTCCAGCGCCAGGGTGAAGAAGCCCGTCCCTTCCCTACACTGCGCCTGCGGGGGCTCGACGTGAAGGCGCGCTATCGCTTCCGCGTCATGCACGGCAAGGTCGCCCCCGGTACACCGGACGTGGCCAGTGGCGCGTACTGGATGCAGCGCGGCATCGACCTCGTGATGAAGGGCGACCTGCAGGCCGCCGGCGTGGTGTTCGAACGCGAAGGCACAGCTTCCCACCAAGGAGTCACGCGATGAACGGTTCGGTTCCGGCATTTTCCCGTCTGGCGCTCGCGTGCGGATTGATGACGCTCGCCAGTGCGGCATCGGCGCAGGTCAACGGCGTGGGGCAGAGGCCTTACCTCGGATGGAGCAGTTTCAGCCAGCAGACCTTGGATCCCGCCTTCCTCACCCAGGCCAATATGGTCACGCAATCGGATGCGCTCGCCGCGTCCGGCTTGCAGGCGCACGGGTACACGTACATCAACCTGGATTCCGGCTGGCAGGGTGGATTCGATGCCAACGGCCGTCCCACGCCTGATCCGCGCACCTTCCCCGACATCAAGGCATTGATCGATCACATCCACGGTCATGGACAAAAGGCGGGCATCTACTGGATTCCCGGTGTGGAAGAACCGGCGGTCCAGGCCAACTCGCCGATTCTCGGCACGCCGTACCATGTCCAGGACATCCTGGCGTTGCCGCATCGCGCCGGTAACGCGTTCGGCGCGCCGGGTGAATCGCCGTACCACTACAAGATCGATTTCAGCAAACCCGGCGCGCAGGAATACATGGATTCGGTGGTGGCGCTGTTCGCCTCATGGGGCGTGGATCTCATCAAGCTCGACGGTGTCACGCCGGGCTCGTATAGCGACGACCTGAGCATCGACAACCGCGACGACGTCGCCGCGTGGTCGAAGGCGATCTCACGCAGTGGCCGTCCGATCTGGCTCACCGTCTCCTGGGCGGTGGACAAGGATTACCAGGACGTGTGGCAGGCCTATTCCAATGCGCGCCGCATCGACGACGACGTGGAATGCGAAAGCCGCTGCGCCACGCTCACCAACTGGCCACGCATCGAAAAACGGTTTCGCGACCTGCCGGGATGGCAGGATGTGGCTGGCCCGTCGAAAGGCTGGAACGACCTCGATTCACTCGACATCGGCGACGGTGACGAGGATGGTTTGACGGTGGACGAGAAACGATCGGCCGTCACGCTCTGGGCGATGGCGAACGCTCCCCTGTACCTGGGCGGCGACCTTACCAAGCTCGATGACACCGGCAAGCAGTTGGCGGGCAACGACGAGGTCATCGCGGTGAACCAGTCCGGCAAGCCCGCCATGCAGGTCATCGGTGGCGACTTGCCCGTGTGGGTGAGCGACCTCGGCGGCGGCCGCTACCACGTCGCCTTGTTCAACATGAATGCGACGCGCGCGGTCGTCGAATTGCCTTGGCGCGTGTTGGGGCTGACCGGTGCCCGGCGCATGCGCGATCTCTGGCGTCACCAGGAACAAGGGCCGTCATCGGGCAGCTACCGTGTCGAACTGCCCGGCCATGGCACGCAGCTGTTGCTGGTCGAGGCGTTGCCCGGCCATGCGACAGCCGTTCCGTCCACGAATTACGAGGCCGAGGCGGGCACGCTCGCCGGCACGGCGGCGCCGGCTGCTTGCACAGGTTGCTCCGGCGGTGTGAAGGTCGGTGGCCTGGGACTCGGCGTGGGTAACACGGTGAGCTTCGATCGGGTCTACGCACCGCGGGATGGCGCCTATCTCATGCGGGTCGATTCGCTCACGCTCGGCCTGCGCTCGTATCTGTACCAGGTCAACGACGGACCGTTGCAGACCTTCAATGCCGGTGGTGGAAGCTTCCAGCTGCCGTCGCAAAGTACGCTGCCGGTATGCCTGCGCAAGGGATTCAACCGCATTCGTTTCGGCAATGCGGCCAGCTACCCGCCCGACCTGGATCGCATCGTCGTCGGTGGGGCCGGTGACGCCGCGCTTCCCGCATCGGCCACCTACGAGGCGGAGGCCGCGGTCCTGGGCGGTACCGTGACCGCGGGCTTCAGCAACTACTTCTCGGGGTTGGCCAAGGCGGGCAACATCGGTGTCGGGTCCGCGAACACCGTGATCTTCCCGGCCGTGACCGTGCCCACGTCGGGGAGCTACCAGCTGGAGATCGACTACGCCACCAAGGGACCGCGCACGCTCTACCTGACGATCAACGGGCAGGCGCCGATCAGGCTGGATCTCGATGGCAGCAGTTTCGACGATCCCGTGGCCAAGGTACTCGATGTGTCGCTCAAGGCCGGGGCCAACACGATCGGGCTCGGCAATGCCGACGCACCGGCGCCTGACCTGGATCGTATCGTCGTGGCGCCCCGGGTCCTGCCGGCGTGGCTGGGAGCTTCCGCGACTACGTGTCAGCGGTAAGAGGACGGTCGGTCAGGCTGGCGGGCCACGCGGGAAGCATGCAATGGCACCGTTCGGCGAACAGCACCGCCGGTCGTGACCAATCCGAGGCGTCCGATATCCGCTGCAGCAGGGTGCAGGCCTCCGCGATGTCGACATAGTCGGCATCGCGCATCGCCTTGAGCCGGCGGTGCGCCCGCCAGAGAAGGGTGATCGCTTCAGCGACGCCGCGATACGGCGCGATGTCCTCGAGGTAGCGGCAAGTGTGTCTCAGGTCGGCCATTCGCATGTCGCCGGCCGATCGTGGCATGCGCTCGTCCCATTCCGCCTCGGCGGCGTAGAGGATATCGAGGGCGTAGCCTAGCTCCTCGCATGCCTCGTCGACCGCATGCGCGGTGACCTGGCAAGGTCCGGGCAGCGATCGACGGGGGGCGAAGCTCATGCACTTACCTGTTACTGTTAGGGCTGTTTCCCCGTCCGGCGTTTGGCCGGCTCGCGCGGTGTCTCGGGAAGCTTGCCGCGGCGCTCATGGGAATAGACGTAGGAGACGAACGCTGCCGACGAACGGTCGGTGGGCGCGCCGTTTGGAAAACGCGCCGGTGGCTTCTGCGTGGGCATGACTTGTCCGGTTGGGTGACTAGGCCCCTCGTATGAGGGAGGGTGTCCCACCATGCGCCTTGGGTTGTTATGCGCATGTAAGCGGGATCGCCGTGCAGCCCCTTTTTTCGTCACGCGGGGGTAACGGGCGAGGTGTCAATTGTGGTCTTTAGCGGGGAACGGCAATGGAAATGATGAAACGCAGCGCGCGGCCTGCCGATGCCACGAAAATCGATCTCGAGTCCCGGACCGAAGTCAACTGGTGGGTGCGTTCGCTGGGGGTCACGGAGCAGTCGCTCCGCGACGCGGTGAAGCGCGTCGGCCAGGTGCCGGGCGACGTACGCGCCGAACTCCGGCGCCGCCGATGATGGACATCTCGGATCGGCCCTTGCGTATCTTCGTGTTCTTCCCACCCATCAACGAACGGACGTGGACCGTGCTGTTGCCGGGAGCGCACAAGCACCTGTTCCGCACGGAAGGGTTGGCCGTGGAATTCGCCCTCAACCAGGCCGTCGCCATGAAGGGTCGGGGCAGGGCGGTGCAGGTGTTGAAGGAGCGCATCTCGGGAAGCTGGATCCCCGTGCACTTCTGACCAGGCGCCTTGCCGGGTTCAACGCGACGCGGGCGATTTCGATGGCGCGCCCGGTTTTTCCGCGCAAGCGGCACGGGTAAGCGCGCGATCGGCTTCGCCGTCGTTGGGCCGCGCAAGGCGGGCCATGCAGGTGTCGAAGGTTTCCGGCTGCGGACGCGTGGCGAAATAAGCGGTGCCCACGGCGATCGCCAGCGCGATGGCGATCCAGGGAAGGCTGTCGTTGAGTGTCTTTGGCATGGCGGTAGCGGTGTTTACGACACCATTATAGATCGGCCTGCCACCGCCGGTGCCGTGCAGGCGACCTCGGCCCCTTCTTCACGCGATCCCGATGCCGGCGCGGCGACGCTTTGCGCATCGCGTAACGAACCTCGGGGAGAGTCGCCATGACCAAGGTCTTATCGGATTCCCACGTCAATACCCTGGGCGCGATGGCGGCGGGCAAGTTGCTCGCCAAAGCCACCGGTGGTCGGTGGGGGCCGGCCATCCTCATCCTCGGAGGCATCCTCCTGCTGCGAAAACGCGCCGCCGCACGGGCGGCGCGCCGTGTTCGAGCCGACATCGATGCCGGCGGCCCGGATACCCCGCGCTAGGGGGAAAGGCTACTTCCTCTGGTGATTGTCCTCGCCGGTGTCATCCACCGGATCGCCCGAGGAATCCGTGCGTGGCTGTTCGGTAGGGCCTCGCCGGTCTTTCGGCGGCTGATCCTGTCCCGGTTGTTGCGGCGGACGATTTTTCTCATTGGCCATGGGCATCTCCTTCATCGGGAGGCTCCACCTTGGCGCCTTCGTGCTGACGGATTCGTGCGAACCACGTGAGCAAGGCGTCGGTGCGCTCCAGGGCCCTGCGCCTGGGCCCGGCGGCTACGACAGGGGGTGCCGTGAGGCCGGCGTGTGCGAGCGGCTGGCCTGTTCGGTCAATAAAGGTGTCACGATCGCCATCCATCCTTCAGCGAAGGAGCGGACATTTCGCGGGCGCCGCTCCGGTGTGTAACGGGACATGGCTTCCGCCAGCGCGGCCACCAGTGCCGCGGGTTCCGGATGGGTCGAGATGGCCGCTTCCAGGGCGGATTCCAGGGCCGCGAGTTTTCCGAGGAGGTAAGTCCGGTCTTCCATGAATGAGGTGTCCTTGCTGGGTCCTTGGATGGACGGAGTGCCTGGTCTGTGGCCTCCGCGATTCCGTATGTGGCACACCTTCCGGTGTCGTCGGGCAGCGCTGCCGAAATCGTGCTGAGGCATTCACCTACAAGCAGCTGCGCCTGACGATGACACGATCATCAGGCCATGTCACCTCACATGCCAAGGCGGATACCGCTACAGGCGGCGGAGCGGCGGCCGGATCATACGTGCACGCTGGTTGTCTCGCCTGCACATCTGGCATTGTATGCATTCGCAGGCGCGCGCGGCCGATACGCGCGCACAGAAGTACAGTCGGCCCAGGGAGGGCATTACATGATTAACGTTGTTTTGGTCGACGACCACGAGTTGGTCAGGACCGGTTTCCGGATGATCCTGCAGCAGCAGGCCGATCTCCGGATCAGGGGAGAAGCGGGTTCGGCCGAGGAAGGCCTGCGCCTCATCCGCTCCCAATCACCCGATATCGCGCTCGTCGATGTCCACATGCCGGGCATGAGCGGCGTGGAACTGACCGAGCGCGTGATTCGCGCGAAGCTGCGCACGAATATCGTCATCCTCACCGTAGTGGATGACGCGCGTTTTCCCAAGCGTCTGCTCGACGCCGGTGCCCTCGGTTATCTCACCAAGGGTTGCTCGTCCGAGGAATTGCTCAGCGCCGTGCGCCAGGTAGCCTCGGGACGGCGTTACCTCGCTCCCACGGTGGCGCAGCAGTTGGCACTCGCCACGCTCGATGGTTCGGATTCGCCGTTCGACACGTTGTCGACGCGCGAGATGGAGGTGTCGATGATGCTCGTCCGCGGGATGCCACTGACCTCGATCGGCGAAAGGCTGAACCTGAGTCCGAAAACCGTTTCGACCTACAAGCAGCGTCTCATGGAGAAGTTGCACGTCGAACATGTCGTCGGCCTGGCGCACTTGATGACCGTGCACGGCTTGCTGGACACGCACAATCACCAGGTAGGCAGCTGACGTCGTTCATGGCGTGACGCAAAAAAACGCCGGGCAATGCCCGGCGTTTTTTGTTTTTTCACTGTCAGCCGTGGGAACTGTCGTCCTGTGGTTCCTGGCGCGGACGGGTCAGCAGATCGCCCTGGGCAGGCGGTGTCCAGGCCGGCGCGGACGCCGGCGCGGAAGGCGTATGCGACACCGGCGAGACGTTCGATGCCTCGGCCGACTTCGGCGTAGGTGTCACGGGTGGGGCCGGAGGCGGCGCGCTCTTTTCGGCCTTCGGCGGCGTTTCCTCGTCCTTGGATGCGTCCTCGTCCTTGGTTGCTTCCTTGGCCTGGGGCGTTACCGGCACGCTCTCGGGTTCTTCCGCAGGGGCGTCTTCATTAACGACGGCCTCCGGACGCGCCTGCACCGGCGCCACTTCTTCCGTTTCAGGAAGAATGCCGCGAGCGGGTGCGTCGAGCACGGACGCCGACCGGGCAGGAGCGGCCGGTTCGATGGCGGGCTCGTCCACGGACGTGGATGCCGCGGGAATGGACGCGGCGGCCGGGACAGGCGCCGAACCCGTCACGGGGGCGCTCTTGAGCGGCGCATCCGATTCGGTCTGGCGGCGTTCCGCGGTGCGGGTCTGCGCCGAGTCGGCCGGGCTGGCGGCTTCCGTCGGAGCATGCGCGGTCGGTGCGGGTGCGGGAGCGTGGCCCGGAATGGGCGGAAGCTTCGGCAGCGAGGGCAGGGTCAACGCGGACGGTACGCTGTCCTCATCGGCCAGATCGACCTCGGCCGGCTGCGAGCCCGTATGCACCGGGGGTTCCACCGCAAAGGCATTCTCGGCGGCTTCGGCGGTATCGAGCATGGGCGGAACGCTGGCGCTCGAACGTGCGGTCTCGGTACGCGCGGGTTCGCTGCGGCCGGATTCGGCCGGAGATGCGTCGTCACCGTCCTCGTCGTCCATGTCCTCGGCATTGCTGCCGCCTTCGATGGCACCGGCCTGGCTACCGTCTTCCTGGCGACGGCGACGACGGCCACCACGGCGGCCGCGACGGCGGCGCTGGCCGCCCTCGGTTTCCTTGGTGCCTTCGCCCGGAGACGTGTTGGCATCCGCCGCGATCGTGGCTTCGATGTCCGTCGCCGGTGTGTCGGTAGCGACCTGGACCAGCTTGTCCTCGTCTTTCGCCGCCGGTGGGGCGGACCTGTCCGCCGGAACGCGCGGTGCGGACGACGTCGCTGCCTGCGTCGCCGCGGTCGCGGCTACGGCGGCCGTCACGGCCTTGTCGGCAGTCTCGCCCTGGGGCTTGCGCTCGCCACGCGGCTGCTGCTGGCGGCGGTTGTTCTCGCCACCCTGCGCGGCCTGCTCCTGGCGGCCCTGACGACCCTGCTGGGGATCCTTCTGGCGGGCCTGCTTTTCTTCGCCCTGACGCGGCTCACCGCGGTTTTGCTGCGGCTTGTTACCGCCCTTGGGCTGCTGGCCCTTGGCCTGCGGGTTGCCGTCCTTGCGCTGCCCCTGCGACTGGCGCGGCTCGCCGCGGCCACCGCGTCCTTCGTTGCCACGGCGATCTTCGCGCCGCGGGCCACGGTCGCTGCGACCGCCCTGGCGGGCGTCGTCGCGACGGGCGGGTGCGGGCGCCGGTGCGGGAGCCGCCGCCGTGCCGCCGCCGAAGAGGCTGCCGAACAGGCGGGAGAAGAAGCCACCGGACGACGGCGCCGCCGGAGCGGGCGCACGGCTGGCCGGCGCAGGCGCGGCGACGGCCACGTCGGTGTCTTCATCGCGCAGAGGAGCGGGCGTGCTCGGAACCACGCCTGTCACCAGCGGCTGCTCGCCGCTGCCAAGGGCCTGGCCCATCTTGGGCAGGGCCGCGGCCGCGATCGGCGTGGTCCGCTCGTAGCTGGGCTTGCTGTGCTCGCCCATGTCCGCTTCGCGGATACGGGTGATCTCCAGGTGCGGGGTCTCCAGCTTCTCGTCGGCGACCACGACCACGTGCACGCTGTGGCGCAGTTCGATCTCGACGATGCTGGCGCGCTTCTCGTTGAGCATGAAGTTGGCGACCGTGGCCGGCGCCTGCACCAGGACCTGCCCGGTGTTCTCCTTCATCGCGTGTTCTTCGATCAGGCGCAGGGTGGACAGCGCCAGCGATTCCACGCTGCGGATGTGGCCGTGGCCCTCGCAACGCGGACAGACGATCTGGGTGGCTTCACCGAGGCTCGGACGCAGGCGCTGGCGGGACATCTCCAGCAGGCCGAAGCGCGAGATGCGGCCGATCTGGACGCGCGCACGGTCGGCCTTGAGAGCCTCCTTGAGGCGCTCTTCGACCTCGCGCTGATGGCGCGGGCTGTCCATGTCGATGAAGTCGATGACGATCAGGCCGCCGGCGTCGCGGATGCGAAGCTGGCGGGCGATCTCGGTGGCGGCCTCGAGGTTGGTGTTGAACGCCGTTTCCTCGATGTCGCTGCCCTTGGTCGCCTTCGACGAGTTGATGTCGATGGCGGTGAGGGCTTCGGTCTGGTCGATGACGATGGAACCGCCCGAGGGAAGGCGGACATTGCGCTCGAAGATGCTCTCGATCTGGGTCTCGATCTGGTACCGCGAGAAGAGCGGGGTCGGATCCTGGTAGAGCTTGAGCTTGCGCAGGTTGTTGGGCATCACCTGCTGGACGAAGTCGCGGGCGTCGTTGAACAACGATTCCTCGTCGATGAGGATCTCGCCGATGTCGTTGCGCAGGTAGTCGCGCAGGGCGCGGATGAACAGCTTCGAGTCCTGGTAGATCAGGAAGGGAGCCTTCTGGGAGTTCGCGGCGGCCGAGATCGACTTCCACAGCTGCAGCAGGTAGTCCAGGTCCCACTGGAGTTCCTCGGCGTCGCGCCCCATGCCGGCGGTGCGCACGATGAGGCCCATGTCGTCGGGCACCGACAGGTGCTCCATGGCCTCCTTGAGTGCCTGCCGGTCTTCGCCCTCGATACGGCGCGAAACGCCGCCGGCACGGGGGTTGTTCGGCATCAGCACCATGTAGCGGCCGGCGAGGCTGATGAAGGTGGTGAGGGCGGCGCCCTTGTTGCCGCGCTCTTCCTTCTCGACCTGGACGATGATCTCCTGGCCTTCCTTGAGGAGCTCGCGGATGTTCGACTTACCTTCCGCGTTCGGATTGAAGTACTCGCGGGCGATTTCCTTCAGGGGAAGGAAACCATGGCGTTCGGCGCCATAGTCGACGAAGCAGGCTTCGAGGGAGGGTTCGACGCGGGTGATGCGGCCTTTGTAGATATTGGCCTTTTTTTGTTCCCGGGACGGGATCTCGATGTCCAGGTCGTACAGGTTCTGACCATCGACGATGGCCACACGCAACTCTTCGCGCTGAGTCGCGTTGATCAACATACGCTTCATTGTGGGTTCCTCGGCCTTGCCGCGCGGCCGCGCGCCGCGGTGGCGCCCATGTGGCGGCCTGCCGGGGATCGCGCCGCAGCGGTGAGGCTTCAAGCGGCATGGGATCCGGGACCGATACCTGGACCCGGCGTGATTCGTGAATAAGCGCCTTGCAACCGGTCCGCGTCCTTACGGA
>Ga0182005_1000653_pt1 | contig 16514 bp, 15 predicted proteins | sample Sormic07211103_1_FD_123021 | JGI IMG/M metagenome (GOLD analysis project Ga0182005, IMG submission 123021) | Rhizosphere microbial communities from Sorghum bicolor, Mead, Nebraska, USA - 072115-103_1 MetaG | ecosystem: Host-associated > Plants > Roots > Rhizosphere | place: USA: Nebraska...
GAAGACGGTGGTCGCGGGCGGCAATATCGATGAAGTGCACCTGCGGCCGAACAAGCTGGTGGAGTACAAGTCGGTGGCCGCCGTGATGGCGTCGGCGCAGCGGCTGGGCGTCACCAAGATCGGTATCGTCGGCAATGAGCAATACCTAGAATAAGGTCTCTGATTCGATATAAAAATTTGAGGCAAAGAACTGATTCACCGATAGAAATATTTCTTTACAAGGCAACCCTCTCTACATCACGCGAAATCAAGTCCGAAATTGCAGGAGTACTCAGTGAAAAAGCACATCGCCAATAGCAATGTCAGATACCGCCGGTTTACCGCAGAAGATGCGGCGGCTGCACATGAGTTGTCGCTGGCGGCCGGCTGGCCGCATCGGTTGGCCGACTGGCAATTTGTCCAGCGACTAGGCACCGGCTTTGTGGCAGAAAGTAAAGACGGTGTAATCGGCACGGCGATGTGCTGGGGACATGGCCAGGAATATGCCTCTCTCGGCATGGTGATTGTGCCGCCGGACTGCCAAGGCCAGCTCATAAGGCGGCAATTGCTATCCCATGTGCTGACTGAAATCGGCGACCGTACTATCCTGCTCAGTTCCTCGCCGCAATGTCGGCCACTTTACGAACAGCTTGGATTTACCCCATTTGGCGAGGTTCGCCAGCATCAAGGGACAGTGATTCAATCGCAGGCTGCACTGCCCGTTCCGGGCGACAGAATCCGTCCAATCGGCAACAGCGACAAGATCAAGATCGCGACCCTCAGCAGCCGCGCCGCAGGCATGCCGCGCGGTACCGTGATGGCGGCGCTGCTGGAATCGGCGGAGGGCGGAGTCATCATCGAGAGTTATGAGCAGGTGGTCGGTTGCGCTGTATTGCGCCGTTTCGGTCAAGGTTATGCGATCGGGCCGGTGATAGCTCCAGATATTGCCCGCGCCAAAGCCTTGATCAGCCATTGGGCGGGTTCGCACGCCGGCGCTTTCATGCGCGTCGATGTCGCGCTGGCAGGCGATATGAGTCCATGGCTGAGCGGGGTTGGATTGATGCCGGTGCGTGACGTCGTCACGATGGCAAGAGGGGAGCCGCCGCTACTTGATAAAAATTTGCATCAGTACGCCATGATCAACCAGGCGCTCGGCTGAAGCAAGTGCGATTCCGAATTGGTCATTTATCCCAAAAGTTGATTCGACATGATTGCCATTCCAAATCACCTCAACGATTATCCGATCGAAATCGATCTTCCTGATATCCGGCGCTATGCAAAAGGCAACACTGGAATCCCTTATGTATATTCGTTCGATACCCGCTTGCCGGGCCCGCATGCCATGATCAATGCCCTTGCCAGCGGCAATCAAATCTGCGGCGCGATTGCGGTGAAGGCGTTGCTGGATCTGGATGTACGGCCACGGTGCGGCCGGCTCACGTTAGCGTTCGCCAATATCGACGCCTATCTGCGTTTCGACCGCGCACATCCTTATGCGTCGAAATATGTCGATCAGGATTTTAGCCGCCTGTGGGATCCAAGCATACTCGACGATACAGCGATCGATTCGATCGAATTGCGACGCGCGCGCCAAATGCGCCCGATCATCGACACTGTTGATTTTTTGCTGGACTTGCATTCCACCGATGAGCGCGGCGCGCCGTTAAATGTCTGCGGTCCGCACGACAAAGGAATTACCTTGGCCAGGCAGCTCAGGTCGTCATCCCGCATTGTCAGCGCTGCAGGAGATGTGGCCGATCGGCGCCTGTGCGATTATGGCGAGTTTGGAGCCCCAGACAACAGCAAAGTCGCCTTGCAGATCGAGTGCGGCCAGCATTGGGAATCATTTTCTGTTCTGGTGGCGAAGGACAGCGTAGCGCGCTTTCTACTGGCAACCGGCACACTCGATATTAGCGATTTCTCATACCGATGGTTTTCTTGCCTGCCGGCGGCGATGTAACTGGTACGGATTTTCCGTCCAATGATGACATCTCGATTATTGTCCGAGTTCCTTGTTTGAATTCTCAGCCGCAAAAAAAAGTTCCCGGTTTCAGCGGGAACGATTCATGTCGCGGCGGCACCTACCTAGAAGTAGCGTACCCATTTCTGTGTCGACACCCGTTTGAATCGGGCAAATGCGCGGCAGGGAAAATACAGCAGAGGCATCAATGCAAAGGCTGTCGGCCATACTATCCAGTAATGATCGACGCCAAAGCGCACGCCATGATTTGCGCCGAAAATGGCGACCAGAAGATGCTGCAGGATCAATAATACATACAGGTGCAGCAAATAGTAAAACATCGGCGCACCGCCAAAAGTTGCACATACGCGAGTGAACCAGTTATCGATGGCTTCGAACCAGGCCAGCGATATTAATCCAGTGCCCAGAGTGAGCAGCAGGAACGATAGCGATGGCGGATATTTGGTGAAGTTCAACCACGACATGAGCGTATGCACAAAATCCTCGCCATGCACCCATGGCAGCGATTCTCCATAAATATTGAAGCCGCGCAGCAGTCCCAGCAGCGCCAGGCAGGCAATGCCGACGATTACCAGCAGTCGCCTGCGGCTGGCTGCCGCCACAGTTTGTGCATACAGCGGGCCGGCGACATAACCCAGCAGGATCACGCCAATCCACGGCAGCAAGGGATAGGTGACCTTGATTTTGACAGCACCGTCGGCCACCAGATAGCCGCGATGCAGCAGCAGCGTCCACAGGTAGTAACCGACGCTGCCGGGATCGAAGCTCAGCGAGGTCAACAGATTATGGCCGAACACTATGGCCAAGCCAATAGAAGCGAGCAGCCAGCGCGGCTGCCGATGCAGTAAGGCGAGCACGATCATGGCCAGCCCGATAACCCAGATCACCTGCAGGTAAATAGTCGATGGCGGCAATTCGCGGGACCATGCAAACGTGACCAGAGTCCATTCAAGAACTACCAGCAGCAATCCGCGCTTGACCAGGAAACCTGTGGCGGAACGCGGCGTGCCGGACGACGGGTTGGCATATAGCCACGCAGACAGTCCGGTAAGAAATACAAACATCGGGGCGCAGAAGTGCGCGGCGACACGCATGAAGAACATAGCGGGTTCGGTGGCGTTGACGTCCATCGGATCGCTGACTTGCATGTGCAGATAAATTGTCTCGCGCACGTGGTCGAACAGCATGATCAACATCACCAGGCCACGAAGGACATCGATTACGGCTATCCGTGAACGCGATGCAGTGGCCGATTTTGCAGATGAGTGTGCAGTGTATGTGCTGGCGCCGTATGACAGCGGGACTTTCGGATTGACCGTCGGATTCGTCATGGTGTTGGCCTGGTTTGGTTGGAGGGGTTGCAGATAGCAAGAAGTGCCCGATTATTCTAAATCCCGCCTGCAAATTATTCTGCTTTCTTTAGATGGAAAGCAGGCTTTTCTCTTTGAAAAGATGCAGTGATATAGCATTTTCTATCGTGCCTGCTTAAAGGCCGCGTGGAAATTTATTGCAGCAATAGCGTGCGCATATTGTGTCGGCATCATCTTAAAAAAATAAATCAGAAGTGAAGTCGAAACGGTGAAATTGGCCAGAAAATCGCACTTTCTTGGGGAGATTCACGAGAATCTGCACAGTTTCAACGCATGTGCGCCCACCTCGGCACGGCATGCTGATTCGGTCGGACAAAACAGATATTTCTGTTCTGTGACCTGCCGAAAACAAGATAACTGCTTAATTTCGACATGCTGTAATCAATACCAGAAGACGATGTTTTTGCGAGCCGCGGTCCCGCAGGGAATCGGACTTCCACACGATATCTATTCCAACAGGGAGTTTCCATGCACGCCTCGCCACGTTTTCATCTCGCTTTTTTTCTTGCGGCTACCTATCCGCTTGCAGCCTCTGCCGCTGACACCGATAGTTCTCCGGAAGTGGTCGTCGTCGGCCAAAAGCAACCGTATCGCAGCATCTCCGCTACCGGTGCTACCAAGACCGATACACTCTTGATGGATTTGCCGCAGAGCGCACGCGTATTAACTGCCGATCTGTTGCAGGATGTCGGCGCCGTCAAGTTTTCCGACGCTTTGGATCTGGCCAGCGGCATCGCTCGCCAAAGCAATCTGGGTGGTCTGTGGGACAGTTATGCCATGCGCGGATTCACAGGCGATCCGAATTTCGGCTCCGATTTCCTGGTGAATGGTTTTAATTCCAGCCGCGGCTACAACGGCCAGCGCGATTCTGCCAATACGAACACCGTCGAGATATTGAAGGGGCCTGCTTCCGCGCTGTACGGTCGCGGCGATCCAGGCGGCACGGTCAATATCACAACTAAAAAACCTTTGTTTCAACCGTCTCAAACCATTGAGCAATCCGTCGGAAACTACAGTACTTACAGAACCGCGGTCGATCTGACCGGCCCTCTCAGTGAAACGGTCGCCTACCGCCTTAACGCCGCCTATCAGAACGGCAACAGTTTTCGCGACACCGAGCATTCCGAGAGTTATGTGATTTCGCCTTCCTTTATCTGGATGATCTCGCCGGATACCACTCTTTCTTATGAAATGGAGGCGGTTCAGCAAAGAACGCCGTTTGATCGCGGCGTCCTGGCAGTTAACGGAAGGCTCGGCCTGATTCCCAATTCGCGCTTTCTCGGTGAGCCTGGCGACGGTCCGATAACCATCAAGTCGCTCGGCCACCAACTGTTCGTGCAACATCAGTTCAACGATGACTGGTCACTGCAGAGCGGATTGTCCTATCGCGAAAGTTCGCTCAACGGATTGTCGACCGAGGCCAGCAAATTGCTTGCCGATGGACGCACCTTATGGCGGCAGCACCGCCTGCGTGATTTCTCGGCCACCGATACCTCCGGCCGTGTGGAATTACTCGGCAAAGCGGCAACCGGTTCCGTGGTGAATAATCTGCTGTTCGGCATCGACGCTTATCGTTTCGACGATGATCGCGTTTTGATGCGCGCCAATCCAACTGCGGCCGTTCCTTATGCTATCGATATTTACAATCCTGTATATGGCCAATCCGTGCCGGCGGCCATGACGCTTAATATCAGCACCAAGGAAAAGCAGCGCGCACATGGCTTGTATGCGCAAGACCAGATCGACATCACAAAGCAGTGGAAGGCCTTGATCGGGGTGCGTTACGACAATTACACGCAGACTTTCGATGACCGGCGCTTCTTGCGCAATACCGAGCAATCCGGCAATGCGACCAGCCCGCGCGTCGGTATCGTCTATCAACCGCTCAAGACGCTATCGTTCTATGCCAGCGTATCCAAAGGCTTCCGGCCAAGCAGCGGCACTACATCAGGCGGTCTGCCTTTTGCCCCGGAAAGCAGCCGTTCTTATGAAGTCGGCGCAAAGTACGATGCGGCCAACGGCAAACTCAGCAGCACTTTGGCGGTTTATAAGATTCAGAAACAGAATGTGCTGACGGTGGATCCGTTGGACCCTAATTACTCGGTCGCTGCCGGCGAGGTCGAAAGCCGCGGCGTCGAACTCGACGTCTCTGGAGAAATCGTCCGCAACCTGCGTCTTACCGCAGCGTATGCCTACACCGATACCAAAATCACCAAAGACAATTTGTTCAAGGTTGGCAGCGCGTTGCCGGATGTTCCTAAAAACAGCGCCAACCTGCTCCTGGTTCAGGATTTCAAACTTGGCGACGGCGTTGCGTCTTTCGGTGGCGGTGCGAACTATGTCGGTGAACGCAACGGCGACGTAGCTGTAAGCAGCAATTTCAAATTGCCAGCCTACACCACCTACAAAATGATCGCCTCTTATAAACCGACCAAAAAGCTGCGTATTTCCTTGAACGTCGACAATCTGTTCAACAAGACTTACTACGCCAGCTCTTACAGCCAGCTCTGGGTTGCTCCCGGGACGGAGCGCACGATCACACTGAAGGCGCAATATAAATTCTAACGCCTTGGCTTAAGGCGCTCCGCCGCCCAAGCGTGCAGCGGAGCTGCTTGTTCAAGAAGATTGAATCGTATCCGACGCAAGTTTTATTGACTGATCATGCACACCGGAGAATTTGCATGCAAGAATTATTAGGCCGAAAGGCGCATTGGCTCGGCATCGCCAAATGCGTGTTGGTCCCCGCTCTTCTGTTGCTTCTGGCGTTCACCGCATCCCATGCTTTTGCGCATGGGGTGGCGGATGAAGATAAAACCTTCATCGAACAAAACACCGGTATCCACCTGCTGCCATTCATCTATCTCGGCGCCAAGCATATGGTTACCGGTTATGACCATCTGCTGTTCCTGTTCGGCGTCATTTTCTTCCTCTACCGGATGAAGGATGTCGGTACCTACGTCAGCTTATTCGCCATCGGTCATAGCGTCACATTGTTGACTGGCGTGCTGACAGGCACCCATGTCAATCCGTATATCGTGGACGCCATCATCGGCTTGTCGGTCGTCTACAAGGCGCTAGACAATCTTGGGGCGTTCAAGCTGGTCCTGGGTTTTCAGCCGAATACCAAAGCCGCTGTGCTTATTTTCGGCTTCTTTCACGGTTTCGGCCTGGCTACCAAGCTGCAAGAACTGACTCTGTCTCAAGACGGATTGATCCCGAATATCGTTGCTTTCAATGTTGGCGTGGAGATGGGGCAGTTGCTGGCTCTTAGCGCCATCATGATTGCGATGGGATTCTGGCGCCGCACCGAAAATTTCCGGCACCAGGCCTTTTCTGCCAACGTCGTTTTGATGACTGCCGGTTTTATCTTAATGGGCTATCAGCTGACCGGCTATTTCATGAATTCACCAAGGATCCCGACATGACACCTGTCGACAATGCAGCACTACCGACCTTGCCGCAACTGCGTAAGGCAACTGGCATCGCCATTATCGCCGCGGCAGCTGCGCTGGTCGCCTTTGTTCTACCCGCTGAGTACGGGATTGATGTCACTGGCATCGGCAAGCTTCTGCAGATAAAGAAATTGGGAGCCGATAGCGCGGAGGCACCGCTTGGTCCTGCGCCGCTTGCAACCGTGGCCGCAGGTGCATCGGAAGTGACCTTGGTCAAAAGCCAGATGCCATTTAATGAGAGTGAAATGTCTCTGATATTGCAACCAAATCAAGGCGGCGAGATTAAGGCCTTGATGCGCCAGGGTGAGCACTTCGTTTATGCGTGGTCTGCCGAAGGCGGCAAAGTCACCGTCGACATGCACGGCGAACGGCCCAATGCCGGCAAGGAATTTACACGCTATTGGAAAGATAAACAGCAAGCGGGCGACCAGGGATCTTTTGTCGCGCCGTTTGACGGCATACACGGCTGGTTCTGGCGCAATCACAGCGACAAACCGGTCACGATAAAGGTAAAAGTCAGCGGCTTTTTCGAGAAACTTTATGTGCCGTCTTAAACGTCGTTTTTATTGAATTCTTAGCCAACCTGATCAACCAACCTTGAGGGACAAAATGAACAACATCACCAAATTCGTCACGACTGCAGCCTTGGCTGCAAGCCTGCTTGCAAGCGCGGCCGCGCACGCGCATGGCATCTGGTTTGCCCAACGCAACAATCAACTGGCGCTGCTGTATGGCATCGGCGCTGACGATCTCGACATGGTCAAGCGTTTCTCCATGGTGAAAAGCATTGCAGGATTCGATGCAACAGGCAAGCCTGTGCCGACGTCATTGATCAAAACCGATCATTTGATCCTGGTCGATACGGAAAACCAGCCGGCGCTGGTGGCGGCGGTTCTCGATAATGGCACGTGGAGCAAGACACCTGAAGGCAAATGGCTGAAAAAGGGGAAGGACGAAGTACCCGACGCCGTCGTTAGTGAACAGAACTACAAATATGCGGTGCTTATTCGTGGACAAATGACAGCGCCTTTGCCGCTCTTGCCGGGACAAACGCTGCAGATCTTGCCGGTCGATGCAACGCTGCCAGCATTATTGGGGCAATCGATGAAGCTGCGCGTCATGTATCAAGGCAAGCCGGTAGCAGGCGCGCGCGTATTGCATGACTGGATCAACGATCCTGACAGCGAGCAGCTCAAAACATCTGCGGACGGCACTGTGACGATCAAAGTCAGAAATCAAGGGCTGAACGTCGTCGTCGCCATTTTCAATTCGCCGCCGGAAGATCCAAAGAAGACGAATACGGTGGAACACCTGGCGTCGCTTTCGTTTGTGTTGCCGCACGCCCCCGAGTAATGAACAGCCCGGGCCGCAGTTTTACTGCCGGCCTGTCCGGTATCGGGCTTTCGGCGCTCCCCGTCCAAGGGCGCCGCTTTATGCAAAGGTAATTCTATGAAGAAGATTGCAATTTTATTATTGTTGGGCGCCATGTCCATGACATTCAACGCAGCACATGCTCACGGCAATACAAAACCGGAACATGGCGGCTTGATTCAGATCGATGGCGACATGTCGCTGGAACTGGTTCAGGGCAAAGACGGGGCCGAGTTGTACGTCGTGGACGACGACGACGAACTGCCGAGCGCCGATCTGAGCGGAAAGCTGACCATCACCAGCAAAGGAGCCAAGTCGGAAGCATTGCTCAAGCCCGCCGGCGGCAACAAATTTGAGGCTAAGGGAGTCAAAATCCCGGCGGGTTCGAAGGTTGTTGCGATGGTGGTTTTAAAAGACAAGACAACAAAAGTCAGCGCCAGCTTCACGATTAAATAATAACGCGCCATTCATTGCAGCGCTGCTGTGCCAGCCTGGTAACGCTCGGATAAGTCTGCGGCGTTACCGGTTTTCTGCCAAATGTACAAAATGCGGCTGGCGCTTTTGAGCATAAATTTCCCAATTTTTCGGGCTGGCCGGTTCCGCCGGCCATGCTATCTCTATGAAGAAAATCCTAGCCAGCGGCGCATTGCTGGCATCTGGCATTGCTGCATCGCAGAATGCCATGGCGTCGGGAGCTCTGAATGTAGACGATGCCGCCATTGTCGAACCGCATGCCTGCCAGCTTGAATCCTGGTTGCGTTTCAACCGGGATCGCACTGAACGCTGGTTCATGCCGGCTTGCAACGCGACCGGCAATCTTGAAATTGCCGCTGGGGGCGCCGTGCAGAGAGACATTCAAGGTCCATACATGGCGCATGCGCAGATCCAGCTTAAAACCATCTTGAAAAAGCTGCAAGCCAATGACGTTGGGATTGGCTTGATTGCAGGAGCAGATAGAGAAACGGAGGCGGGCGGCAGAGAGAATGTTTTGCACTCTTACGCCAAGATTCCGGTCACTCTATCGCTATCCGATGATGTGTTTTTACTGCACGTCAATCTAGGCGCCATTTATTCGAACGCGCAGCGTGCTGCACGCTTGACTTGGGGCATAGGAATGGAAAAAATGCTGTCCCGCCGCGTCACGTCGATTGCTGAAATTTATGGCGAGAACAAAGGAAAACCGTCGTATCAAGCGGGGTTGCGCACTGTGCTGATACCTGATCGGGTTGATTTGAGTACTACTTTCGGCAATGTAATCGGAAGCGCACGCGCGGGGCAGTTTATAGCGATTGCCATTCGTTTTAGTCTTCCCGGCTTGCTGCCGTAGATTGTTGGCTACAGATCCAGCACCAGCATGCTGCTCTTCGCGCGAGAACAGCAGGGCAACAACAGATCGTTCTTTATCCTGTCTTCTTCGTTTAGGTAGCTATCTCGATGATCCGGTTCGCCATCCAGTACTCGGGTCAGGCAAGTGCCGCATACGCCTTGTTCGCAACTGGTTGGTATCGAGACGCCAGCTTCGGACAGCGTGGCAACAATGGATTTGTCTTTAGCGACGCGATAGATCCTTCCGGTGCTAGCCAGCTTGACGTCGAACTCAACATTGTGGTCTGGGTTGCCGATTTCACCCGAAAAATATTCGCGGTGCAGCCGCTCATTGCTCCAGCCATTCTTCTTCGCCGTGTCTATTACCGCGTCCATGAATCCGACCGGGCCGCAGACATAGAGATGTGTCGCCGCATCCGGACCGGCGAGTAATGCCTGCAGGTCGAGGCGTTGGGACGATGCGCCTTCGCTGAAGTGGAATGTCACGCGTTGTGCATATATTGACGATTTGATTCGATTAAGAAACCCGGCGTGTAGCAATGAACGGCTGCAGTAATGCATGCTGAAATCGGCCTCTATGCTGGCAAGCTGTTCTGCCATGGACAGGATAGGAGTCACGCCGATGCCGCCGGCAATCAATAGCGATCGTTTGGCGGCAGGCACAAGAGGGAAATGGTTTCTTGGCATCCCGACTTCCAATGCAGAACCTTCTTCAAGATCGTCATGCATGGCTTGCGACCCGCCACGCGAATCCGATGTGCGGAGCACGCCGATCTGGTAGCGATAACGCTCTCGCGGGTCGTTGCACAGGGAATATTGCCTTACCAGGCCGGTACGCAGATAGACGTCGATGTGCGAACCGGGGCTGAAGCGAGGCAGTTTTTTTCCTGCGGGGTCGATCAGTTCGAAGCTACAGATTCCTTCTGCTTCGACTGTCTTTTTACGAATGTGCAATAACAGTCTTTTTTGGGCCGGACGTTTTGATTCCCTGCGCAGATAACTGCCTATGCCGGTATAGGCGAGCACTGGTATGGATAGCGCACCGGCTAACAGCAGCAGTTGGCCGAACAGGCCGCCTACCCAGCCATAGTGGATGGATAAGGCCCAAAGATAGATTTTTTCTCCAAGGCTGTTTTTGGCGTAAGGGATAAAACGCAGTGCCTTCCCGGAGCAGGAATCCAATTCCAGATAGGAAAATGCCTGGTCATGTGGTGCGTCGCTGCCGACCAGTCTGATGTCAATTGCATCGTCAGATTTCTCAGAGAAACGGATTTGCGCTTGCCTGACCTGCGGCATCACGGATTGCACATGCTGCCAAACTGCTTCTGCCGACAAGTGTCGGACGCAGGCTGGCGCCGCCGATTGCGACGTTGGCGCAGGTAGTTGCGACCCCGTGAGCAGGTAGATACTGTGCCGGCACCACTCAAAAGCTTGAGGCAAGCCAGTGAGCGCGCTGGTCAAAAGAATCAGGCTGGCATATAGCGCCGTGGTCTGGTGAAGATGCCGCGGAAAGATGCGGCCGACGGATTTGCGGCTGCTGTGCGGCATGCCGGACCACCAGGCCATGAGGCCGCCCAGGATAAGCATGACTGTAAACGCAAGGGTGATAGTGCCGGCAATCAGGTGGCCGTTTTTCACAAAGTGGAAACTGTGCAACAGCGCTAGCGTACCGAACAGACCGCCATAACGATTATCTTGCCCAAGCACCGCGCCGGAACACGGATTTATGTTCACCCATTTGTCATCGCTAAAGCGGATGCGCGCAGCCGCATTCGTATCTGGGTAAAGTCGTATATAAGTGAGCACGCCGCCATCCGGATTGGCCGTACGTGCATTGGAAACCAGGGTATCAAGCGGCAAATTCGCATGGCAAGCCGCTATTGCGAACTGATCGCGATTGATGACAGGATCGAGCTGAGGACGGAAAATCATGCCGGCGCCCGTGACCGCAATCATGACCATGACCACACCGAGAATCAAGCCGGTCCAACGATGGAATTGAAGAACGCGGTGGCGAAAAGGAGGGGGCATGCTTCAGGAATGACACTGCTTACGTTGGAAGAACAACCTTTTTTTATCGGTGGAAGTCGATCAGACAAGCTGCGTAATGTGGCGGATTCAGCAAGTTGTCAGCATCGTCAACTATGGTATTGATTACACCACGTTGATGATATACGGATATCTTGTTTTGCCTTTGCCACAAAACAGAAACGGTGGTTTTAAGTGCGCCAGTCAGCATAGCCTGCCAGAACACTTTGTTTCACTGCCTGAATCAGGCGTTGCCCGCCTGCACGGAGTAGCGCCAAACTCGGCAGTCTTCGGCAAAGCCGGGAGGGTTCAGTGAAGGACGGACTACTTATCAAGCTGCGTCGAATTGCTTGGATGATCGATCAGCCAGCGCTGCGCCGCGGCAGCACGTAGATAAGCAGATCGCCGATGGTGACTTTCTGGCCGGCCTGGATCTTGCAGGTCTTGCGCAGCTCGATCTTGCCGTCGACGGCCACCACGCCGCTGGCGACCAGCGCCTTGCCGGCGCCGCCGCTGTCGCACACGCCGGTCAGCTTGAGCAGTTGATTGAGTTCGACGTAGTCGCTATTGAGGCGTAGTTCCAGTTGTTGCATGGTATTCCGATGTAGGTGAATGAATGTTAACGCGCCCTAGCGCCAGCTGCGCCTGGTCGAGCCAGACGTGCAGGTGGTCCAGCAAATCCTGCTGGCTGAACGAGCAGCTTTCTTCGCTGAACAGGCTGCCGGCTTCCAGCCGTCCGAGAAAATTTTCCGCGACTTCCGCAAAACGCGGCGGCAACGCTGACAGCAGCGCGGTTTGCGCGCGCCAGGCCTGGCACAGGGCGGCGACGGTGCTGCCGCTGTTTTGCGTGGCGCCTAAGGCCGCGCGCAAGAGCTGGATCGTGTCTTGATGCTGCATGATGTAACCGTCTATCTGTTTAATGCGTCAGCCCGGCCAGCACGAACAGACCGGTCGCGGCCAGGAATGCAACGGCCCACACGGCTGAACGCAGGCTGGGGCGGTCTGCCAGGTACAGGACGGTATAGGCGATGCGGGCGGCGATAAATAACAGCGCCAGCAAATTCAGCATGTTCTGCGCCGCATGCACTTGCTGCGCAATGATCACGCCGGCGGCGAAAAACGGGAAAGCTTCGAAATGATTGCGGTGGGCGTAATCGGCTCGGCGCCGCAGTCCCGACTGTTTTTCCAGCCAGGCGCGCGGTTCGGCGTTGTCAAAATCGGGACGGCCGCGCTTGGCGAGCGCGACCGTAAACAATGGCATCAGTCCGGCAATCAATACGCACCAGTAAGCAATCGTCATGGAACTCCCGTGGTCTGGTTATGGGTTGGCTGCGGTCAAAGCGCTTTGGTTTCAAACGTGTTGCAGGACTTGACTTCGCCGCTGCTGACGCCTTGCTTGAACCAGTGCACCCGCTGCGCCGAAGTGCCATGGGTGAACGAGTCCGGCACGACATAGCCCTGTTCCTGTTTTTGCAGGGCATCGTCGCCGATCGCGGTAGCTGCGTTCAGGGCTCCTTCGACATCGCCTTGCTCCAGGATGCTGCGCGCCTGGTTGGCGTGGAAGGCCCAGACCCCGGCCAGGCAGTCGGCTTGCAGTTCAAGCCGCACCGACATGGCGTTCGCCTGTGCTTTCGACATCTGGCGTTCGGCGCTGTTGACCTTGTCCATGATGCCCATCAGGTTTTGCACGTGGTGCCCGACTTCATGGGCGATCACGTAAGCCTGGGCAAATTCGCCGGAAACATGGAAGCGCTGCTGCATCAGCTGGTAAAAGCTGAGGTCGATGTATACCTTGCGGTCGCCGGGACAATAGAAGGGGCCGGAAGCGGTCTGGCCGGTGCCGCAGGCGGTTTGCGTGGCGCCGGAAAACAGCACCAGCTTCGGCGGCGGATAAGTCTTGCCGTTGGCGCGGAAAATCTGGGTCCAGACGTCTTCAGTGTCGGCCAGCACCGTGCGCACGAATTTGGTCTGGCGGTCTTCAGGCTGCGCACTGCGATTGGGATTTGGGGCTTGCTGCGACTGCGGCTGGCTGACCGGTCCGCCGCTGAGCAGGCTCAGTACGGTGGTCGGGCTGATGCCGAAGAAATACGAGGCCACCAGCGCGATGGCGATCGTGCCAAGGCCAATGGAACGGCCGCCGCCGAAACCGCCTCCTCCGCCTCCGCCATCATCGCTGCGGCGATCTTCGACGTTGTCACTTTCCCGATTGCCTTCCCATTTCATGGCTGCTTCCCCCGTTGACTTTAGTAGGCAATTCTAACGGAACAGCTACAGATATAGACGTAAAACTACTGTGAGATATTGTAAAAAATCTACTTGAAATCCCATTTCATCTGTTCGGCAATCGGGATGTGTTTTGCCGATTCGACGCAGAGCGCGATGTAATCGGTAAACCGCGGGGCAGGGCGGATTCCTTCGGTCAGCAGGTTTTGATTATCAAATATATAATTCAGGCCGGCAAAAGCTCCATACAGCTTGAGCGCGCGCAGCAGCAGGCGGTCATTGCATTCCGGCACGCATTCGCGCATGCGCGGCAGCAGGGTCGGGATGGCGTCCGGCGTGATCTGCTTGTAAGTGGCGCCTATCGGTTCGATGCCGCGCGCCGCCGCCAGCGCCAGGTCGATTTCGCGGAACGATACGCAGGAGCCGAGGCCGGCCGAGATATGGAATACGTTGTGGGTCAGCGTTTCTTTCTGGGCCAGGTCGATGATGGCTTGGGCACACCAGTCGACCGGCACCACGTCGACTTTTTCGTCGAGCGAGGTGGTCAGCGCGCCCAGCAGCTGCCAGACCATGAAGACCCAGAAAATGCTTTGCGAAGGGGCGCAGCCCAGCACGGTATGGCCGACGATGATCGATGGCCTGACATACACCACCGGCAGGTCCGGATAGATGTCGCGCAATTTCTTTTCACCCATTGCCTTGGAGCGGGTGTAGGCCACCAGGTGTTCGTCGCCGAGCGGCAGGTCGATCTGTTCTTTCACCACGGCATTGATGCCGGCGCCTTCGCCGCAAGCCATGGCGGTGCCGATATACATGAAGCGCTTCAAGGCCGGCCGCTGGTGCATCAGATTGCCGAGCGCGAGAGTGCCGTCGACATTGATTGTTTCGAGCAAGGGATGGTTCGAGAAAGTCGCCAGGGCGGCTGAATGGATGACCACCGAAACCCGGTCCAGGCGCGGGTCGCCGCTGATCTTGTCGAGCTCCGACAAATCGCAGCAGAGGATTTGTTCAACCCCGATTTGCGCCGCGTCGGCCGCGCTCGCACCCAGCAGCAGCAGGTTTTCGATAACCCTGGCATGCGCCGCAGCCGGGGTTTCCGCTCTTGCCAGCAGCAACAGATTCTTGCCTAGGCCACGATGAATTGCCTCAACTGCGTTGGCGCCACCTAAGAAGCCGGTCGCACCGGTCATCAACATTAAATTATTCATGAAAGGCGTGTGCTCTTGTAACTTTTCTGATAGAGATTGATGGTTGCGCCTGCTGGCTGGTTAGACGCTGGCTACTGGGTGCTTATGGTGTCGGGAGTAATTGTGATGCCTGGTGGTTTTAGGTTTTCTCATAAGGCCGCACAAGTTTACATACCATGTAACGCGCGATTCTATAGTAAGGTTGACAAACGGATACAAAGATTTACAAAGGGTAGCATGTTGCCGACGGCCAATTGTTTTTTGGCTGTCTTTGGATAATCGAGAAAAAAAAGCTAAGTGAATGTTTTTTAACATTTAAATTTGCTTTTCGTGAACTTTTATCAAGCAAAAAGTGACCAAAGGTTAAAGAATTATCGGGTGCTGTCGTCAGGTAAGGCATTTGTCTGGCGCGCCCGTTCCACATTCAATCCTGTCCTATCTTCATGGCCGCGCCCCGTTTTGCGCCTGGGCATGTTCAAGATTTGTCGCACGATGAACCGCCAAATTGGGAGTCAACATGTTCTACTGGATCGCAGCGTTGCTGGTCGGCGCCATGGCATTAATGCAGTTGCGCGCGAGCGCCTGGATCTGGCTGCTGGCCATCCTGCTCTGGATAGGCGGCGGTTTCCGGTTTGCCGGAATCGGCGCGCTGGCAGCGGTACTGCTGTTGCTGCTCATGGTGATCCCCACCTTGATCGTGGCTATCAAGCCTCTACGATACACCTTGCTCAGCCGCCCGATACTGCAGATATTCCAGCGCATCCTGCCGCGCATGTCAGGGACCGAGCGCGACGCCATCGAAGCCGGCACCACCTGGTGGGACGCCGAGCTGTTTTCCGGCAAACCGGCCTGGGACAGGCTGCTGCAGCTGCCGGCGCCGAAACTGACGATTGAAGAGCAGGATTTTTTCGACAACGAAGTCGAGCAGCTGTGCGGCCTGGTCAGCGACTGGGAAAGCACCGAGATCTGGCAGGACCTGTCGCCGCAAGCCTGGCAGTTCGTCAAGGAGAAAGGGTTCCTCGGCATGATCATTCCCAAGCGGTACGGCGGCAAGGAGTTCTCTGCCTACATGCACTCGCAGGTGATCATGAAGTTGTCGTCGCACTGTTCGGCCGCGGCGATTTCGGTGATGGTGCCGAATTCGCTGGGGCCGGCTGAACTGCTGCTGCAGTACGGCACCGAAGTGCAAAAGGATTATTTCCTGCCGCGGCTGGCCGCCGGCGAAGAGATCCCGTGTTTTGCCTTGACCAGTCCGTACGCCGGTTCCGATGCGGCGGCAATTCCGGATATCGGCGTGGTTTGCGTAGGCAACTACGATGGCCAGGAAATGCTGGGTTTCCGCATTACCTGGGACAAGCGCTACATCACGCTGGGGCCGGTGGCGACGGTGCTGGGCCTGGCGTTCCGGGTGCATGATCCAGACCATTTGCTGGCAGCCGACGGCAGCACCGACCTCGGCATCACCTGCGCGCTGATTCCTGCCAGCCATCCCGGCGTGGTGACCGGCCGCCGCCATTGGCCCTTGAATGCGGTGTTCCAGAACGGCCCGACTTCCGGCAAGGATGTGTTCATCCCGCTTGACTGGGTGATTGGCGGC
>Ga0182005_1000656_pt1 | contig 16502 bp, 16 predicted proteins | sample Sormic07211103_1_FD_123021 | JGI IMG/M metagenome (GOLD analysis project Ga0182005, IMG submission 123021) | Rhizosphere microbial communities from Sorghum bicolor, Mead, Nebraska, USA - 072115-103_1 MetaG | ecosystem: Host-associated > Plants > Roots > Rhizosphere | place: USA: Nebraska...
GGCGGCATCCGCAGCGGCCAGGACGTGCTGAAAGCGGTCGCCCTCGGCGCCAAAGGCACCATGATCGGCCGCGCCTTCCTGTATAGCCTGGGAGCAATGGGAGAAGCCGGCGTCACCAGGATGCTGCAGATATTGCAGCAGGAACTGGATGTCAGCATGGCGCTGACCGGCACTAAAGATATCAAGGATGCGGGTCCCCACATCCTTACATAATCAATTAATCAAGGACTACAGCTTGCCGGCTTTCTTGAGGCGGCTGGTCAAGCCGTCGGCGATGTCGTCGTGGTCGAATTTCCTGGCCAGGTCGATGGCGGTCATGCCGAGATCGTTTTTCAGGGTGACGTCGGCGCCGCTATCGAGCAGCAGCTTGACGGTCTCGATCTTGCCGCCGCGCGCGGCCATCATGATCGGCGTCGTATTGTTGGGCGAGCCGGCATCGATGTAGGCGGAAGCGTCCAGCAGCATCTGCACGATTTCATTATTGCCGATCGCGGCCGCATAATGCAGCGCGGTCCAGCCGGTATTGTTGGGCTCGGCTTCCTTGTCCAGCAACGCCTTCACCGCCGCCACATCGCCCTTGTAGGAGGCCACCATCAACGCCGTGTCGCCGTTGCGCGCGCGCAGGTTGAGATCGATACCTTTTGCATTGAGCAAAAGCCCGAAAACTTTCTTGGAATCTTCGTGCAAGGCCAGTATCAGGCCGGTATCGCCGCGCTGTTTCTCGGCCAGGTTAGGGCTGACGCCCGCGGCCAGCAATTTCTTCATGCCGCGCTCGTCATCCAGCCTGACTGCCTTGACATAGTCGTCGAGGTTGCTGGCCTGGCTCAATGACGGCAGGCAGCTCAGCGCCAGCAACAGCAGCATTGCCGAAAACCGCGAAGCGCCGCTCCAGCGGCCAGATAAGTTAACCATGCGCCTGATCCTTTGCCAGTTTGAACAAATTGAAAAAATTGTCGGTAGTCTGCTGCGCCACCTCGCTTGCCGGCACGCCTTTGAGATTCGCCAGGAACTCGCCGACGTGCATGACCCAGCCCGGCTCGTTCATCTTGCCGCGATGCGGCACCGGCGCCAGGTAGGGCGAATCGGTTTCGATCAGGGTGCTGCTCAGCGGCACCGCCAGCGCCACCGCCTGCAATTCCTTGGCGCTCTTGAAGGTGACGATGCCGGAAAACGAAATGTAAAAACCCATCGCCATCGCCGCTTCGGCCACTTCCAGCGATTCGGTAAAACAGTGCATCACGCCGCCGGCGCCGCCGGCATCGGTGCCGGCGCCCTCTTCCTGCATGATGCGGATGGTGTCGGCGGAAGCGGCGCGGGTATGGATGATCAGCGGCTTGCCGGTCGCGCGCGAGGCCCGGATGTGGCGGCGGAAACGCTCGCGCTGCCATTCCAGGTCGCCCTGCAGGCGGTAATAGTCGAGTCCGGTTTCACCGATGGCGATGATTTTCGGGTGGTCGGACAGGCGGATCAGGTCGTCGACGCTGGGTTCCGGCGTATCCTCATAATCGGGATGCACGCCGACCGACGCATAGATGTGCGGATAGGTCTCGGCCAGCGCCAGCACCTGCGGAAAATCGGGCAGGTCAACCGATACGCATAACGCATGGGTCACCTGGTTTTGCGCCATCTTGGCGAGCACTTCCGGCATCCTGGCGGACAGCTCCGGAAAATTGATATGGCAGTGGGAATCGATATACATAGGCAGGATTATATCGCTTGCGCGCGCGCATCATTGACCATCTGCGCGCGCAGCCGATATTTCAGCCTCGCGGTTTTGCCGGCGGCGGCACCTCAGTCGGCCAGGCCCAAAGCCTGCTTTTGCAGCTGGATCAGTTCGCCGATGCCGCCTTGCGCCAGGTCCAGCAGGCTGTTCAGCGTAGGACGGTCGAAGGCGACGCCTTCCGCGGTGCCCTGCACTTCAATAAAATGGCCGGTGTCGGTCATCACCACGTTCATGTCCGTGTCGCAGCCGGAATCTTCGACATAATCGAGGTCCAGCACCGGCGTACCCTGGTAGACGCCGACTGAAATCGCCGCCACGAAATGTTTCAAGGGAATCGCGGCAATCGCCCTGCTCTCCAGCAGCCGCGCAAAAGCATCGTAAGCCGCCACCATGGCGCCGGTGATCGATGCGGTGCGGGTGCCGCCGTCGGCCTGGATCACGTCGCAGTCAAGATGCAAGGTGCGCTCGCCGAAAGCCTCCAGGTCAAACGCCGCGCGCAGCGAACGGCCGATCAGGCGCTGGATTTCCTGGGTGCGGCCGGATTGCTTGCCGCGCGCTGCCTCGCGGTCCATGCGGGTATTGGTGGAGCGCGGCAGCATGCCGTATTCGGCGGTCAGCCAGCCTTGTCCCTTGCCCTTCAGGAAACCCGGGACTTTTTCTTCCAGGCTGGCGGTGCAGATGACCTTGGTGTCGCCGAACTCGACCAGCACCGAGCCCTCGGCGTGCTTGGTGTAGTTGCGGGTCAGGCGCACGGCGCGCAAGGCATCGGCGGCGCGGCCGCTAGGACGGGTAATGGTTGACATGCAGTTCCTTAAATATTTTTCTCAATTGCGCCGCGGATTTCCGCGATCGCCTGTTCGATGTCGGCATCGCTGAAGCCGTCCGGGGCATCTGTCGCGCCAAGCCGCGGCGCCTGGATGGTGGTGGTCAGGCTGCCGATCGGCAGCGTGTGGGTGACGATCGAGCTGGCCGGATCGTCGATGTTCGGGTCGGCGCCCCAGGCCATTGCCAAAGCGGTAATATTATCGCTGGTTTTGCCGGCAATCCCAAGCGCATTGTTCACCAGCTCCGGCACCGCCCGCACGATGGTGCTGGTCTGCAGCCGTTGCGTCAGTACGTGGTCAGGCAGCATCGACCACAAGCCGTCGGAGCACAGCAGCATGACGTCGCCCGCCTGCAGGCTGACGCGGCGCGACAGTTCGACGATCGGCATGTTGGTCGCGCCCAGGCAGTTGAACAGCTTGTTGCGGTCCGGGTGGGTGGCGCGCTCCGAAGGATCGGCCTTGCCTTGTGCAATCAGGCTCTCGATGCGTGAGTGGTCACGGGTGCGCGCCAGGATCTGGCCGTTGCGCATCCAGTACAGCCGTGAATCGCCGCAGTGCGCCCAGAACGCGCTGTTGTGCTGGATCAGGCAGGCCACCACCGTGGTGCGCGGGGTTTCCGACAGTTTGTGCACTTCCCGGTAGCGGTGGATTTCCATATGCGCGGCATAGAAGGCGTCTTCCAGGAAACGTTCCGGCTTCTTGATATACGGCTGGGCATTCTTCTGGAACAGCGAACCGATGGTCTGCATCGCAATGCTGGCGGCGATCTCGCCGTGCAGGTGGCCGCCCATGCCGTCGGTCAGCAGCAGCAGCAAGGCGTCACGCGTGAAACTGTAGCCCATCCGGTCCTGGTTGACTTTGCGGCCGCCGATATGGCTCTCTTGATAAACTGAAAATCGCATGACTATGTCTGGTTCTTGCTAAAAATACAGCGAATGCTGGGGCAATGAAGCGGCGTTTTTTACTTGTTTACTGCGTGTTTTCCTGGATGGTCGTATCCGGGTTGCTCTCGGGCTTGCGGCGGAACTGGATATGCGTGAAGAACACGTTGCGTATCTTGCGCGTGACCATGTCGCGCACGCTGACCTCTTCTTCCTGCACCGGCTCCATCAGGGCGCGCTGCACCGCGAACACGCTTTGCGGCCGCTGCAGCGGATCGATCATCAGGCACCAGCGCACCACCTGGATCAGCTCCGGCGAATACAGGCCCTCCAGCTTGCGGAAGTGGCCTTCCATCTTGTCGTTGACCTTGCGCTGGTCCACCGGCTGCGGCGGCGCACCGACCATGCAGGCGAAAATCGAGGCGCCGATGCTGTAGATGTCGGTCCACGGCCCCAGGTTGCCATTCCGCTCATACAATTCGGCCGGGGCAAAACCCGGCGTATACATCGGGTACAGCTTGGGCGAGTCGGAACGCAAGGTCTGGCGGGCGGCGCCGAAATCCAGCAGGATCGGCGTGCCGTCGGCGCGCAGGTAGATATTCGCCGGCTTCAAGTCCAGGTGCAGCAATTTGTGGGTATGCACTTCGCGCAAGCCGTTCATCACGTGGCGGAACATCTTGCGGATGAATTTTTCCGACACCAGCGGTTTCTCCCCCTTGTCGCGGCGGCGCAGGATGTGTTCCTGCAGCGAGCGCCCCGATTCGTAGGCCATCACCATGTACACGGTTTCATTGGCGCGGAAGAAATTGATCACGCTCACAACGTTCGGATGGGCGATGCGCGCCAGCGCGCGGCCTTCCTCGAAGAAGCATTTGAGGCCGATGCGGAAGGTCGGCAGGTTTTCCGGCGAAATGGCCGGCGCCAGTTCTCCCCATTGGCGTAAAGCCAACGAACTCGGCAGATATTCCTTGATGGCTACTGCGTTGCCATCCTCGTCGTATGCCAGATAGACAATACTGAACCCGCCAGAAGCAATCTTCTTTACAATGCGGTATCCAGCAATTTTTAGCCCGTCAGGCAATGGTGCATTGTTTTGCGCGGCCATGCGATCCTACCTTAATCAATGCTTAGTCAATGGTGTAAGGATTGTCTTGATAAATCGCTGAATTGTAAAGAAAAACCCTTGCAAACCAGAAACAAAGGACAGCATTTTGACTATCTGTAGCATGACAGGTTACGCCGTCAACAATCGCGAGACGGCAGCGGGCACGATTACCATCGAAATCAAGAGCGTCAATTCGCGCTTCCTCGACCTGCAATTTCGCATCAACGACGATCTGCGCTCGCTCGAACCGGCGCTGCGCGAGGCGATCATCGGCCGCGTTGCGCGCGGCAAGGTTGAATGCCGCCTGAGTTTCGGGCGCAAGACCGCGTCCGGCGCATCGCAGGCGCTGAACACCGCGCTGCTGGCCTCCCTGGCAGACCTGCAAAGCGCCGTGCGCCAGCAATTCATTGAAGCGGCGCCGCTCACCGTCAACGAGCTGCTGCGCTGGCCGGGCGTGATCGAGGAAGCGGTGATCAGCCAGGACACGCTGCAAGCCGACATCCAGGCCACCATGAGCGCCACGCTGGAAGCGTTTGTCGATTCGCGCGCCCGTGAAGGCGCTGCGCTGCAAGCCACCCTGATTTCCCGCATCGACGCCATGGAAGCCATCGTGCAAAGGATCACGCCGCTGGTGCCGCAGGTAGTGGCGCAGTTCCAGCAAAAAGCCATAGAGCGCATGCAGGAAGCGCTCGGCCTGGCGCAACAGGACGCCGGCAATTCCAGCCTGTCGCGCGAAGAAGCGCTGGACCGGATCCGCCAGGAAGTCACGCTGTACGGCATCCGCATCGATATCGCGGAAGAGCTGTCCAGGCTGGCGGCGCACCTGGGCGAAACCCGCCATATCCTGAAAAAAGGCGGCCAGGTCGGCAAGCGCCTCGATTTCATGATGCAGGAACTCAATCGCGAAGCCAACACCGTTGGCTCAAAGGCTGCGATCAAGGAACTCGCCGACGCCTCCATGGAACTGAAGCTGCTCATCGACCAGATGCGCGAGCAGGTGCAGAACCTCGAATGACAGCTGGGCCGCCGGCGCCTGATCCTGCAGGTATCGGCAATTGCCATTAATGCAATATCTGCCGCCCTGCGGCAGATGAAAAAAACGCAGCAGATTATTCATCTGCTGCGTTTTTACGTTAACGCTGGAAGCGCCGATCATCTTCCATCAAGACAGGCGCTTAACCCAATTCTTCCAGGCGGATCTTGGTGACGCTGCCGACCACGGTCGCCAAGGCTTCGATCTTGGCAATCGCCGCTTCGACATTCTTTTCCTGGGTCTGGTGCGTCAGCATGATGATGTCGGTGCGGGTCTCGCCTGCCGCCGGTTCTTTCTGCAGCATGGCGTCGATCGAAATCGACGAATCGGCCAGGATCCGCGTGACATCGGCCAGCACGCCCCGCTGGTCGGCCACATGCATGCGCAGGTAATAGCTGGTGGTGATTTCCGCCATCGGCAGGATCGGCGTGTCAGCCATGGCGTTCGGCTGGAACGCCAGGTGCGGCACGCGATGCTCGGGATCGGCGGTCGCCAGGCGCGTGATGTCGACCAGGTCGGCGATCACGGCCGAAGCGGTAGGCTCGGCACCGGCGCCCTTGCCGTAATACAGCGTATCGCCAACCGCATCGCCGCGCACCAGCACCGCATTCATGGCGCCTTCGACATTGGCGATCAGGCGCGTGCTCGGGATCAAGGTCGGATGCACGCGCAGCTCGATGCCGCCGGCGGTGCGCTTGGTGATGCCGAGCAGCTTGATGCGGTAGCCGAGCTGCTCGGCATAGCGGATATCGGTCGCCTGCAGCTTGGTGATGCCTTCCACATGCGCCTTGTTGAACTGCACCGGGATGCCGAATGCGATCGAGGCCATGATGGTCAGCTTGTGGGCGGCATCCACGCCTTCGATATCGAAAGTCGGATCGGCTTCGGCGTAACCCAGGCGCTGCGCTTCTTTCAGCACGACGTCAAAATCGAGGCCCTTGTCGCGCATTTCGGACAGGATGAAGTTGGTGGTGCCGTTGATGATGCCGGCGATCCATTGGATGCTGTTGGCGGTCAAGCCTTCGCGCAAGGCTTTGATGATAGGGATGCCGCCGGCCACCGCCGCTTCAAACGCAACGATCACGCCCTTTTCCTGGGCCGCCTTGAAAATTTCATCGCCATGCGTTGCGATCAGCGCCTTGTTGGCGGTCACCACATGCTTGCCGTTGGCAATCGCCTGCAGCACCAGGTCCTTGGCGATGCCGTAGCCGCCGATCAGCTCGATGACGATATCGATATCGGGATTGTCGACCACCAGCCTGGCGTCGTTGACCACGGCCACTTCGCCATTGGTCAGCTGCCTGGCGCGTTCGACATCGAGATCGGCCACCATCGTAATTTCGATCGCTCTCCCTGCGCGCGCTGCAATCTCTCGCTGGTTGCGCTTCAATACGTTGAACGTGCCGGAACCGACCGTACCTATGCCAAGCAAACCTACCTTGATGGATTTCATGATCTCTGCTGTCTGTAAAAAAATCTGCTGATACCGGGCCGGCTGCCAAGCCGATCCGGCGGGTTTAATGAAAATTCTGCTTCAAGCCGCGTCAAGCCTTGCCGTGGCGCCGGCGATAACCTTCGAGGAAGCTGGCGATGCGCCCCATGGAATCGGCCAGGTCGTCGGTATTCGGCAGGAACACCACGCGGAAATGGTCCGGCGTCGGGCAGTTGAAGCCGGTTCCCTGGACAATCAGCACGCGCTGCTCGGCCAGCAATTCGTAGGCGAAATCCTGGTCGTCGCTGATCGGGTACATCTTCGGATCGAGGCGCGGGAACATGTATAGCGCAGCCTTCGGCTTGACGCAGGTGACGCCCGGGATATCGGTCAGCAATTTATACGCCATGTCGCGCTGGCGCGTCAGGCGGCCGCCCGGCCCCACCAGGTCGTTGATGCTCTGGTAGCCGCCCAGCGCGGTCTGGATCGCATACTGGCCCGGCGCGTTGGCGCACAGGCGCATCGACGCCAGCATGTTCAAGCCCTCGATATAGCCCTTGGCATGTTTTTTCTCGCCCGACACCACCATCCAGCCGGCGCGGTAGCCGCAGGAACGATAGTTTTTCGACAAACCGTTGAAAGTGATGAACAGCACGTCGTCGGCCAGCGCCGCCAGCGAGGTGTGGGTCTCGCCGTCGTACAGCACCTTGTCGTAGATCTCGTCGGCAAAAATGATCAGCTGGTGCTGGCGCGCCAGGTCGACGATCTGCTGCAACAGCTCCACCGGGTACAGCGCACCGGTCGGATTGTTCGGGTTGATGACGACGATCGCGCGGGTGTTGCTGTTGATTTTCTTCTTGATGTCTTCGATATCAGGGAACCAGCCGGCCTGCTCGTCGCAGACGTAATGGCGCGGGGTGCCGCCGGACAGGCTGACCGCCGCGGTCCAGAGCGGATAGTCGGGCGCCGGCACCAGGACTTCGTCGCCGGTGTTGAGCAAGGCGTTCATGCTCATCACGATCAGTTCCGAGGCGCCGTTGCCCAGGTAGATATCGTCGATCGTGACGCCCTGGATCTTTTTTTGCTGGCAATAATGCATCACCGACTTGCGCGGCGCGAACATGCCCTTGGAATCGGTATAGCCGGAAGCGTTGCCCATGTTGAGGATCATGTCCTGCACGATTTCATCGGGCGGCTCGAAACCGAACACGGCCAGGTTGCCGATGTTCAGCTTGATGATCTTGTGGCCTTCTTCTTCCATTTGCCGCGCTTTTTCCAGCACGGGTCCGCGGATGTCGTAACAGACATCGTCCAGTTTTTTCGATTTTTGAATCGGTCGCACAGCGCAATCCCTTGTATTTTACGCAACATTATCCAGCGTTAAAAAGCTGTCTGGAAAATTGGGTTATCGTCACACGCGGGTCAGTGCGCCGCAACAAATGCCTGCAACAACCCCTTGTAAGGGCGCTCCACGCTATTTCACGACTTTTCAGACAGCTTTTCGGCAGTGCACAATTCACCGCCCGAACCACCCATTCTGCCGAAAGCGTGAGGTTTTATCAATCAATACCGCAAGTTCCTGGACGGAAAACGCTACAATGCAGCACTTTATTTTCCATTTCCTGGGAATTTGCACATCGTCTGCGGTCTATCCTTTGGTTCAGCTAAGTATTCGTGGATAGGATCAACCCCTCAACGTGTAAAGATAATGCAATGAAGCTACATACCACCCCGACCCAACAGTACCAGACAGTCACGGCCTACGACGACAAGGGCGTGGAAATCAACGCCGTCCGCTACGAACATAGCCTGCTGGTGCTGCCGGAAGCTGCGCCGGTGCCATGGCCGGTGAGCGGCTTCGATGCCCTCCATGCCGAACATTTCGCGCATATAGACAGCACCCGGCCCGATGTCGTGATCCTCGGCACCGGCGCGCGCCAGCGTTTTGTCCATCCGAAGCTGACCAGCGTGCTGACCGCGCGCCGCATCGGCGTCGAATGCATGGATAACAAGGCTGCCTGCCGCACCTACAACATCCTGATGGCCGAGGGGCGCAAAGTCGCCCTGGCCCTGATTTTCAATACCGACGAGGAAACCGCCCAAGATGCGTGAACTGCATAAATCAAAAACTTTCGCCTGGCTGTTGTTCCTGCTGTTCTGCATCATCTGGTTTTACATGCTCGGGGCGCGCACGCTGGTGCCCACCGATGAAGGCCGCTACGCCGAAATGGCGCGCGAGATGGTCGCCACCGGCGACTGGATCACCCTGCGCCTGAACGGCCTCAAGTACTTCGAGAAACCGCCGCTGCAAACCTGGATGAACGCCCTCACCTTCGAGCTGTTCGGCCTGGGTGAATGGCAAGCGCGCTTGTGGACCGGCTTGTGCGGTTTGCTGGGCGTGGTATTGGTTGCGTTCACCGGCGCCCGCATGTTCTCGGCCCGCATCGGCTTCTACGCAGCGCTGGTGCTCGGCTCCAGCTTCCTGTGGGCCGGCCTCGGCCACATCAATACGCTGGACATGGGCTTGTCCGGCATGATGACGATTTCCCTGTGCGCCCTGCTGCTGGCGCAGCGCAGCGACATCAGCCATGCCGAACAGCGCAACTGGATGCTGCTGTGCTGGGCCGGCATGGCGCTGGCGGTATTGTCGAAAGGCTTGATCGGCCTGCTCCTGCCCGGCGCAGTGCTGGTCCTGTATACGCTGTTTTCGCGCGACTGGTCGATCTGGAAGCGCCTGCACCTGGTATTGGGCCTGATCCTGTTCTTCCTCATCACCACGCCATGGTTTGTCCTGATCTCGCTGAAGAATCCCGAATTCCCGCAATTCTTCTTCATCCACGAGCAATTCCAGCGCTTCACCAGCAAGATCCACAACCGCTACGGCCCGCCTTATTACTTCCTCCCCATCCTGGCATTGGGTATCGTGCCTTGGCTGGGCGTACTGTTCCAAAGCTTGTGGAACGGTGCACGCGAACAGAATGCAGCGTCAGGTTTCCAGCCGAAAAAGATGCTGCTGATCTGGAGCGTGTTCATTTTCGTGTTCTTCAGCATTTCCGATTCCAAGCTGCCGTCCTACATCCTGCCGATCTTCCCGGCGCTGGCGCTGCTGATCGCCTGCCACCTGGATAACGCCAGCAACAAATCGGTGCAGGCTTCGGCGCTGTTGCTGCTGGTGCCGGCCGCGATCGGCCTGGTCCTGTCGCACAAGATCCCGAACCTGGCCAAGGATGCCTACAGCCTGCCCTTGATGCAGGCCCACGTGCCTTGGGTGTTCGCCGCATCGGCAGTCGCTTTCATCGGCGCCATCGCTGCCCTGCTGCTGGTGCGCCGGCAGCGCGAATGGGCCATCGTCGCCCTCGCCGCCAGCGGCTTCATCGGCGGCCAGCTGCTGATGTACGGCCACGATCCGCAAGGACGCTACTCGGCGGGGATCGACCTGGTGCCGGCCATCAATGCCGAAATGACGCCGCAAACCACGCTGTACGTGGTCGGCAAATACGAGCAGGCGCTGCCGTTCTACCTGCGCCGCACCATGACCATGGTGCAGCACATGGACGAGCTGGAATTCGGCATCGGCCAGCAGCCGGAGCTATGGATTCCGACCATCGATGCGTTTGTCGTCAAATGGACGGCCGATCACGCTGCCGGCAAGAAGGACATCGCCATCATCCGCCCGGAAAACTACCGCGAACTGGAACAGCGCGGCGTGCCGATGCGGGTCATCGGCCAGGATCCGCGCCGCGTGGTGGTGACCAACCAGGGAACTGCTGCCGCCGCGCCCGCGGCGCCGGCCGCTGCGGCAAGCGAAGCGGCCCCGGCTGCTTCGGCTGCGGCATCCACAACAACTGCACCGTAACCCGCCACGCATATGAATATCACCACTTTTGCCTTCATCCTCGGCGGCGTCTGCCTTAACGCCGTCGCGCAGCTGCTGCTGAAGGCCGGCACCAATGCGGTCGGCGTGATCCACCTGACGCCGCAGAACTGGCTTGCCACCGGCATCAAGCTGGCGACCCAGCTGCCGATCCTGGGCGGCCTGGCTTGTTATGTCATCTCGGTAGGGGTCTGGATCATCGGCTTGTCGCGGGTCGACGTCACGATCGCCTATCCGATGCTGTCGATGGGCTACATCATCAGCGCCGTCGGCGCCTGGTACTTCCTGGGAGAAGCGGTTTCGATGCAGCGCCTGCTGGCAATCGGCATCATCATCGTCGGCGTGGTATTGCTGACACGCAGCTAACCAGTGCATCACGACTTTCCGTCAAACTTACATCGGATTTCAAAACCAATATGAGCCAACAACCTTTCCTGCCGTTTGCCAAACCCACCATCGACGAAGCCACGATCGCAGCGGTCGGCGACGTCTTGCGCTCCGGCTGGATTACCAGCGGCCCCAAGGTGCAGGCATTCGAAGCGCAATTGTCGGAGTATTTCGGCGGCCGGCCGGTGCGCACGTTCAATTCCGGCACCTGCACCATGGAAATCGCCTTGCGCATCGCCGGCATCGGCGCCGGCGATGAAGTCATCACCACGCCGGTTTCCTGGGTCGCCACCGCCAACGTGATTATCGAAACCGGCGCCACGCCGGTGTTCGCGGATATCGATCCGGTCACCCGCAATATCGACCTGGCCCAGGTCGAAGCCGCCATCACGCCGCGCACCAAGGCCATCATCCCGGTCTACCTGTCGGGCCTGCCGGTCGACATGGACCGCCTCTACGCGCTGGCTAAAAAACATGGCTTGCGCGTGGTGGAAGACGCCGCCCAAGCCTTGGGCTCGACCTGGAACGGCCAGCGCATCGGCTCTTTCGGAGATTTTGCCTCGTTCAGCTTCCAGGCCAACAAGAACATCACTTCGTCCGAAGGCGGCTGCCTGGTGCTGAACAATGCCGAGGAAGCGCGCCTGGCGGAAAAATACCGCCTGCAAGGAGTGACCCGCAGCGGCTTCGACGGCCTCGATGTCGACGTCCTCGGCGGCAAATTCAACATGACCGACGTCGCCGCCGCCATCGGCCTCGGCCAGTTTGCCCATATCGAAGCGATCACCGCCCACCGGCGCGAACTGGCGCAGCATTATTTTGCCTGCTTCGGCAGCGATTTCGAGGCGAAACACGGCGCCCAGCTGCCGGTCGCCGACTTCGCCAACAGCAACTGGCACATGTTCCAGCTGGTGCTGCCGGAACGCCGGGACGGCAAACCGGCACGCGCCACCTTCATGGAACAGATGCAGGAACGCGGCATCGGCATCGGCTACCACTACCCGGCGATCCACCTGCTCAGCATGTATCGCGCACGCGGCTTCAAGGAAGGCATGTTCCCCGTCGCCGAAAAGGTCGGGCGCCTGATCGTCTCGCTGCCAATGTTCAATGCCATGACGAAGAACGATGTCGAACGTGCAGTGTCCGCGGTAAAATCCGTGCTTCAATAAATTGAACGATCGCTTGATGAAACCAGAACTTTCCGTCGTCATCCCGGTATACAACGAGGAATCGGGCCTTCCCAAACTGTTCGAGCGCCTCTACCCGGCGCTCGACGCACTCGGCATCAGCTATGAAATCCTGTACGTCAACGACGGCAGCCGCGACAAGTCGGCGGCCATCCTGGCGGAACAGTTCCGCTTGCGTCCCGACGTTACCCGCGTAGTCCTGTTCAACGGCAATTTCGGCCAGCACATGGCAATACTGGCCGGTTTTGAAGCGACCCGCGGCGACATCGTCGTCACGCTCGACGCCGACCTGCAGAACCCGCCGGAAGAGATCGGCAACCTGGTCGCCAAGATGCGCGAAGGCTACGACTACGTCGGCTCGATCCGCCGCAAGCGCCAGGATTCAGCCTGGCGCACGGTCGCCTCCAAGGCCATGAACCTGCTGCGCGAAAGGATCACCGGCATCAGGATGACCGACCAGGGCAACATGCTGCGCGCCTATGGCCGCAACGTGGTCGACCTGATCAACCAGTGCCAGGAAGTCAACACCTTCGTGCCGGCGCTGGCATACACCTTTGCCCGCAAAGAGACTGAAATCGTGGTCGAGCATGAAGAACGCTCGGCCGGCGAATCGAAGTACTCGCTGTATAGCCTGATCCGCCTGAATTTCGACCTGGTCACCGGCTTTTCGATCATGCCTTTGCAGCTGTTCTCGCTGATAGGCATCGTGCTTTCCTTTGCTTCCGCGGCGCTGTTCTTCATCCTGGTCGCACGCCGTTTCCTGTTCGGCGCTGAAGTACAGGGTGTGTTCACCCTGTTCGCGTTTGCCTTCTTCCTGATGGGCATGATCCTGTTCGGCATCGGCCTGGTCGGCGAATACGTCGGCCGGATCTACCAGCAGGTGCGGGCACGGCCGCGCTATGTAGTGCAAGCCATGCTGGAACAGCCGTCGGCGGACGACAAGCAGGCGTCATGAAAGCCGTCGTCTTTGCCTATCACAACGTTGGCGTGCGCTGCCTGAAAGTCCTGCTGGCGCGCGGCGTCGACATTGCACTGGTGGTTACCCACGAAGACAATCCGCAGGAAACCATCTGGTTCGAATCGGTATCGTCGCTGTGCCGCCAGCATGGCATTGCCAGCATCGCCCCGAACGATCCCGCTGCGCCAGAACTGCTGGCCCAGGTAGCGGCCCTGCAGCCGGATTTCATCTTCAGCTTCTATTACCGCCACATGCTGCCGGTTGCCCTGCTGGCGCTGGCAAGGCACGGCGCTTACAACATGCACGGTTCGCTGCTGCCGAAATACCGCGGCCGGGTGCCGATCAACTGGGCGGTGCTGCACGGCGAAACCGAGACCGGCGCCACCCTGCATGAAATGGCGGCCAAGCCGGACGCCGGCGCCATCGTGGCGCAAACCTCGGTGCCGATCCTGCCCGACGACACCGCCTACGAAGTATTCGGCAAGGTCGTGGTTGCCGCCGAGCAGACGCTGTGGCAGGTGTTGCCTGCGATGCTGGCCGGCAATATTCCCCGGTTGCCGAACGACCTGGCGCAAGGCAGCTATTTCGGCGGACGCAAGCCTGAGGACGGCAAAATCGACTGGAACCGGCCGGCGCAAGAAGTCTACAACCTGTACCGCGCAGTGGCGCCGCCTTATCCTGGCGCCTGGACTATTGTCAAAGAGCGCACGTTTATCGTCGGAAAAGCCTATTTATCGGCCAAACTGGTGGAAAACCTGCCGGCAAATTTGCCTCGGGGCTTGGCGGTAGTGGATAATCGCATTGTTGGCGTCTGTGGCGATGGCCGCACGCTGTTGATTAACGAATTGCTGGCGGACGGCCAAACCGTGACGCCAGAAGCCTTAAAGAACATCCTTTTATAAAACCGGCTGCTTTGGCAGGCGGGGCGGTTTCGGTTTCAGTTTGTTTACCGCGCCCTGCCCGGCAAGAACTGCAGCGCTTGAAATTCCGTTTTGCGGAATGCCAATCCAACAACAATAGATCACTATGAAAAAAGTCCTCATCCTCGGCGTCAACGGTTTCATCGGCCACCACCTGTCCAAGCGAATCCTGGAAACCACCGACTGGCACGTCTACGGCATGGACATGATGACCGACCGTATCCGCGACCTGCTGGACAACGAGGCTTACAAGTCGCGCATGCATTTCTTCGAGGGCGACATCACCATCAACAAGGAATGGGTCGAATACCACGTCAAGAAATGCGACGTGATCCTGCCGCTGGTAGCGATCGCCACGCCATCGACTTACGTCAAGCAGCCGCTGCGCGTATTCGAACTGGACTTCGAAGCCAACCTGCCGATCGTGCGTTCGGCCGCCAAGTACGGCAAGCACCTGGTGTTCCCGTCGACGTCCGAAGTGTATGGCATGTGCCACGATGAAGAATTCGACCCGGAGCAATCCGAGCTGATCTGCGGCCCGATCAACAAGCCGCGCTGGATCTACTCTTGCGCCAAGCAGCTGATGGACCGCGTGATCTGGGGCTACGGCATGGAAGAAGGCTTGAACTTCACCCTGTTCCGTCCATTCAACTGGATCGGCGCCGGCCTCGACTCGATCCATACGCCGAAGGAAGGCAGCTCGCGCGTGGTGACCCAGTTCTTCGGCCATATCGTGCGCGGCGAGAATATCTCGCTGGTCGACGGCGGCCAGCAGAAACGCGCGTTCACCTACATCGACGACGGCATCGACGCGCTGATCAAGATCATCGCCAACAAGGACGGCGTCGCCAGCGGCAAGATCTACAACATCGGCAATCCGGTCAACAACTACTCGATCCGCGACCTGGCCGACATGATGCTCAAGCTGGCTGCGGAATATCCTGAGTACGCCGATTCGGCGAAGAAGGTCAAGCTGGTCGAGACCACTTCCGCCGCTTACTACGGCAAGGGTTACCAGGACGTGCAGAACCGCGTGCCAAAGATCACCAATACCTGCGACGAACTGAACTGGAAGCCGACCACCACCATGGCCGACACCCTGCGCAATATTTTTGATGCGTACCGCGGCCAGGTAGCCGAAGCACGCGCCTTGATGGACTAAGACCTACGTTGCCGCCCGCGCAAGCCACGACGCTGTTTCGTGCGTTTCGCGGGCGCTGTTTTTCCTATTACTGCCAGACCAGACAACTTGCCCCTGCTCACCTTAAAAATCGACGCCGACACCTATCGCGGCACCCGTGAAGGAGTACCGAACCTGGTGCGCCTGCTGAGCAAATACCAGGCACGCGCCACTTTCCTGTTCTCGCTCGGGCACGACCATACCGGCTGGGCCTTGAAGCAAGTGTTCCGGCCCGGCTTCTTCCAGAAAGTATCGCGCACCTCGGTGGTCGAACATTACGGCCTCAAGACCCTGATGTATGGCGTGCTGCTGCCTGCGCCGGACATCGGCAAGACGTGCGCGAGCTACATGCAGGCGGTGCGCGACGCCGGTTTCGAATGCGGCGTCCACACCTGGGATCACCGCGTGTGGCAAGACCATGTGCGGCAGCGCGGCGCCGAGTGGACCGCCCTGCAGATGCAGCGTTCGTTCGACCGCTTCACCCGGATTTTCGGCCAGGCGCCCAAGACCCACGGCGCCGCCGGCTGGCAAATGAATCCCCATGCCTTCGAGCAGCTGGAAAAATTCGGCATCGCTTATGCCTCCGATGGCCGCGCCATGCTGGCCGATGACGGCGCCCTGGCCGACCAGGCCGCCGGCCCGCATCGCCTGCAGGTCAACGGCAAGACGCTGGCATGCATACAGCTGCCGACCACCCTGCCGACGCTGGATGAACTGCTGGGCAGGAATTTCGGCGGCGTTGAACTGACGCCGGCGAATATCGCCGCCCATATCCTTGCCCTGACAGCCTCGCCGCGCGATCATGTATTTACTCTGCATGCAGAGCTTGAAGGGCAAAAACTCGCCCCCATATTCGAGCAGTTGCTGCAGGGTTGGAAGGCGCAGGGTTATGATCTGGTCGCGATGGAAGACTATCATCGACACGTCAAAGACCGGCAATTACCCACGGTCCCTCTTGCATGGGCGGAATTGCCGGGACGATCGGGCGAAATGATCATGCA
>Ga0182005_1000657_pt1 | contig 16482 bp, 13 predicted proteins | sample Sormic07211103_1_FD_123021 | JGI IMG/M metagenome (GOLD analysis project Ga0182005, IMG submission 123021) | Rhizosphere microbial communities from Sorghum bicolor, Mead, Nebraska, USA - 072115-103_1 MetaG | ecosystem: Host-associated > Plants > Roots > Rhizosphere | place: USA: Nebraska...
GAAGCGGCCGTCGATCAGCTTCGAGGTGAAAACGACTCCGCCGCGGCGTACACGCAGGTGGTTCCGACCGAACTCGAGTTCGACCGAACCCTCGCCGGCCTCGAAAAGACCGATGAGTTCGTTGACACCCTTGCGCGGGATGATGATCTGACGGCGGGCGGAAACCGAGCTTTCAAGCTTGGTTTCCTTCAGCGCCAGGCGGTGGCCGTCGGTGGCCACGCAACGCAGCGTGTGTTCCTGCAGATCCAGCAACATGCCGTTCAAGTAATAACGCACGTCCTGGTTCGCCATGGCGAATGCGGTGCGATCCATCAGGTCGCGTAGCACTTCTTCCGGCAACGTGACCCGTTCGACCAGTTCGATTTCGTCGATGGTCGGAAATTCGCTCGAGGGCAAGGTAGCCAAGGTGAAGCGGCTACGGCCAGCGTTGAGCGCGATCCGCTCGCCGTTCAACTTGATGTCGATCTTCGCGCCGTCGGGCAACGCACGAACGATGTCGAACAGTTTTCGCGCCGGGATCGTGATCTCGCCTTCTTGCACACCGTCGGCGGCGGTGGTGGCGATCATCTCCACTTCGAGGTCGGTGCCCGTGAAGGACACCTCGCTACCGGAGGCGCGCACCAGAAGGTTGGCCAGCACGGGCAGCGTCTGGCGGCGTTCCACCACGCCTACCACCTGCTGCAGGGGTTTGAGCAGTACTTCCCTCTGGATGCTGAATTGCATGCGTCCCCTACTCCTGCTTTTAAGTTTTTAAGATTTTATTAGTGGTAGTTGTAGGGCCGGTGGATATCTTAAGAAGTCTAAAAAATTTCTTTTATTCAAAGACTTGTTCAGAGATATCGACTAGCCCTGACACGCGGTTTCATGTGGGTGCCTTGTGGATAACTTCAGGCCTCGGAACCGTCCTCCATCCATCCACCTATTATCCACAGGTTCTCAGCCCGTCAATATACGGATGAGCTGCTCCCAATCCTGGCGCATGCGCACGTCTTTCTCGCAGAAACCGCGGATCGTGCGGCAGGCATGCAGCACCGTCGTGTGGTCGCGGCCGCCAAAGGCTTCCCCGATCTCCGGCAGGCTGTGCTCGGTCAATTCCTTGGACAGGGCCATGGCTACCTGCCGAGGACGCGCCAGGGAGCGCACACGCCGTTTGGAGAGCAGGTCCGAGAGGCGTACCTGGTAGTAGTCCGCCACCGTCTTCTGGATATTCGGCACGGTGACCGCCTGCGCGTGCGTGTTGAGCAGGTCGCGCAGGGTTTCCTCGGCGAAGTCGGTGGTGATCGGCTTGCGATAGAAGTTGGCGCGGGCGGCGAGCGTATTGAGCGCGCCCTCGAGGTCGCGCACGTTGGAACGGATGCGCCGGGCGAGCAGCATCGCCACGTCCTCGGATACTTCCATGCCCTTGTCCGACGCCTTGGAGAGCAGGATGGCCGCGCGCGTCTCGAAATCCGGCGGCTCGATCGCCACCGACAGGCCCCAGCCAAGGCGCGACTTCAACCGTGGCTCCAGCTTGTCGAGTTCCTTCGGATAACGGTCGCAGGTCAGGATGATCTGCTGCTTCGCCTCGAACAACGCGTTGAAGGTATGGAAGAACTCTTCCTGCGTGGTGTCCTTGCCGGCGAAGAACTGGATGTCGTCGATCAGCAGCGCGTCCACCGAGCGGAAGCGGCGCTTGAAGTCGTCCATGTTCTTCTGTTGCAGCGCCTTCACCATGCCGCTGACGAATTGCTCCGAGCGCAGGTACAGCACCTTGGCCCCCGGGTTGTTCTGCATCAGCAGATTGCCGGCGGCATGCATGAGATGCGTCTTGCCGAGGCCGGTGCCGCCATACAGCAGCAGCGGGTTGTAGGCGCGGCCCGGGTTCATCGCCACCTGCATCGCAGCGGCCTTGCCCAACTGGTTCGATTTGCCTTCGACGAAGGTCTCGAACGTGTAGTGCGGATCGAGGTTGTGTACGTGTGGCGGCTCCGGCGCCGCTTCCTGCGCGCGTGGCGACGCGGGCGTGGAAACATGCGTGGCCGAAGCCGGGCGCAGGGGCGCAGGGCGGCCGCCGGACGAGCCGACTTCCAGGCGCACGGGCAGGGCGCGGCCCGTCAGGTGTTCAACGATCGACTGGATTTTCACCAGGTATTGCTCGCGCACCGTATCCAGCGAATAGGGGTTGGGCGCGTACAGGAACAGGCCGGTCGGATCCTCCCGCGGCTGCAGGGGCATCAGCCAGGTATGGACATCCTCGGCGCTCAATTCGCCTTCAAGACGCTCGAGACAGCGTCTCCAGAGATCACTCATCGGGTATTCTTGCCACAGAAGGGGCGCATGCGCGCGGGGTGGACGACGAAGTCTACCAGCGTCCGGCCCCTCGCCGGAGTCCGCGGCGCCGTGGTCTTCACCTTGACGCCGTGCCCAAACGGTTGACAGTCCTCGCGAATCTCGGCCATACTTTCCGGCCATATTCAATCTTCACCCGGATGTAAGCGCCATGAAGCGTACTTTCCAGCCCAGCAAGCTCAAGCGCGCCCGCACCCACGGCTTCCGCGCTCGTATGGCCACGGCCGACGGCCGCAAGATCCTCAACGCGCGCCGCGCGAAGGGTCGCAAGCGCCTGATCCCGTAAGCGGCTCGCCTGTCGTGCGTGCCGCAGCCTTGCCGCGCGATGCGCGGCTTCGCCGCGCCGCCGACTTCGCAGCGTTGCGAACAGTCAGCGGTCGCCTCGGCGGCCGCTGTTTTCTTTTGCGCTTCGGAAACAACGAGCTCGACACCGCCCGGCTCGGCCTGGCCATATCCAAGCGCTGTTCCAAGCGTGCCGTCGACCGCAACCGGATCAAGCGCCTGGCACGTGAGGCATTTCGCCACGCACGCCCCGCCCTGCCACCCGTCGATATCCTGGTCATGGCCCGCGACAGCGCGGTCAACGAGACCGGCGCCGTGCTGCTGGCCGAGCTCGACGCCCTGTTCCGCCGTATCCGGCCGTTGAAGCGCGAGGGTGCCGACGGCACAATCGCGCGTTGACCTTCCCGTCCTCCCCGCCTTTCCCGGCCATCCGGCCGTGGCGCCATTCGGATCTGGCCCTGCAATGAATCAAACGCGCACGCTCCTCTTCTTCGCGCTCATGTTCGTGGCGTACCTGCTGTGGACGGAATGGGAGAAGGACTACGGTCCCCAACCCGCCGCTCCGACGCCGGCGGCCCAGACCGATGCCGGCAAGCCGAACACGGACAGCAGCATTCCCGGTGCCGCCGCGCCGGCCAAGGTGCCGGGTGACACCACCGCCCCTGCCGAGGAAGGCAAGGCCGAGCTGGTCACCTTGTCGAACGACGTGCTCCGCCTGACCATCGACACCCGTGGTGGCAGCATCGTCCGTTCGGAACTGCTGGCCTATCCGAACGAGCCGGTCACCAAGAAGAATCCCAGCCCGCCGCCGGCACGCCTGCTCGACGACGAGGCCGCGCATTTCTTCGCCGCCCAGGATGGCCTGGTCAGCAACACGGGCCCCGCGCCCGACCATCGCGCGTTGTTCCATGCGGAGAAGACCCAGGCCGCGTTGGCCGATGGCGAGAAGTCGGTGAGCATCGACCTCACCTGGACCGATCCGTCGGGCCTCAAGGTGGTCAAGCGCTATAGCCTGAAACGCACCGACTACGTGGTCGATCTCGACCAGCGCGTGGAGAACGGAACGAGCACGGCATGGACGGGCAACGCCTATCACCAGCTGCAGCGCGTTCCCGCCGAGAAGGTGAACTGGTTCAAGGCTTACACCGATCCGGCCCAGCACAGCTTCTTCGGCGCCGCGTGGTACAGCCCCGAAAACAAGTTCGAATCGCTGCCTTTCCTCGATTTCGCCAAGAAGCCGGTCAACCGCCAGATCACCGGTGGCTGGATCAGCATGCTGCAGCATTACTTCTTCGTCGCCTGGATCCCGCCGGCCGACCAGTCGGTGAACTACAGCAGCACCATCGTCGATCCCAACTCGGCCACGCCGCGTTATCTCGTGCGTGCGTTCGGTCCCACCCTCCAGGTGGCGCCGGGCCAGGCCGTGGACAGCGTGGCGCGCCTGTACATCGGTCCGAAGCTGCAAGGCACGCTCGATGTCATCGCCCCGGGCCTGGAACTGACCAGCAATTATGGCTGGCTGACGATCATCGCCCAGCCGCTGCACTGGCTGCTGTCGCAGCTGCACGCGATCAGCGGTAACTGGGGCGTGGCGATCATCCTGCTCGTGTTGCTGATCAAGGCCGCGTTGTACAAGCTCACCGATGCGCAGTTCCGCTCCGGCGCGCGCATGCGCAAGTTGCAGCCGCGTGTCGCCGCGCTCAAGGAGCGTTACGGCGACGATCGCATGAAGATGCAGCAGGCCATGATGGAGCTGTACAAGAAGGAGAAGGTCAATCCGATGGCGGGCTGCCTGCCCATCCTGATCACCTTCCCGATCTTCATCGGCTTGCTCCGCGTGCTGTCCGAGTCCATCGAACTGCGTCATGCGCCGTTCTTCGGATGGATTCACGATCTCTCGGCGCCCGATCCGTTCTACGTGCTGCCGGTGCTCTACTTCCTGGTCACGCTGCTCACCCAGCGCATGATGCCGACCGCAGGCATGGACCCGACCCAGGCCAAGATGATGAAGGTGATGCCGCTGATCTTCGGCGTCTTCTTCGCCTTCTTCCCTTCGGGCCTCGTGCTCTACTGGACCGTGAACGGCGCCACCAGCCTGCTCCAGCAGTGGTGGATCAACCGGAGCGTCGACAGGGCCGATATCAAGGCCAAGACGGCGTGATCACCGGGCGGCGCGTCGAAAGACGCGCCGCTTCGCTATCGACAGGTAAGCCATGAACCACGGTGAAGACACCATCGCAGCCATCGCCACGGGTGCCGGCGCGGCCGGTGTCGGCGCGGTTCGTGTTTCGGGTCCCCATGCGCCGGCGATCGCCCGCGCCATGCTGGGACGCGAACCGGTACCGCGTCATGCGCACTTCGCTGCGTTTCGCGATGGCGACGGTGAGCTGATCGATCGCGGCATCCTGCTTTATTTTCCTGGCCCCGCGTCGTACACCGGCGAACACGTGCTCGAACTGCAAGGGCACGGCAGCACGGTGCTCCTCGACGCGTTGCTTCGCCGGACGATCTCGCTCGGTGCCCGCCTCGCCCGGCCGGGCGAATTCACCGAACGCGCCTTCCTCAACGGCAAGCTCGATCTCGCCCAGGCGGAAGCGGTGGCCGACGTCGTCGCCGCCACGTCCGAAGCGGGCGCACGCGCCGCGTTGCGCTCGATGGAAGGCGTGTTTTCCGCGCGCGTGGACGAACTGCTCGGCGAGTTGATCGCGCTACGCGTGCATATCGAGGCGGCCATCGATTTTCCCGAAGAGGAAATCGATTTCCTCGCCGATCCGGTGATCGGACGGAACCTTGCCGCGTTACGCGTGAACCTCGACACCCTGTTGGTCGAAACCCGCCGCGGTGTGCGCCTCAACGACGGCATCGTGGTGGCCATCGTGGGACGCCCGAACGCGGGCAAGTCGAGTCTGTTGAATGCGCTCGCGGGTCAGGAGCGGGCCATCGTCACCGATATTCCCGGTACGACCCGCGACGTGCTGCGCGAGTCGGTCAGCATCGACGGCGCCACCTTCGAGCTCGCGGATACAGCGGGTCTTCGCGAGTCCGACGATATCGTCGAACGCGAAGGCATCCGTCGCGCGCGCGCACAACTCGAACGCTGCGATGTCGCGCTACTCGTCACTGACGATGAGCATGCGAACGAGGACCTCGCCTTCTTCGAGGGCACGCCAGGCCACGCCACCCGCGTCGTCATCATCAACAAGATCGATCTGTCGGAATCGGTGGCCCATCGCGAACAGCGTGACGGGCACGAAACCCTCTGGCTCTCCGCACGCACGGGCGAAGGCCTGGATCGGCTACGCGCGATGTTGCGGGACCTGGCGACCGCCGGGGCCGGTGAAGGCGCTTTCAGCGCGCGGCGTCGTCACGTCGTGGCGCTCGAATCGGTGCGCGACTATCTGGATCGTACGGCTATCGCCTTGCACGACAACCATGCCGGCGAACTTGCTGCTGAAGAATTGCGTCATGCGCAGCAGGCGCTCGGTGAGATCACGGGGACGTATTCATCCGACGATCTGCTTGGGGCGATATTCGGTTCGTTCTGTATCGGGAAGTGAGGTGGGATCAATCGCGGACAGGGTCCGCTCCCACCGAGCGTGGAGCTTTCCGAAGTCTGTAGACCGGTCGGCTCTTGGTTAGCAGTGCTCTGGCGTCATGGCGATAGCGCGGCGCTCGTTGGCGACGGAAACCGACCAGATCGCCAACCCAGCGACCGCCAGCAAGCTGCCGACCCATCCCGGCGACGTCCACCCATACCCATGCGCGATCGCCAGCCCGCCGAGGAAGGGCCCCAGTGCGTTCGCCGTATTGAATGCCGAGTGATTGAGCGAAGCAGCCAGCCCCTGCGCATCGCCCGCGACATCCATCAGCCGCGTCTGCAACACGGTACCCAGCGCACCGCCGATACCGATGAGGAAGACGTCCAGGCCCAGCGTCCAGACATTGCCGGCGGCCAGCGGAAACAGCGCAAGCATCACCATGCTCCACACCAGCAAGCCACCGGCGGTGCGCATCAGCGCACGGTCGGCGAAGACGGGCACCACCATGTTGCCGACGGTCAGGCCGACACCGAAGATGCCGATCACCCAGGGAACCGTGTGCAACGGCATGTGCGTGACGGAGAGGAGGATGTCCGCCAGATACGTATAGACCGCGAACATGCCGCCGAAGCCGATGGCTCCGATGGCGAGGGTGAGCCACACCTGCGAACGCTTCAGCGCACCGAGTTCCCGTAGCGGGCTGGCGTCCTTGTCCGCCGCGACTTCCGGCGCGAACACCGCGACGGCCGTCATCGTCGCGATGCCGAGTACCGCGACCAAGGCGAACGCCCAACGCCAGCCCACCGCCTGGCCGAGCCAGCTGGCCAGCGGCACGCCTACCACCGTCGCGAAGGTCAGGCCGAGGAACATCTGTCCCACGGCACGGGTCCGCCGGTTCGCAGGCACAAGGGATGAGGCGACCAAGGCCGCGACACCGAAGTAAGCCCCGTGCGGCAGCCCCGCGAGGAATCGGAACACCAGCATCCAGTGGTAGTTCGGCGACAACCCGGTGAGGCCGTTGAACACCGTGAACATGGCCATGAGGATGAGCAGCAGCTTGCGGCGCGGCACGCGCGCACCCAGCACCGTCATGATCGGCGCACCGACCACCACGCCCAGCGCATAGGCGCTGATGACGTGGCCCGCAGTGGGCGCGTCGATGCCGAGCCCCTGCGCGAACAACGGCAGCATGCTCATCGAGGCGAACTCGGTGGTGCCGATGGCGAAGCCGCCCACGGCCAGGGCAAGGATCACCAGGCCGACATGGGGGGCGCGGACGGGCGGCGTGCCCGGAGCGATCGCGGGAGCGGTAGAGGTCATGGGTGGCCCGGGGACGAGGGGCGCATCGCCGTGGTGCGACGCAGCATGCCGTCTAGGATACGCCCGGTGCCGGGTCGGTCGCCACCGTCCAGCGGGCGTCGCGGACGAATTCCACGAAGGCCCGCAGGGCCGAGGTCACCCGCCGCTGCCGCGGGTAATACAGCATGAAGCCCGGGTACGGAGGGCACCAGTCCTCCAGGACGCGAACCAGCTTCCCTTCGCGAACGAGGTCCGCCACCTGGTCTTCCAGCACCAGGGTCACGCCGATGCCGGTAAGGGCGGCCTCGACGGAAAGGCGGAAGTCGCCAAAGGTGACCCGGCCGCGCACATCCAGGTCGAGCTTCGTGGCGCCTTGCTCGAATTCCCACTTGTAGAGACGCCCGCTGGGAAAGCGAAAGCGGATGCAGTCGTGCTGGAAGAGGTCGTTGGGATGCTTGGGAATGCCGTGCGTGGCGAAGTATTCCGGCGACGCGACGCAGGCACCCCGCTGCTCGCCTCCGATCGGCACCGCGATCATGTCTTCGGGCACCGCCTCGAGGAAGCGGATGCCCGCGTCGAAGCCGAGCGCGACGATGTCGACCAGGCTGTCGTTGTCCACCGCTTCGAAATGGATGTCCGGATAGGTGGCGAGGAATCGGGGCAGGAGGTCCGGCAGCAGCAGCTGGGCCGTGACCCGGGGCATGTTGATGCGCAAGGTGCCGGCGGGTGTCGCGCGGAAGTTGTTCATTTCCTCCAGCGCTTCGTTGACATCGGTGAGCGCGGGCTGCAACCGCTCGAGCAGGCGCTGCCCCGCCTCGGTCAGCGAAACGCTTCGCGTGGTCCGGTGGAACAAGGTCACGCCCAACCGTTCCTCAAGCCCTCGGATCGCGTAACTGATCGCCGAGGTCGACAAGGTGAGTTCCGCCCCGGCCTTGCGAAAGCTGGCGTGGCGGGCGACCGCGGCGAAAGCGGCGAGATGGGAAAGATTGTCAGGGCGCATGATTGTGAAGGATAACTCAACGATTCATCCCGTAATCCCCGTTGGAAGGAACGATTGTTGAACCCTTATCGTTGCCGGCTACCGAACCACTCCAGAAGAGGATGACTCCCCATGTTCGAAGTCCGCGGATTCGCCGCCCCCCAGGCAAAGGCACCCCTCGTTCCCTTCAAGGTTCCCCGTCGCGATGTCGGCGCCCATGACGTCCACATCGAGATCCTCTACAGCGGCATCTGCCACTCCGACCTGCACCAGGCCCACAACGACTGGGGCAATTCCATCTACCCGATGGTCCCGGGCCACGAGATCGTCGGCCGGGTGAAAGCCGTCGGCTCGGCGGTGAAGAAGTTCAAGGTCGGCGACTACGCCGGCGTCGGTTGCATGGTCGACTCCTGCCGCGAGTGCGAGTCGTGCAAGCGCGACCTCGAGCAGTACTGCCTGAACCACACGAGCTTCACCTACAACGGCACGGAACAGGACCGCAGCACGCCGACCTATGGCGGCTACTCCACCGACGTCGTGGTCGAAGAGCGTTTCGTGGTGAAGGTGTCCGAGAAGCTCGACCTGAAAGCCGTCGCGCCGCTGCTTTGCGCCGGCATCACCACGTATTCGCCGCTGCGCCACTGGAACGTCGGCCCGGGCCAGAAGGTGGGCGTCGTCGGCCTCGGTGGCCTCGGCCACATGGGCGTGAAGTTCGCCAAGGCGATGGGCGCGCACGTCACGATGATCACCACCTCGGCTTCCAAGGGCGCGGACGCGAAGCGCCTCGGCGCCGATGCCGTGCTGCTCTCCACGGACGCCGAAGCGATGAAGGCGGCCGCCGCCAGCTTCGACTTCCTGCTCAACACGGTGCCGGTGTCGCACGACCTGAATCCGTACATCAACCTGCTCAAGCTCGACGGCACGATGGTGCTGGTCGGCGTGCTGACGCCTATCGACGGCATGATCGGTGGCGCCCTGATGCTCCCGCGCCGCACGATCGCCGGCTCCGCCATCGGCGGCATGGCCGAGACCCAGGAAATGATGGATTTCTGCGCCGAACACGACATCGTGTCGGATATCGAACTGGTCGACATGGCCTCGATCAACGAGACCTTCGTACGCCTGGTGAAGAACGACGTGCGCTACCGCTTCGTGATCGACATGGCGACGATGCCGGCCTGAGGCGAATGACGTTCGCGGCCGAGGCAGCTCTCATGGGCAGCCCCGGCCGCGAGCACTATTCAGCGGTGACTAACCCGGGGCTACCCGCTATCGTCGAAGCGAATCCCAAAGGACTCCGGGCTTGAAGCGTTTCCTCCGTTACCTGGCCGTCGTCGTCGGCCTGCTCGTCGTCTTCCTCGTCTTCGCCGTGGTGTCCGCGTGGCCCAACGTCGGCTCGGGAGCGAACGACCCGCGTGCCGCGGATATCGTCCGTTCGCCGCAATGGCACGGCGATCGCTTCGCCAATCCCCTGCCGATGTACAGCAACCTCAAGGGCGGCATCTGGCAGATGCTCGAGTCGCAGCCGGGCGAAGAGCCCGATGCCCCGGTACCCACGATCGATTCGTCGGCCGTCTATGCGCAGCCGCCGTCGAGTGGACTACGCGTGACCTGGTTCGGCCATTCGTCGATGCTCGTCGAAATCGACGGCGCGAACATCGTCGTCGACCCGCTGTGGAGCGAACGGCCTTCGCCCTTCCCATGGCTCGGTCCGAAGCGGTGGTACGAGCCTCCGGTGCCGATCGATCGCCTGCCGCATGTCGACGCGGTCGTGATCTCGCACGATCATTACGACCATCTGGATCGCGTGTCCGTGCAGGCGTTGAACGCTCGTGGCACGCGCTTCATCGTGCCCCTCGGTGTCGGTGCGCATCTCGTTGGTTGGGGCGTGCCGCAGGACCGGATCACCGAGCTGGACTGGTGGCAGGAAGCGAAGGTGGGGAGCGTACGTGTCGTGTCGACACCTTCGCGGCATGCATCGGGCCGTCTTTCGCCGCAGAGCGACCACACGCTATGGACAGGCTTCGCGCTCGTCGGCCCCGTTCATCGCGCTTTTTATTCCGGGGACACCGGCCTCAATGACACCTTCGTCGACGTGGGCACGAAGCTCGGCCCGTTCGATGTGACGATGATCGAGGCCGGTCAGTACGATCCGCAATGGCCCGACTGGCACCTCGGCCCGGAGCAGGCGATGCTGGTGCACGAAGAGGTTCGTGGCCGCGTGTTGATTCCCGTGCACTGGGGCCTGATCAAGCTGGCGCATCACGCGTGGACCGAGCCACCGGAACGCATCCTCGCGGCGGCGCGGTGCAGCCACGCCGATGTGCTGGTTCCGGAGCCGGGACAGGCGGTCGAACCGACGACGCATCCCGTGATTCCGCGCTGGTGGCCGTCCCAGCGATGGTTCACGGCCGAGCAACAACCCATCATCGCGTCGCGTCACGGTGATCCGAGCCAAAAATTCGACGTGCCGGTATGCCGAAGCCCGTCCTGAACGGGCAGGCCTTGTCCCGCGTCAGGCCGGCTGCCATCCCTCGGGCATTTCCAGGCGCATCGACAAGCCGCTGAGCGGCTTGCCCGTCGATTCGTCCACCACCACGGCCCGCACCGGGCAGCCGGTCTCCTCGTCGACGAGGTGGCTGAGTTTGCCGTCGCCGTTGTACCTGCGACCCCACTCACCCATGGCCGCCAGTACCGGGATGAAATCCCGGCCCGCCTGGGTCAGCACGTATTCGTCGCGCGGGGGGCGTTCGCTGTAGCGGCGCTTCTCCAATACACCCGCCTCGGTCAGGGACTTCAATCGACGGGACAGGATGTTCGGCGCGATGCCCAGACTGGTCCGGAACTGGTCGAACTGCGTCATGCCGCGGCTGGCGTCGCGGAGGATCAGCGCACTCCATGCGTCACCCACCAGGGCGAGACCCCGGGAGATCGCACAGGTGCCTGAAGAAAGTTTGTCGATGTCCATTGCATTATGATAGTGAAGTCACTATCGTAGGGCAACCTAGTTACTATCACTTTGCAAGTAACCCCTACGGAGTCATCGTCATGAGCACTGAAAACAAAGGTACGGCCTTGGTCACGGGCGCTTCCTCGGGTATCGGCGAGGTCTATGCCGAGCGCCTGGCCGACCGCGGCTACGACCTGATCCTGGCCGCCCGCCGCGTGGATCGACTGGAGGCGGTGGCGCAGAAGATCACCGCCCGCACCGGTCGCAAGGTCGAGGTGCTGCGGGCCGACCTGACCGATCGCGAGGACATCTCGGCCGTGGAGCGCCGCCTCGCCGAGGATGCTTCGATCACCTTGCTGGTCAATAACGCAGGCGTTTCGCTCGACGGCAGCCTGCTCGAGAACGGCAGCGAGCCGATCGAGAAGCTGATCACCGTGAACATCCTCGCGCCCACCCTGCTGACCGCGGCGGCCGCGAAGGCCTTCGTCGCACGCGACAAGGGCGGCATCATCAACATCGCCTCCGTCCTGGCCTTCGCGCCCGAAATGCTCGACGGCATCTACAGTGGTTCGAAGGCCCATCTGATCAACATCACCCAGAGCCTTGCGGCGAGGGTGCAAGGCACGAACGTGCGTGCGCAGGCCGTGCTGCCGGGCGCGACGCGTTCGGAGATCTGGGAAAAGTCGGGCAAGGACGTGGACGCGCTGCTTCCGGGCATGGTGATGGAGACGGCGGACCTGGTCGACGCGGCGCTGATCGGATACGACCGTGGCGAGGTCGTGACCATTCCGCCGCTGCAGGATGAAGCGCAGTACAAGGCATTCGAGGCTGCGCGATTGGCGATGGCACCGAACCTCTCGCGCAAGGAAGTGGCGCCGCGCTACCGCGTGTGACGTCAATCGCCGACAGGGTCGGCTCCCACCGAGCAGGCAACCGCGCCCTTGTGGGAGCCGATTCATCGACGATCCGGCGGCAGCTTGGTGGGAGCCGACCCTGTCGGCGATGCTCTCCAACACGAACAGTGGCTTACCACCACTTCCGTTTTGGCCCCACACGAATGCGCGCTAAACTGTCGAACTCGCTAGGTTCTCGCGGTTAGGCATGCTCTCCTTCGTGTTCGGTGCCTTCGGGCTGTCCACCCTTTGGTTGCTTCCCCTGCTCTGGCGTCTCAGCGTCGCGCTGGTTCGGCGTCGGCGTCCGCCGACGGTCGGTCCCGGTGCGATTCGTTTCTGGGCGGGGTTCCTTCTAGTGTTGCTTTCGAGCGCCATGCTCGAAGGACTCGTCCTGTCGCACTACACGGACGACCCCTCCGTGGGAGGCGCGGTGTGCCATTGGCTGGCAGGGTCCGTCTCGGGATTTCCCGCTTTCGCGGCGTTGCTGTGCGTCGCCGCTATCGCGATGGCCTTGCCCTGGTATCTGGGCGTGCCCTGGTCTGCGTTCCTCGTGCGTGGCAATGCGCTGGTCGAACCGCTGGGTGTGCTCGCCATCGGTGGGATACGACGTCTGCTCACTCGTTCCGCGCCGCGCGCGGCGGCCCGGCGCTCCGTTCCCGCGGTACGCCGGCCGGACCGTGCGTCCGTTCGTAGAAGAACGAAGGCTGCCGCTTCGCGCCCGACACCGGCACCGGCAGCGCATACGCCTCGCGTTGAAGCGTCGCGTCGCGAACCTGCCCCGTCCGTGCGACCTTCCGTGGCTACGCCGGTGCCGCCGCGGCATCGGGCGCGGCCGGATACGGTGATTCGCGAGCCGTGGCTGGCGCCGAAGACGGTGGCGGCGGCGAGTGGTGGGTCGGAGGTCGGAGGACGCACCGTGGAGCGTGAGGCGAGGCTTGAATCGCCGACAGGGTCGGCTCCCACCGGGCGGGGCGTCGCGATATCGGTCGAGCATGTTGCCGAGACGGTCTCGCAGAAGCGCTCTGACGATATCTCTTACAGCGCGCCTCGTGGCGGATACGACGCGGGTTTTACAGGGCACGATGATGCGCCTTTCGCAACGGCTCCACTGCCCTCTGCTGCGCCGGTGGCCGCCGCATCACTGGTCGCGCCGTCAGTCAGCGCAGCAGTGACTCCAGCAATCGCGCCATCAGTCATCACATCAGTGCCTCCCGTAGCCGAGCCGTCTGTTGCGCCTGTTCCGGTCGCTCCCGTGTCGCGGTTCGCGATCGCGGCGAACGACGAAATGGCCGTCGAGTCAGTGCCCGTCGTTGCACTGAATCCGGTTCGTCCCCTGTGGGCGACGGAAACGAGTGTCGTTACGGTGCCACCGCTTTCCCTGCTCGCCGCCGCGCCGGCCAACGCCACCACCGCGATCTCCGAACAGGAACTCATCGATACCGGTGAATTGATCGAGCAGCGCCTGCGCGAGTTCAAGGTGCCCGTGCAGGTCGTCGGCGCGTCCGCCGGTCCGGTGATCACGCGGTACGAGGTGGAGCCTGCCGTTGGCGTGCGCGGCAACCAGATCGTCGCCTTGATGAAGGATCTCGCCCGCGGTCTCGGACGCACGTCGATCCGCGTGGTGGAAACCATCCCCGGCAAGACCTGCATGGGCCTCGAGTTGCCGAACGAACAGCGGCAGATGATCGCCTTGTCGGAGATCCTCGACTCGGCGGAATACCGCGATTCGGATTCGTTGCTGACCTTGGCCATGGGCAAGGGCATCACCGGCGAGCCCGTGGTGGCCGACCTGGCCAAGGCGCCGCACATGCTGGTCGCGGGGACGACGGGCTCGGGCAAGTCGGTCGCGGTGAACGCGATGATCCTGTCGATGCTCTACAAGGCCACGCCCGACGACGTGCGCATGATCATGATCGATCCGAAGATGCTGGAGCTCTCGGTCTACGAAGGTATTCCGCATCTGCTCGCCCCGGTCGTGACCGACATGAAGCTTGCCGCGAACGCATTGAACTGGTGCGTGGCGGAAATGGAAAACCGCTACAAGGTGATGTCCGACCTGCGCGTGCGCAACCTCGCGGGTTACAACCAGAAGGTCCGCGAGGCGCGGGCCGCCGGCAGGCCGTTGTTCAATCCTTTCCCCGCGCATCCGGAAGTGCCCGAGCACCTCGACACGTTGCCGATGATCGTGGTGGTGATCGACGAGCTGGCCGACCTGATGATGGTCGCCGGGAAGAAGATCGAGGAACTCATCGCAAGGCTGGCGCAGAAAGCGCGCGCCGCGGGCATCCACCTCATCCTCGCCACGCAGCGGCCTTCCGTCGACGTCATCACCGGTTTGATCAAGGCCAACATCCCCACGCGCGTCGCCTTCCAGGTGTCGTCGAAGATCGACTCGCGCACCATCCTCGACCAGATGGGCGCGGAAAGCCTGCTCGGCCAGGGCGACATGCTGTTCCTTCCTCCCGGCACGGGCTATCCGCAACGCATCCACGGCGCCTTCGTCGCCGACGAGGAAGTGCATCGCATCGTGGCATGGCTGAAGCAGTTCGGCGAGCCCGACTACAAGGACGAAATCCTCGCTGGCCCAGCCAGCGAAGCCGTCGATGGCGAGCCGGGCGAAGACGGCGTCGACGCCGAGCTTGATCCCCTCTACGACGAAGCGGCCGCCTTCGTGCTCCGCTCGCGTCGCGCTTCCATCTCCTTCGTGCAACGCCAGTTTCGCATCGGCTACAACCGCGCGGCACGACTTGTCGAGGCCATGGAAGCGGCAGGTCTCGTTTCGTCGATGGGCATCAACGGCCAGCGCGAAGTCATCGCACCCGGCCCGCAGGACTGACCAGTCCCGGTAAAGACTAAACCAGCCTCGGTTATGCAGGTCTGAGGTTCTGTGTAGGTCCGGGCTTCGGTGGGAGCCGACCCTGTCGGCGATGGGTGCTTGCCATGACCTGGCCCGCTGCCGCGGGATCGCCGACAAGGTCGGCTCCCACAGGGTTTACTCCTACCTGGTTCATTCGACATCGATAGCGGCAAGTTCCGCTGTTGTGGGAGCCGCTTCAGCGGCGATTCCCGCGAAGCGGACGCATGAAAAAAGGCCGGGCCACCTTGTGGTGGCCCGGCCTTTCACGTAGCACGCGTATTACCTACGCACTTATTCCTTCGTGAGCAGCTTCAGCGGCACCGCGATCGACTTCTCGACCGGCTGCTTGTCGATGAGCTTCTTCGCCGTTTCGACGCCGAGCTTGCCGATCTCTTCCGGCTGCTGCGCGACGGTGGCGGCCATCGCGCCGCTCTGCACGGCGGTCTTGCCGTCCGGCGTGCCGTCGAAGCCGACGACCAGCACCTTCTTGTTCTTGCCGGCCAGGGCCTGCACCGCACCCAGCGCCATTTCGTCGTTCTGGGCGAAGATCGCCTGCACGTCGCTATTGCCCTGGAGCAGGTTCTCGCTCACCGAGAGGCCTTGCGCGCGGTCGAAATTGGCGGGCTGCTTCGCGACGACCTTCATGCCGGTGGTGGCGATCTCGTCGTCGAAGCCCTTGCCGCGCTCACGCGCCGCCGACGTGCCGGCCACGCCTTGCAGCTCGATGATGTTGCCCTTGCCACCCAGCGCCTTCGCCAGGTAATCGGCGGCCATCTTGCCGCCGGCGACGTTGTCCGAAGCGATGTGCGAAGCGACTTCGGCACCATCGACGCCGCGGTCGAGCGTGACCACCGGGATGTTCGCACGCTGCGCGGACTGCACCGCGCCAGCCAGGGCCGAGGAATCGGTCGGGTTGAGCAGGATCACGGAGACGCGCTTCTGGATCAGGTCTTCCACGCTGGAGATCTGGCGTGCCGGATCGTCCTGCGCGTCGACCACGACGAGCTGCACGCCGGCGTCCTTGGCGGCTTTCTCGGCGCCGTCCTTGAGTTCGACGAAGAACGGGTTGTTCTGCGTGGACAGCGCGAGCCCGACCACGGGCGTGCCCGAGGGCGCGGCGCCGCCGGCGGTCGCACCGGCGGCCGGAGCGGATTCGCCCGGGCCCTGTTGCGAGCATGCCGCGAGAAGCGTTGCCGCGGCCGCGGCGAGGAATGTCAGTTTGCGCATGGTGTGTTCCCTCGTTGTTATTACTGCCGCCTGTCGAGCAGGACGGCGATCAGGATGACGATGCCCTTCACCACCTGCTGGTAGAAGGAGCTTACGCCGAGCAGGTTGAGACCATTGTTCAGGAAGCC
>Ga0182005_1000659_pt1 | contig 16450 bp, 15 predicted proteins | sample Sormic07211103_1_FD_123021 | JGI IMG/M metagenome (GOLD analysis project Ga0182005, IMG submission 123021) | Rhizosphere microbial communities from Sorghum bicolor, Mead, Nebraska, USA - 072115-103_1 MetaG | ecosystem: Host-associated > Plants > Roots > Rhizosphere | place: USA: Nebraska...
CCGCGCCGCGCGCGAACTGGGCGAGCGCGGCGAGCGCCTGCTGTGGAAATCGCACGGCCGCTGGCGCTTCAAGGGCGTGCCGACGGCGCAGGAGATCTACGAAGTCGGCGAGATCGGCAACACCCCGCTGCGCGCGCCGAAGCCCACGCCGAAGGCGTGGCGGGACATCCCGCTGTGGCGGCGCCCGGCGGCGCTTGCCGCAGAGGTGGCGCTGATTGCCTCGATTACGGTCGGCGCCTGGTTCGCCACCCGCCCGCAGCCGGCCATCGCCTTCGCCGAGCGCGACTGGGTGGTGGTGGGCGATCTGCGCAATCTGACCGGCGATACGCTCTACGACGACACGATCGAAACGGGGCTGCGCATCAGCCTGGAACAGTCGCGCTACGTCAATGTGCTGGCCGATGCGCGCGTGCGCGAGGCGCTGAAAATGATGCAGCGCGACCCTGCCGTTGCCGTGGATCGCAAACTCGGCGCGGAAATCGCCCAGCGCACCGGCGCGCGCGCCTTGCTGTTGCCCACGGTGTCCGACGCGGACGGGAAGGTGCGGATCAGCATCGAGGTGGTCGACCCGGCCACGGAAGCCACGGTCGTCACCGAGTCCGCGACGGCGCGCGGCCCGGGGTCGGCGGTCGCGGCGTTGGGCGAGGCCGGCGACTCGTTGCGCAAGGCGTTCGGCGAGAGCGTGGCATCCATCAAGAAGAGTTCGGCCCCGCTGGAGCGGGTGACGACCGACAAGCTCGATGCCTTGCGTGCGTTCTCGCTGGGCCAGAAGTCCTTCGCCGAGCAGAATCTGCCAGCGGCGGAAATGCAGTTCAGGCAGGCGCTGAATATCGACCCGAACTTCGCCATGGCCAAGATCGGCCTGGCGCGCGTGGCCTACAACAAGACCGACGTGCTCAGCGCGCAGCAACAGATGGGCATGGCGATCGAGGACACGGGCAGGCTGACCGACCGCGAGCGCCTCTATGCCATGGCGCAAATGGCGCTGTTCCGATGGGAAAAGGATTATCCCGGCAAATGGGTCGCCCTGTCGTCCCTGTATCCCGATTATCACGTTGCCGCATTCAATGTGGCCACGAGCATGCGCGACGGTGCCCGCTTCAAGGAGATGTTCGAATACAGCAACCGCGCCGCGGCAACGCAGGCAGTCACCCGTCCGGTCGCACTGAGCTTCAGGGCGATCGCCCGCTCGGCCCTGGGCGATGTGGCCGAAGCCGAGCGCGACTATCTCCAGGCCGAAGCGTTGGGGTTCCGCAAGAATTCCGTCGAATTTTCGCTGATCAAGGCGGCCGAATCGAAGTTCAAGGAAGCCGACGCGATGTTGCGTCCGGTTCCGGGAGAGCCGCCGTTCGCTAAAAACGAGCGGGCCGCCGCGAACCTCAATGTGATGGCGGATCAAGGCGAGTGGGAAAAGGCCGCGCAGCAGGCCGATGCGCTCAGGGCTGCGGTCGCCGATCCGCATACGCCGTTCGAATGGGGCGCACGGACCTCCGTACTGGCGATCATGCGCCATACGTCCGACAGCAGGACGGTTCTGCAGGAAGCGCAGAAGCTGGTGACTCTGGCGGAAAACGGCCTGCACAACAGCGCCGGCCGGGCGCAGGAAGCGGTGGCGAATGCGGCGCTCTATGCGGGCTATGTCGCGGCCTGCAACGGCGATATCGCCACTGCCCAGCGTGCATTGAAAGTGGCCAAGCCGATTGCCGACATCGCCCCCTATCCTCTGCTCAAGAATTCTTCGGCCATCGTCGAGGCCCGGATCGCCATGCAGTCGGGAAAGCCCGACGCGGCGCTGGAAATCCTGAAACCCTTCGATCAGCCCTGGGCGTTGACCTTGACCAAGGTCGAGCGGCTATCCGCCGAGGTGGCACTGGGCCGGGATGTGGGCGAGCAGCTCGCCTCTATGAAAACGTTGGCCTGGCGCGGTCGCGTCTACGCCGAATGGGCGGCCGAAAGGCCGCCCGTGATCGAATCGCTGTCGTCGCCGCAGCAACTCCTCAACGACAAAAAACCACCCAGCCAAGGCTCGCTTCGAACTGCTTCGCCAGAAGTTCCAGATTCGCTTCGATCTCTTCCTTGCTCGGGAGATTCACACTCTCGGGCAAAATGCTCGGGTCGAGGTTGAATCCATATTCGGCGAATGCCGCGACAGGATTCTGTTCCATGGCAGCGCGAAAGGCATCGTCGCTGGCGAGGCGTTGCAGCAGGGACCGTGCATTATCTAGTGTGGTCATTTAGTTTGCGCTCGTGGATGGTTTTATTGCCCAAGTGATTGATGCGTCGCGATCAACGGCTTGGGATTCAAGTGTAGCGTGTTTTTCGTGGCATCAATGTTGCCGACGCCATTGGCGCCGATCACCATGGTCGTGAGCGGGTCCAGCGACAGCAGTCGGCCGGCGTCGGTATCGTTGATGGCGGCCGTGTAGAACGCACCGAGATCGCGTTCCGTCGCCAGCAGGTAGAACGTCTGGCTCAGGTGGCCGGAGTCCAGCAGAACCGCCTTGTAGGCCTTGGGGTGGCGCCGGTATTTCCAATGGTGCCGATCCAGCCGCGCGACATGGAAGACGAGCGCGCTGGAATCGGCGAAGTAGGTTTGCCCGATGGTCAGGTCGGCGGCCAGCGTTCTGGCCTCGGCCTCGGTCAGGTCGATTATCTTGACGAGCTTGTGGGTGTCGGATTCATAGTGATAGAACCCTGGCGCCAGCCCTTCCACATCGATTATCAAGGGATATGCCTCGATCGGGTGCAGCGACCCGCCGGAAGGACTGGTGCGGCGTACGGCGACATGACCGGGTGCGATTTCCTCGGCCTCGATCGCGCCGAACGTGCCGAACAGCATGCGCGACAGTTCGGTCAGGGCGAGAGGGCGCGTCCGATCGAAATGCCGGGTGGTGCGCCTGGCACGCAGGACATCGGCAACGTCGCCTTGCAGTGTTTCGGCCGGAAGCGCTATCGAACCGATCCCATCCTGGCGCTTCGGGAAATGCGCGGGAAGCGGGCCATACGTGGCAATGTGCTTGTCCAGGCGCGCGCGCTCGGCCGCATTTCCGTGTTCCCGGCTGCCCTCGTCGCCGACCACGCCCGACCACGCGCTCATGCGGTGATAGACGCTGGCCAGCGGATGCCATCCCACGGTTTCGAGCGTCGCCTGGCCGGCCAGGATGGCGGCACTTCTGGTGTCTGGAGTGTCGCAAAGAACGATCTCGTCCTCGATCATCCTGTCGATGAAGGACGCATCGCAGTTGTGCTTTCGCATGACCTCGCCGGCGTCGGTCCAGGCATTTCCCGGTAGCGAGGCGACGATGGCCAGCGCCTCGGGCGAAAGCGGAATGCGTTTTCCGCTGAGGGGACACAGCAGGGCGGTGGCGATGGTGGTATCGAGGACGACCGAGCCATTGAGCAGCGCGCTGATATTGGGGAAGAGCACGTCCCCGATTTCGATGATGCAGTGAAGCCTTCGGCGTAATTTCATCTGGATTGGTTTCTGATCGCTGACGGTATGCGGGAGAACCTGGCCGACCCGACGCTGTGCCGCGCGCGATGGTGGGTCGATGACACGGCGTTTCCAGCGCTCGGGTCATGTGCACTGGCATACGATCAGTATGCCGAAGGATGTGGCCGAGGCGTGGGCGCGTTGGCAGCCGATCCGCAGGCACCTTGCCAGGCTTGCCGCGCAACCGGCCATCGGTGCAGGCCGCGCGCGCCGGCCGGCGTCCTGGACCATGTCGGGAGCAGGGCGTCCTTCGCCGGTCGACCTATCGTGTTGCCTGTGCGCGGCGCAGGCGCAGTGGGGCGCGTTCGTGACCTCGGCGATCAACGAGGTGGATATCGAGGGCATTCGGCATGGATCCGTTGCGCGAAGGGCCGCTGGTGGTCTGTGGCTTCGGTTGGCGGGCGCCGGCGTTGACCACCGCGGAGTTCGATCCGGCCGGCGCGGTATGGCAGGCCAGCGTCGCCGGATCGCCCTGACGAGCGCGCGCGGTGGCATGAGGCGCTTCAGTCAGTGCCAGCGAGCATGGCCGCCGCATTGGTGCAGCGCCCCTGCAGTTGCCTGCGATGGCGTCCGCCGCCAGTCGTTGCCTGCGCTCAGTGCGCCTGGCTGTGCGTCGTTGCGGTTGCGGCCACAGCCGCTGCGTCGGGGGCGGCCGGCTTGGCTGGCGTGTCGCTATGTTCGAGCAATTCCAGATGCTTGCCGCCGGGCAGCCGATAGTCCAACTGCTGCTCCAGCGCATCCAGCGCGGCGACCTGCACGCAGAGCGCGTCGGCCCTGGCTTCCAGCGCCTTGCCACGCGCGTCCATGCGCCGCTCCAGGTCCTTCTCCATCGTGTCGGTGCGTTTCTCGATGGCGTCGGCGCGCCCGGTGAACACCGCGAACATCACCCCGCGGGTCAGCGCGCCGGCCATCTCCTCGGCGGCGGCGCTGACGTCGGCTTCGAACGCCTTGTCGAACGGTTCCTTCTGCCATTGGCCTTTGCCGAGGGTGCGGTCAAGGTGGGCGAGGGCGGCGTCGCGATGCCGCTCGAGCTTGCGTGCCTTGCTGCTGCTGCCGGTGATCGCCTCGACCACGCCGCCGAAGGCGTCGAAGGTGATGCCGACCACTTCGCGGGCGATGCCGGCCACTTCGGGCATCAGCGCCTGGGCGCCCTGTTCCATCTGCCGCAAGCGCTGGGCATCGGCGCTGCTGAGCGGCTGCGCGACGCCGTCCACCTGCAGGCGGCCGTCATGCAGGAACACGGTCTTCGGCGTGCCGGCGCTGCGCGTCAGGGCGACGCCGGTCCGGTCGACGATGACGTCGTAAGGCGTGGAAAAGCCGCATTGCTGCGAGGAGAACTGCGGGCCGGCGCTGGCGCTGGCGGTGGCACCCAGCAGGGAGAGCGTACACACGGAAAGCAGCAGGCGCATGGCGGCGGTTCCTTTGACGATGACGGCAGCATCGGTGCTGAGCCGTGCCGTGTCGTCTGCGGGAAGTCAGGGTGCGGGAAGTCATGCCTGCACCGCGGCGCCGACAAGCCCGCGCGGATCTAGCTCGGACCCTCAGGCATCGCCCAGTGCTGGAGAAGGGGGCCTTGCGGGCCGGCGACGGGATCGCTGGGCGGGAACGGCAGCTGGGCGATGCGCCGGATCGTTTCGGCGCTGGGCGCCTGCCGGCAGATGTCCCAGTCCTGCCCGGCGGGATAGGCGCCGACCACCACGAAGTCGCCGCTGGAGGCGATGCAGCGATGGCCGGTGCCGGCCGGCAGCAGCAAGGCGTCGCCGGCCGCCAGCGTGGTTTCGGGACCGCCTGGGCCGCCGATGACCAGCCGCGCGCTGCCGCTTGCCACGCCAAGCACCTCGTGGGCAGTGGAATGGTAGTGGTGGTAATCGTAGATGCCATCGCGCCATTGCGGCGGCCAGCCGTGGGCGGCGAAGCGGCGTTCGAAGCCGGCGGCATCGCCCTCGCGTCCGGCTTGGCGGTACAGCAGGACCGGCAGGAACGGATGGTTGGGCACCCAGTCGTGCGGCGGCAGCAGCCAGTGTTCCAGGTGCATCGGCGCGTCCTCGCGGCATGGTGTGGCGGGCAGCGGGCGGCCGCCGTTGCGGATCATGCTAGCCAGGCCGCGTGGTCGCGGCGTCATGGCGCGATGCGGCGACATCGTCGCGGTGCACGTGCGCATGCAACGGTCGACACGGCAATCCCAACGCCATCCGCCGGCTTGCGACACGGCAGCCCAGGCGATATCGCCTGGGCTGCCGCTGCTTGCCTCAATGCAACGGTGCCGGACCTGCGTCGGCACGATGGTGCGTGCCCAGGTCCCCGACCATGGTGGCGCTGGCGGCATTCAGTCCCACCACCTGCACCTGCGCACCATGGCGGCGGAATTTCAGCACCACCTTGTCCAGCGCGCCGATGGCGCTGATGTCCCACAGGTGCGCCTGCGTCAGGTCGAGGGTGACCCGCGCCGGTGCGTGCGCATAGTCGAACGCGGCGGCGAAGCTGCCGGCCGAGGCGAAGAACAGCTGGCCGCCGATGCGGTAGGTGTGGCCGCCATCGGCGTCTTCGGTCCTGGCGATGTCCAGCATGCGCCCGACCTTGCGCGCGAAGAACAGCGCCGACAGCAGCACGCCGGTCAGCACGCCGCGCGCCAGGTCGTGGGTGGCCACGGTCACCACCACGGTGGCGAGCATGACCAGGCTGGAGCTCTTCGGATGCGTGCGCAGCTGCGCCAGCGAGCGCCAGCTGAAGGTGCCGATCGAGACCATGATCATCACCGCCACCAGCGCCGCCATCGGGATCTGCCGCACCCACGCGCCGGCGAACACCACCAGCATCAGCAGCACGCTGCCGGCGACCAGCGCCGACAGGCGGCCGCGGCCGCCGGATTTCACGTTGATCACCGACTGCCCGATCATCGCGCAGCCGGCCATGCCGCCGATCAGTCCGCTGGCGACGTTGGCCGCGCCCTGGCCGATGCATTCGCGGTTCTTGCCGCTGGGGGTGTCGGTCATGTCGTCGACGATCTGCGCGGTCATCATCGATTCGAGCAGGCCGACGACCGCCATCGTCGCCGACACCGGGAACACGATCTTCAGCGTCTCCAGCGTCCATGGCACATCTGGCAGCAGGAACGTCGGCAGGCTGTCGGGCAACTGGCCCTTGTCGCCGACGGTGGGCACGGCGATGCCGAAGTACAGCGCCATGCCGGTCAGCAACACGATCGCCACCAGCGGCGGCGGCAGCGCGAGCGTGCGCGTCCAGCGATGGCCGAGCAGCAGCGCCGCGGCACCGATCGCCGCCACGGCATACAGCGCGCGCGCATCGAGGCTGCCGGCGGTCAATGCGGCGCCCAGCAACAGCAGCCACAGGCCGAGTCCGGCAAAGGTGCGTCGCGACAGCCACGGCAGGCCGTAGATCACCAGCAGGCCCAGCGCCACCAGCGGGTATACCGGTGCGGGCACGCCGATCAGTTCCGGCAGCTGCGCCATGAAGATCAGGATCGCCAAGGCATTGACGAAACCGGTGATCACCGAGCGCGACACGAAGCGCATCAGCGCGCCGAGCCTGAGCAGGCCGGCGCCGATCTGCAGCACGCCGGTCAGCAGCGTCGCCGCCAGCAGGTACTGCAGGCCGTGTTCCTTGACCAGGCCGACCATCAGCAGCGCCATCGCGCCGGTGGCGGCGGAGATCATGCCCGGCCGGCCGCCGACGAAGGCGATCACCACGCAGATGCAGAACGAGGCATACAGCCCGACCTTGGGATCGACCCCGGCGATGATGGAGAAGGCGATGGCTTCGGGGATCAGCGCCAGCGCCACGACCAGGCCGGCGAGCACGTCGCCACGGATGTTGCCGAACCATTGCTGGCGCAGCGGGGGATTGAGATTCACGAGAAAACGCTCCTGGCGCCGCGCCCGTCGCGGGGCGGCGCTACACGAAATGGAAAGCCAGAACACACCGGGCGTCCCGCAAGGGGACAGCGTGGAAAGCGCAGCGCGGGTGTCAGGGTGGCGTCATGTCGTGGCGTGGGGAGCGGAAGAGCACGCGGCGATGCGTTGCGTGCCGCGCCAGTATAGAACAGTCGCGCCTGTGCCGGCCTTGCGCTGCTTCCCACTTGCGCGTGCTGCAGTGGATGCAGCGCTGCATGTGCAGGCATGCGAGCACGGGCGAGAAGCGGGCTGACGTCCGATACGGGCGTTCGCAGCCGCTGGCATGCCTGCCTGGGGGGCGCGGCGGAACGCGCCGTCCCATTGCCGGAGACGCCACGGCTCACAATCTCCTCACTATTTGCGCGCAGAATGTGGCAACAGGATTGCGCGACGTGGAGCGCCGGCGAATGAACGATTTACGCATCGACCATGTCGACGCTGCCTTGTCCGCGCTGGACCAGGCCGATCCGCAACGCAAGGCGGCGTTGTGGCAGTGGGCGTATCTGGAGATGTTGCACGAGACCCTGAGCGCGATGCATCAGCTGTCGCATCGGGTCGGCGTGGCCGAGCTGGTCGCCGATGCCTGGCTGGCGCCGGTGGACGTGATCGCACTGGAGCATTCGTTCCTGGACCGAGCCACGCTGGCCGATCCGCGCGTGCAGGCCTTCGCGTTGGCGTTGGCCGAAGCGTCCTCGCGCCAGTCGCGCGCCGAGCTGTGGCGCAGCGGCTACGCCAGCGCGGTGCAGGCCACGCTGCAGGGCATGCAGGCGCTGGCCGGCAAGCACCGGATCGATGCGCAGGTCGCTGCGCCCTTGTCGTCCGCCTGAGCGCCACCTCGACGCATTCGTGCGGCGTGGATAGCGTCGCTGGTGACGCGTCGGTAGCGCGCTCGCAGCAGGCGACGTCGGCAGTTGCATCCTCGACATCCAGAGACCTGCTAACGCGCTCGGCACGCAGCGTTCACCATGGCGCAACGCCGTTGCCGACAGCCTTGGGAACATGGTCAGCTCCCACCGCCATTCCGCATCGCAGGCGACGGCCACGCAGCAGGCGCCGCCGGCGAGCGACATTCCTGCCGATGCCCCGGGCATCTCGGAAGCCGGCGCCTGGTGGCGGCAATTGCGTGCCGCCGTGCCGCGCTGGTTGCTCGCCGCGGTGGCACTGCTGGCGCTGGGCTTGCTGCTGTACTGGTACGCCCGTGCTTGACCTCCTGTCCTCCTCGCGTGGAGAGCCGCGCATGGCGCCATCTGCCGCACACGACCATGTCCGTCGCTGCAGCGTGCGCCTGCATCCGCCCGGCGGGCACGAGGTCGCCACGCACGCCTGGATCGCCGCCGAAGTGGCGCGGCTGATGCGCCTGCCGTTGCAGGATGCCAGCGCGGCGCAGAGCGGTTTCTACGTGCCGGACGACACCCTGACCGCCGCGCAGGCGCAGCAGCTGGGCGTGCGTGCGGCGACCGACCTGCTCGGTGGCGTGGTCCCGCATGCGTTCGTGGCCACCAAGGCGATCAGCCATCCGCTGGTTGATCCCGGCGCGGCCGCGCCGCAGGGCTGGGCCCATGCGCTCGGCGGCGCGCTGGCCGAGGCGACGGTGCCCGGCTACACCGCGTTCGCTGCGGACGATGCGTGCGTGGCGTATGCGCGCCTGTGCGGCGGCGGCCAGGTGCGGTTGAAGCTGCCCAGCGGCATCGGCGGGCAGGGCCAACTGTTGCTGCACGACGCGCACGTGCTGGAGACGGCATTGGCCGCGGTGGCGGCGACGGACCTGGCGCAGCAGGGCGTGGTGCTGGAGCGGCAACTGGACCGCTCGACGACCTTCAGCGTCGGCGAAGTGGACTGCGCCGGCATGACCATCGCCTATTACGGCACGCAATCGGTCACCGACGACGCTGCCGGCCGCGAGACCTACGGCGGCTCGCAACTGTTCGTGATCCGCGGCACCCTGGACGCGCTACTCGAACGCACGTTGCCGCCGCAGCAGCGCGAGGCGGTGCTGAAGGCGCGCCACTACGATCGCTGCATCGCCCAGGCCTATCCCGGTTTCTATGCATCGCGCCGCAACTACGACGTGATCGACGGCATCGCCGAGGATGGCACGCGCCTGTGCGGCGTGCTCGAGCAATCCTGGCGCGTCGGCGGCGCCACGCCGGCGGAACTGGCCGCAGTCGACGCCTTCCAGCGTGATCCGGCGTTGCAAGCGGTGATCGCGGCCACGGTCGAACGCTACGGCATGCCGGCGCTGCCCGCGGACGCCGAGGTCTACTACATGGGCGAGGATCCGCGCGTGGGGCGCCTGACCAAATACCGTTATGTGAGCGCTGCGGACTGACGATGGAAACCAAGCTCTCCAGCATCGATATCGCGGTGGACGGCGACGCCTTGAGCGGCACCTTGCTGACGCCGACCAATGGCATGCCCGGCGTGCTGTTCGTGCATGGTTGGGGCGGCAACCAGCACCACAACCTGGTGCGCGCGCGCGAAGCGGTCGGCCTGGGCTGCGTATGCCTGACCTTCGACCTGCGCGGCCACGAAGGCCTGGCGTCGATGCGCGAGACGGTGACGCGCGCGCAGAACCTGGACGACATCAAGGCGGCCTACGACCGGCTGGTGGATTCGCCGCAGGTGGATCCGGAGTCGATCGCGGTGGTGGGTTTGAGCTATGGCGGCTATCTCGCCTCGCTGCTGACCCTGGAGCGGCCGGTGGAGTGGCTGGCGCTGCGTTCGCCGGCGCTGTACAAGGACGCGCATTGGGACGGCCCGAAGGTGGCGTTGAACCGCGATCCGGATTTGATGCCGTATCGGCACCGCGCCATCGCGCCGGAGGACAACATCGCGCTGGCCGCGTGCCAGCGCTTCCGCGGCGACGTCTTGCTGGTCGAGGCCGAGCAGGACGTGATCGTGCCGGGACAGGTGCTGAAGAACTATGCCGCCGCGTTCTCCAATGCGCGTTCGCTGACCTCGCGGGTGATCAAGGGCGCCGACCACGCGCTGACCCGCAAGGAACATCAGCTCGAATACACCCGCTACCTGGTCGACTGGCTCACCGAGATGGTGGTCGGGCGCCGCGTGGCGCTAGCCAAGAACGTGGTCGAACGGCGCAAGCAGCAACTCAAGAGCACGCAAGGCGATGCGGCGACATCGCCCGGACAGGGCTCGAAGGAGTTCCAGGGCCGCATCGAGGCCAAGGAACGCACCTCCGACGCCACGCCGTCGCGGTGAAGCGCTGGCGCGGCGGCGCCGCGGCGGATCATGCGCGCGACGAAGCGGTCGCGCTGCAGTCTGCAACGCGATCCCAGTCCGGCGCGCTCGCCGCTGCCGTCAGTGGCTGCGCCCGGATTGCTCCAGATGGTGCCAGGCGTGGCGGACCAGCCAGCGCGCCTCGTCCCACGGCACCGACAGCGACGGCGCCAGATGGTGATAGGACTCTTGCAGCACGCGGTACAGCTGCGCTTCGGTGGCGCGCGGATAGGCCAGATAGACGTCGTAGCCCATCTTCAGCAGCGAGGCATAGTCGGAGAAACCATGGTGGCCGAGGCGACCATTGGCATGCGCATGCCGCCAGTAGGCCATTTCGGCATCCAGATCGACGGCGCGACGAGCATGGGCAGGACGAGCGGGAGCGGAAGCGGTCTGCATGGGTAGGACTCCTCTCGAAGCTACCCCCCTGTCGCTCCGATCCTAGCGGATCGGTGCCGCGATTTGCGCGGGCAGCACGATATCGCGCGCGAATCGCTGAACCGCTAAGCGAGATGAGCGGACAGATGTGCTGTAAGCGTTTGCAACGCAGTGCTGGATAGCGCGCCGGTTGCGAGGGCGCATGACGCGCCGTCGTCGTGCCCGGCGAGGATACGTCATGCGACGGGGCGCCAAGCACGCGTCACACGCCTTGTCATGCGGCACATGCCGATCGCCGTGGAGGCGACGGCACGATCACCGATCCAGGGCTGGCAGCGCCGCGGCTTCAGTCCCAGTCCGGCGCGATACCGGCTGGGTTCGCCAGCCGTTCGCCGCGATCCAGCGTGGCGATCTGCGCCATGTCCGCGTCCTCCAGGCGCAGCGACTGCGCGAGCAGATTGCTGGCCAGGTTCTCGCGCTTGGTCGAGGACGGGATCACCGCATAGCCCTGCTGCAACGCCCAGGCCAACGCCACCTGCGCCGGCGTGGCGGCATGGCGTGCGGCGATCGCGGCGATCACCGGATCCTGCAGCACCTTGCCGTAGGCCAGGGTCATGTACGAGGTGACGTGGATGCCCTGTTGCTGCAGGTAGCCGATCAGCTTGCGGTTCTGCAGATAGGGATGCACTTCGATCTGCTGGGTGGCGATCGCCTCGGCGCCGAGGATCGCGATCGCCTGCTCGGTCAGCGCGATGGTGAAGTTGGAGAGGCCGATCTGCCGGGTGAGGCCCTGCCGCTTGGCGTCGGCCAGGGCGTGCAGAGACTCGGCCATCGGCACCGCATCGCGCGGCGAGGGCCAGTGCACCAGGGTCAGGTCCACGTACTCGCTGCGCAGCTTGTCCAGGCTCTGGCGCAGGCTCGGCAGCAGCTTGTCGGCGGACAGGTTGTCGGTCCACACCTTGGTGGTGACGAACAGGTCCGCGCGCGGCACGCCGGAGGCGGCGATGGCCTGGCCGACCTCGGCTTCGTTGCCGTAGATCTGCGCGGTGTCGACGGCGGGGTAGCCGAGTTCGAGTGCGTTGCGAACCGAGTCGACGACGACCTGGTCCTTGAGCCGGAACGTACCCAGGCCGAAAGCGGGAATGCGCATGCGGTGACTCCTTGCGAGGAAGATGGGAAAGAGCGCTGGATTTCAGTATGCGAGCGGTGCAGTTGCGGTAGCGTCGGCGCGCATCGCACCGGGTTGGCCGAACGCTGCGGTGGCGCCGAGGGGCGCTCACAGGCATGCAGGGCCAAAAGACGGAAGCGGGAGCATGACGGCATCCCGTAGGAGAAAGCAGGTTCACAGTGTGGACCTGTCCCTGGCCCGGAAAAACCCGCCGCCAGACCAATCACTTTTGCGTTCTGGTCAATAATCGGCTTCCGATTCCGCCATCCGCCTTGCCATGAAGACGACGCTGGAGGTGCGGCAACCGATCCATGCCGTGTACTACCGCAATACCGCGTTCTCGGCGCGCATCGCCTCGTTTCTCGATCCCCTGGCGGAGGCCATGGGGCCTACGCCGTTCGCGGCGTAGCGGCTAACCGCTGCCTGAGCTGAGTGGGTGCATGCGCAGTCGGCGGCCGGCCAGATCGCCAACGACGCGGCATGCCGCAGCGGCCGTCCGGTCGTGGCAAGACCATTGACCGGCGCCGCCAAAAGTAGTTGTATGAAGCAACAAAATTGCCGGAGCCGGCCATGCCAGCGGTGGATCCCGTCGTCGTCGAACAAATCCGCGCCGCCTCGCGGCAGCTGGTGCGCGAACTCGGCTTCCTGCAGGACACCCTCGCCGCGACCGACTATCCGCCGTCGGCGGTGCATGCGTTGCTGGAGATCGACGCGCGCGACGCGGTCGGCGCGTCGCAGCTGGCCGACTGCCTGCAGCTGGAAAAATCTAGCGTCAGCCGCATGCTGCGCAAGCTGATCGCGGCGGGCGAACTGCGCGAGCGCACCAGCGCCGAAGACGGCCGCGCCAAGCAATTGCGGCTCTCCGCCCGCGGCCGGCGCACGGTGCAGGGCATCCACGCTTTCGCGCGCGCGCAGGTGGAGGCCGCATTGGCGCCGCTGCCGGCGCAGGCGCAGGCGGACATCGGCCACGGGCTGGCGGTCTATGCGGCCGCGTTGCAGGCCCTGCGCAATGGCGCCGCGCCGCCAGCGCCGGAAGCGGTGCGCATCGACGGCGGCTACCGGCCCGGTGCGATCGGCCGCATCGCAGAAATGCACGCCACCTTCTATGCGCGGCATGCCGGCTTCGGGCAGTTCTTCGAAGCCAAAGTCGCGGCGGGCGTCGCCGAATTCTCCGCGCGCCTGGAGCGGCCCGGCAACGGCCTGTGGCTGGCGATGCAGGCGCAGCGCATCGTGGGCGCGATCGCCATCGACGGCCAGGACCTGGGCAACGGCGAGGCGCATCTGCGCTGGTTCGTGGTGGACAACGGCCTGCGCGGCAGCGGCATCGGCCGGCAGTTGCTGCAGCAGGCGTTGCAGTTCTGCGACGCGCAGGGGTTCGCCGCCACCCGGCTGTGGACCTTCGCCGGCCTGGACGCGGCGCGGCGGCTGTACGAGGCGCACGGTTTCGCGTTGCTGCAGCAGTGCGAAGGCGACCAATGGGGGGCGAGCGTGATCGAACAGGTGTTCGTGCGGCCGCGGCCCGCGGTCGCGGCACCGGCGCAATCGTGCAGCCGGCAGGACGGCTAGCGGCCGCCATCCGCACCCACGCCAGGCATGCGCGCCGCGTATCGCCTCGTTGCCGGGCCATCTGCTCGTCGCACTGGTGCCGAGCGTTCGTCGCGCAGCGGTTCGCCTGCGCGGCACATAGCGATTCGGCGACTCGACCGGCCGGCAAGCGGGACGCTGGACACGCGCCAAATAATGTAACTATTATAGTTACATGAAAAGAAACACGCAGCTGTCCGACGTGCTGCACGTGCTGGTGCACCTGGCCCAGCATGGCGAGCCGATGACCTCCGAGCAGATGGCGGCCTGCCTGCAAAGCCATGCGGTGGTGGTGCGGCGCCTGCTGGCGCGGCTGCGCGACGCGCAACTGGTCGAATCCACCCGCGGCCACGGCGGCGGCTGGCAGCTGGCGCGCGCGCCGGAGGCGATCAGCCTGTACGACGTCTATGTCGCGCTGGGCGAGCCGCTGCTGCTCGGCCATGGCGTGCGCGGTCCGCATCCGGATTGCGCGATCGAGCGTGCGGTCAACGACGCGCTCGACGACGGCTACCGGCAGGCGCAGGCCGCGTTGGCCGCGCAGCTGCAGGCATTGACGCTGCGCAAGCTGGGCCAGCGCGTGCAACGCAAGCTCAGACAGGAGCAGAAGACCCATGCAGCATGATGCCGTGATCGTCGGCGGCAGTTTCGCCGGCCTGTCTGCCGCACTGATGCTGGCGCGCGGGCATCGCAAAGTCTTGGTGGTCGATGCCGGCCTGCCGCGCAACCGGTACGCCGCGCACTCGCATGGCCTGCTGGCGCTGGACGGCATGCCGGGCAGCACGTTGCTGGCGCAGGCCAAGGCGCAGCTGCTGGCCTATCCGACCGTCGAATGGTGGGACGGGCAGGTCGAAGAGGCGACCGCGTTGCCCGGTGGCTGGGACGTGGCGCTGGCCGACGGCAGGCGGATAAGCGCGCGCGGCATGGTGCTGGCGACCGGCGTCGTCGACCAGTTGCCGGACCTGCCGGGCGTGGTCGAGCGTTGGGGACACACGGTCATGCACTGCCCGTACTGTCACGGCTACGAGCTGGGCAGGCAGGCGCGCATCGGCGTGCTCGGCAACGGCACCCGCTTGTCGGCGGAACAGGCGCTGCTGCTGGCCGACTGGGGCCGGGTGACGTTGTTCGCGCAGGGCATGCCGCTGGACGACGCCGAGCTGATGGCCAAGCTGGCCAGGCGTGGCGTGCAGCTGGAAACGCGGCAGGCAGTGGCTCTGGAAGGTGACGGCACCGCGATCGACGGCATGCGCGTGGACGATGGCGCGCTGGTGCAGATCCAGGCGCTGTTCCTGGGCGCGCCGACGCGCATGGCCAGCCCGCTGGCCGAACGCCTGGGCTGCCGCTTCGACCAGGGCCCGCTGAGCCCGTTCCTGAGCGTGGACGAAAAGAAGCTGACCAGCGTGCCGCGGGTCTACGCGGCCGGCGACGCAGCGCGCATGTTCGGCAATGCGACCCTGGCCTCGGCCGACGGCGTGCTCGCCGGCGTCGGCCTGCACCATGCGCTGATCGCCGAAGACAGCCAGCCGGATCCCGCGAGCGGCGCATAAAAAAGGCCGTCCGCGAACGGACGGCCTGCTACCGGCGACATGCCGCCCCGATTGCGGGGCGACAGCCTCAGCCCTTCACGCACAGCACCTGACGCAAGGTGTGCACCACTTCCACCAGGTCGCTTTGCGCGGCCATCACCGCATCGATCGACTTGTACGCCGCCGGCGATTCGTCGATCACTGCCGCATCCTTGCGGCACTCCACGTGCGCGGTGGCCTCGCGGTGCTGGGCCAGGGTGATCTGCTGGCGCGCGGCGGTACGGCTCATCACCCGGCCGGCGCCGTGGCTGCAGCTGTGGAAGCTGTCGCCATTGCCCAGCCCGCGCACGATGAAACTCTTCGCGCCCATGCTGCCGGGAATGATGCCCAGCTCGCCGGCACGCGCGCTGACTGCGCCCTTGCGGGTGACCAGCAGTTCCTCGCCGGCGTGCGTTTCCTTCTGCACGTAGTTGTGGTGGCAGTTCACCGCCAGCTTCTCCAACTGGAACTTCGGCAGGCGGTGACGCATCTCCGCCAGCACCCGCGCCATCATCGCCTCGCGGTTCTCGCGCGCGTAGTCCTGCGCCCAGGACACCGCTTCCACGTAGTCGTCGAACAACGGCTCGCCTTCCATGAAGAACGCCAGGTCCTTGTCCGGCAGGTGGAAGCCGAGCACGCGGTGCGCCAGCTGCTCGCGCGCCTGCTCGATGAAGTAGCTGCCGATCAGGTTGCCGGTGCCGCGCGAGCCGCTGTGCAGCATCACCCACACCGCATCGCTCTCGTCCAGGCACACTTCGATGAAGTGGTTGCCGCCGCCGAGCGTACCGATCTGGCAATCCAGCTTGTCGGTACGGATCCGGCGGTGCCTGGCCTTGATCGTGTCCAGGCGCGCGACCAGCCCCGACTGCGCGATGCGCGTGGCGATGCTGTCGGGCAGCTTGCGATGCTCGCCGCCGCGGCCGTTGCCGACCGGCACGCTGCGCTCGATGCTGGAACGCAGTTGCGCCAGGCTGTCGGGCAGATCGGCCGCGCGCAGCGTGGTCCGCACCGCGGCCATGCCGCAGCCGATGTCCACGCCGACCGCGGCCGGGATGATCGCGCCGCGGGTCGGGATCACCGAGCCCACGGTCGCGCCCTTGCCCAGGTGCACGTCCGG
>Ga0182005_1000660_pt1 | contig 16439 bp, 6 predicted proteins | sample Sormic07211103_1_FD_123021 | JGI IMG/M metagenome (GOLD analysis project Ga0182005, IMG submission 123021) | Rhizosphere microbial communities from Sorghum bicolor, Mead, Nebraska, USA - 072115-103_1 MetaG | ecosystem: Host-associated > Plants > Roots > Rhizosphere | place: USA: Nebraska...
CACGTGGACGGCTTCCGCTTCGACCTGGCCACCATCCTCGGCCGCGAACCCACCGGCTTCGACCAGCGCGGCGGCTTCCTGGATGCGTGCAACCAGGATCCGTTGCTGTCGGAAGTGAAGCTGATCGCCGAGCCGTGGGACTGCGGCCCGGGCGGGTACCAGGTCGGGCATTTCCCGCCGGGCTGGTCGGAGTGGAACGACAAGTTCCGCGACAACGCCCGCGCATTCTGGAAGGGCGACGACGGCATGCTCGCCGAGTTCGCGACCCGCTTCACCGGCTCGGCCGACCTGTTCGATCGCCGCGGCCGCCGGCCCTGGGCCTCGGTCAACTTCATCACCGCGCACGACGGCTTCACCCTGCGCGACCTGGTCAGCTACAACGAAAAGCACAACGACGCCAACGGCGAGGACAACCGCGACGGCTCGTCCAACGACGGCTCCTGCAACTACGGCGAGGAAGGCGCGACCGACAACGCCGAGATCCTGCATCTGCGCGAGCGGCAGATGAAGAACCTGCTGGCCACGCTGCTGCTGGCGCAAGGCACGCCGATGCTGCTCGCCGGCGACGAACGCGCGCAGAGCCAGGGCGGCAACAACAACACTTATTGCCAGGACAACGAGATCACCTGGCTAGACTGGGACAACGACCCAACCGAAGGCCGGCTGACCGAGTTCGTGAAAGCGCTGAGCGCATTGCGCAAGCGCTACCCGATCCTGACCCGCGGGCGCTTCCTCAACGGCCAGTACAACGAAGAAGCCGGCGTGCGCGATCTCACCTGGCTCAATCCCGGCGGCACCGAGATGGAAGACGCGCACTGGACCGATGCCGGCGCCCGCGCGGTCGGGCTGCTGCTGGAAGGCAAGGCGCAAACCTCCGGGGTCAGGGAACTGGCCAACGACGACACGCTGCTGATCGTCATCAACGCCTACCACGAGGGGGTGAACTTCACCCTGCCCTCGTCGGAGGAGGAACTGCACTGGAAGCTGGTGCTGTCCACCGACGACGCATTGCAGATCGACAGCATGCCCGCAGGCGCCAGCGAGTTCCTGGCGCCGCCGCGCAGCGTCAGCGTGTTCGAGTGCCAGGCGCCGCAGCCTCAGTGACGACACGCGCCACCCGGAGGCCGCGAGCGGTAGCCGGGTGTCGCATGCGGCGTGCTGCAGCCGCGGAAAGCGCAGCCCGAATCCAGCCTTCAGAATAGTCGGCACGCCGCATCTGGCGGCTGGTATCGGACATCCAAGGAGGAGGAAAAAGCGAAAATGGGTCATCGCCAGCCTTGTCCAAGGCTGGCGGATCGCAAAGCCACGATTCCAGCATTCCGACCATCGCAGCGACCCGCTCGCCGCTGCCTGTGCGCCTGTGGACACGTCAAGACGCACGATCCCGGGAGCCAACGCCGATGCGCAACAGCGCAGCGCCATGGCCCATGGCATCGCGTGCAGGCTGCACCCATGGACGACACGAGAACCGGACCGAAGCATCGCCTCGGCGCCCAAACTTTCCAGCGATTAAACGGCACTTCCGATTGCGCCCAATCTTCACTCGCGCCATACCGCTGCACGCGCAGTTTGGCCATGCCCGCTCAAGGGCTCTAACTTACTCGCGGAGTCAACGATGGATAAGAATCGCACTGAAGGCGCCAAGAACCAGGTCAAGGGCACCGTCAAGGAAGTCGTCGGCAAGGTCACCGGCAACAAGTTGAAGGAAGTCGAAGGCAAACTGCAGAAGGGCGCAGGCAAGGTTCAGAGCGAAGTCGGCAAGGCACGGGACAACGCCCGCCACTGAGCAGCGCCGCAGCGCTTCCAAGACCTCGCTGGCGCAAGTCTTTGAACGATGGCTTCGAGGCGTCCTTGCTTGGATCCCGAGCAACCGGTTTCGAGCACGACAGCCAGGGCCAAGCCATCGGCGCTCCAGGGAGTTTCGCGATGATGCACGCGGACAGCGGCTTGCAGTAATGGGCCAGGCGTGGCCCGGCGTATCGCCCATAACACGCCTTTGACGAAGTTCCGGTTGTCGGCATCCATCCAGACCGGCGTACTCGCGTTGACATGGGGCAGATCTTCGGATCTGCCCCCGTTTTGGTCACAGTCGATTCGTAGCGGCCAGGCTGCACCGGCGCGCTCTTTCGCACCAGCCAAATGCAGCCAAGGCAAGGGCCTCATGCCCAGTCGGCCCATAGCGGCGAATCTTCCTTGCCAGTCACACAGCTTTTCCGGAACCAGCGTTCGCACTCGCGGGTCAGAGGCACACGCCAGCACCCCGCTCGACACGGAGCACTTGAATCATCCGGATCTCTCACGAGGTCTTCAGAAACTCCAGATCGAGCACGGCATGCGCGCCAGTTGGAATCCAGCGGCGGATGATGACCTGCGGCACCGCGTCGTCGCCTACATCCACGCAAAGCGCCAACAAGTGATCGCGCGTGGGCCGGCATTGCCAAAAACGCCAGCGGCTCACGTCGTGGTCCAGGCTCGGATCTGCCACCAACCGCACTGAGCGTCCGTCCCCCAACCGAAAGCCGAATTTCTCCAGCGGCATGGACATCCCCAGACCGCGCGCCTTGGCGTAGGATTCCTTGAAGGTCCAATACTCGAAGAAGCGATCCTGCTGTTGATCGGTAGGCACGCAGGCGAGATCGGCGATCTCCTCCGGGGCGAAATTGCTGTTCGCCACTCCCATGGACACCTGCCGCGCCACGATCTGTTCGACATCCACGCCCACCGCGCGGCGCGAGGTAACGGCCATGGCGATCAACCCACGCGTATGCGAGATATTGAAGGACAGACTGCACGCATCAGCCCCATGCCGATCCGCGATGTGTGGACGCCCGAAGCAATCCTTCAGAAAACTCCAGTCCTCCGGCGACACATCCACATACTTGGACAACACCGTACGCGCCATGCCACGGGTCACGAGGTAACGCTTGCGGTCATCTTCGAGCAAGAACCGCACGTGTTGACTGCGTTCGTCCGCATTCAACAAGGGCAGAATGCCGGCAAGTGCGTCTTCGGCGATGTCGTCATAGAACGCGAGCCAGACATCGATGCCCGCCCCGCCAACCCCTGGCGGAATGTTCAGCGCGGATGGGCATCTATGTTCGACTTTCGTCATGACCCCAGGTTTCGCACGCCAGCAAGACGGAGTGGATGAGATGCTCCATGAGAAACGCCATCGGGGCAGCTCGGCAAGCGCGCCCTAGCAAGGCACCGCACGCCGATTGCGTTGCGGCAACAGCGATTGCCCATGCATCGCCACTCGCCCCTCCCATTGGCTCGTCGCTCGTCATGCACCCGATCACGCCGCACTGGACACGATCGCCTGCACCTTGGGACCAAATTTCCGCGCGAGCCATAGCTCGATGTCATGAACGAAACTGAAGAGTACCGGGACCAGGATCAGGCTGAGCACAGTCGAGGAAATCAGTCCACCAATCACCGCGATGGCCATCGGCGCGCGAAACGCGGAGTCCAGCGATACGCCGAACGCCAACGGCAGCATGCCCGCAGTCATCGCCACCGAGGTCATCACGATCGGGCGCGCGCGGGCGCGGCAGGCCAGCATGATTGCGTCGAATCTCGGCACGCCTTCGCGGATATTCTCCAACATGGCATCCACGAGCAGGATCGAGTTCTTATCGGCGATACCCATCAACATCAGCATGCCGAGCAAGGCAGGCAGACTCAGCTCCATGCCGGTCGCGAACAGCAGCAGGAACGCGCCGCCGATCGACAGCGGCAACGCCATCATCCGCGCCAATGGCTGCAACCAGTCGCGATACAGCAAGACCTGGATCGCATAGACCAGAAACAGACCGGTACCGAGCGCCTTCAGGAAACTCACCATCAGTTCGTTCACGAACTCGGCGTCGCCGGTATTGAGCACACGCACGCCCGGCGGCAGGTGCTTGATCGATGGCAAGGCGTTGACCGCCTCCATCGCGGTACCGAGGGCGACGCCGTCGAGATTGGCCTGCAGATCGATGCGACGCTGCCGGTCGTAGCGCTCGATGGTGGCCGGCCCCTTGCCGAATCGCAGCGTGGCCACGGACGCCAACGGCACGCTGTCGCCAGCGGCCGTGCGCAGCTTGAGATTCTGCAAGATGCCCAGATCGGTGCCGTATTCGCGCGGCAGGCGAACGCGCACCGGAATTTCCCTGCTCATGTAATTGAACTTGGACAGGCGCGGAATATCGTCGCCGATCGTGGAGGTGCTGACGGCCTCGCCGACCTGCTGCGCGGTGATGCCGAACTCGGCCGACTTGAGCGGATCCATCTGCACGACGATTTCCGGCTGCTCCTGGCCGACGCTGGTATCGACGCCGATCAGCCCGGGAATCTTCTGCATGTCGCGTTTCACCGCATCGGCCGCGCGGGTGAGCGCGCGATCGTCGTCGCTTACGAGCGCGATCGACACGTCCTTTCGACCCGACAGGCTGTCGAAACTGACCCGCATGTCGGCCAGCTTGGCGATCTCCGGATAGACGCGCGTGGTGAATTCGCGCTCGCTGATGTCGCGCTTGGTTGGAGGAACCAGCTTGACGTAGATCCGCGACTTGTTGACCGCGCCGTCGGCGCCGCCGGAAAGGGTGAGGACGTACTCGACCTCTGCATGCTTGCTCACCACTGCGGCGACCTGCTGCGCTGCCTGATCGGTCTGCTCGATGGTGCTGCCGCGCGGAACTTCCAGCGTGATGCTGGAGACGGAGTAATCGTCGTACGGCATGAAACCGAGTGGCAACAGCGGCACCAACCCGAACGAAGCGACCACGCCGAGCAGCGCCATCACCAGCGTCTTGATGCGGTGCTTGAGCGTCCATCGGACGATCGCAAGATATCGGATCGTCAAGGCGCCGTCCTGCGGATGATCCGTAGTCGGCACTTTCATCAGTCGCGACGCCAACATCGGCGTCAGCAAGCGCGCCACCATCAGCGAGAAGAACGCGGCGACCGCCACGGTCAGACCGAATTGGCGGAAGTACAGGCCCGGCAGCCCGCCCATGAAACTGACTGGAATGAACACGACGCAGATCACCAAGGTCGTCGCGATCACCGACAGGCCGATCTCTTCCGAGGCTTCGATCGCCGCCTGCATGACCGATTTTCCGGAGCGCATATGCCGGTCGATATTCTCCACCTCGACGATCGCATCATCGACGAGCACGCCGGTGACCAAGGTGATCGCCAGCAGGCTGATCATGTTCAAGCTGAAATCCAGCCATTGCATGACCAGGAACGTGGGAATGATCGACAACGGGATCGTCAGCGCCGCGATCAAGGTGGCGCGCCGATTGCGCAGGAACCAAAACACCACCAGCACGGTGAGAATGGCGCCTTCGAAGAAGTTGAACATCGTCGCGCGATAGCCGATCTCGACGAAATCGATATCCGAGAAGGCCACACGGAACTTCACCCCACCCGTCTTCGACAACGCTTCCAGACGCTCGCGTACCGCCTTGGCGACCGAGACCTCGCTGATGGCGGGATCCTTGTAGACCATGAAGGTTACCGCCGGGCGACCATCGACCTTGGTGATGTTGCGCACCTCCGACGGGCCGTAGGAAACGACACCGATGTCCGACAGCTTCACCTTGCGTCCGCCCGGCACCGCGATGCGCGTTCCCGCCAAGGCATCCAGACTGTCGGCGCGGCCGATCGTGCGCAACGCGTATTCCGTCGCGCCGAGGGTGAAGCGTCCGCCCGGAGAGTTGACGTTGCTGGCCACCATTTGCTGGCTGACGTCGGCTGCGCTGATTCCGAGCGACGCCAATATCGCCGGGTCGAGCACGATGGAGATTTCCTGATCGCTGCCGCCACTGCGGTCGACACGCGATACGCCCTTGACCGTAAGCAGTTCGCGCGCGACCGTCTGGTCGACGAACCGGCTCAGGTCTTCCATCGGCATTTCCGGCGCTTCGGCGATGTAGATGCCGACCGGCCTGCCGGTATCGCTAGCGCGGCGCACGATGGGTTCGCGTACTGTCGCCGGCAGATTCTGCCGGATCGCGGCTACCGCGTTGCGTACGTCGTTGGTCGCGCGGTCGACGCCGATATCGAGGTTGAACTCGATCTGCGTCGTCGACTGGCCTTCCGTCACTGTCGACACGATGCGCTTGATGCCCGGGATCGACGCCACCGCATCTTCGACCTTCTGTGTCGTCTCCGTCTCCAGCTCGGTGGGGGTCGCGCCTGGCTGCAGAATCAACACGTCGACGACAGGTGTGACCACGTTGGGCATCGCGGTGATCGGCAACTGCATGAAGGCGACGATGCCCGCCAGCGTGAGCATGACGAACAGCAGAATCGGTGGCACCGGATTGCGGATCGCCCAGGTGGAGAAGCCGAAGTTCATTTCGAAAGGTCTCTATCCAATGAGGAAGTGCGGCAGGTGGAGCGTTGCGGTACCTGGATCATCGACGCGCGCGGTCAGCGACTCGCGTCGGCGATCAGCACTTTGTCCTTCTCGCGCAGGAACGGACCGGCCTTGGCCACAATGCGCAGATCGCCGAGAGATTCCGACACCACCACTTCGTCGACGGTCTGCAAGGTCGGCGTGATCGGCATGCGCGACACCAGGCCCTTGTCGCCCACGCGCCAGACATAGCTGCCCAGCGAATCCTGCTGCATCGCCGTGCGCGGAATCGTCCAGCCTTCCACCTGCGCCAGGTCGATGCGCGCCTGAGCGAAGATGCCGACCGGAACGACGTCTTGCGTGTGCAGACGGATCCGCACTTCGCTCGAACGGGTGGTGCTGTCCACGTTCGGGGTGATCAGCCGAATCTCGCCGGAGATGGGCTCGGCGTGCCCGGCCAGCTTGACGCTCGCGCTCATGCCCGGCTTCAGACGCACGACCACCGCTTCGGGCACGCTGGCATCCATCTCCATCTCGCCGTCCTTCGCGATTTCGAACAAGGCGACGCTATCGCTGGTGAGATTGCCAATCTCGGCGGTGCGCCGATAGACGAAGCCTGCGGCCGGAGCGACTACGCTGGTGCGCTGCACGCTCAGTCGTGCGTTCTCGTAGCGCGCACGTGCGCCCTCGAAATCCGCCTGTTTCTGCTTGAACGACTCCACGCTGACCAGCTGCTGCGGCAGCAACAGGCGCATGCGCTCGTAGTCGCCCTGCGCGCGCTCGAAGTCCGACCGCAGCTCGTTGCTGGAGATCCCCATGCCCTTGCCGTCCAGCACCGCCAATACCTGCCCGGCCTTGACGTAGTCGCCGACCTCGGCTTCCACGCGTTGCACCTGCAGGCCCGACAACTGCGGGATCACCGGTACGTTCTCACGGCTGCGCGTCGCGCCAACCACGGAAACCGCCTCGGCCAGCGCCTTGCGTTGCGGCTTGACGATGCTGACCGTCAGTGGCGGCGTGGCTTGGTTGGTGGTGACGGCAGACTTCGCGGGCCGGCCGCTGAGCAAAAGCCCCAACACCAAACCGGTGCCCAGCAAGGTTACAGCGTAGATCATGGGACGCATTTTCATGGCGAGGCCACTTCGGTATTTGAACGGTAGGAACGAGCCAGCGACATGTGCACATCGAACCGCTGCGGCGATTGCGCCTGTGTCGGCGCGGCGGCCACCTCGTGACGCTCCGTCGCCAGCGCGGCCAACTGTGCCGACGATGGCGGAGCGAACGAGACGACGCGAGAACTTCCGAGCGTGTGATCCATCGCACTTCCCTGCGCTAGATAAATGGTGCTGTAGGTAGCCATAACACCAGCACTGCCAATATCAATGGATGTGCCCGTCATTTGCACCCAACTGATGGCATACATGGATCGAAACTGGGGACTGTCTCTCATATCCGGATGCGATAATCGCCGCTGCCGTTCGTTTCGTACGGCACACCCTCCATGCCGCCCTGCCCCGCGCCTGCTGCGGCCGCGCATGAATATTCCGTCGTCCTGCACGACGATGCCCACGCCTATCCGCCACACAGGCGCAGCGCTCACCATCGGAATCTCCAGCGCGCCAGCAACAGAATCACCACCATCCAGATCGACATGGTGATCAGCGACGGATACAGCTGCGAGACGTCGCGCAAACCGACGCCACCGAACATCAGCTCGCGCAGGATCGAGGTGAATGGTGCCAACGGCGAATGCTCGGCGATCGGCTGCAACCAGGATGGGAACAGCTTGATCGAGAAGAACGCGCCTCCGAGCAACAGCATCGGCACCTGGATGAAGCTGACGATGCCGCTGAACGCCATCACCGAGCGGCTGAACAGGAAAACGATCAGGCCGATGCCGAGGTAGGTCGTCGCGCCCATGGTCACCGCCAGCAACAGCAACGGATAGTTGATGTCGGCCGACACACCGAGCCCGAGCACCGAGACGGCGAGCATGCCGGCGACCACGCTGTAGGCGACCAATACGCGCGAGAGAAACAGTCCGGCGAAGAACGGCGTCGGCGAAACGTCGATGGCTTTCAGATTCTTGAACAGCCCTGCGCTTTCCTCGCCGATCAGCACCGACCCGAAACCGCTCAAGCCGATCACCAGCATCGTCATCCCGATCAGGCCCGGCAACAAGGTGGCCAGATAGGAAGAGCGCCGGCTTACTTGCACGTTCTGCAAGCGCAGGTTGGCTGCCGGCGACGCGGAGGCGTTCGCCTTCAGGATCGACGCCAGCGCGATCGCCGAGATTCGGTTCTCTTCCAGCGAGTTGCTTTCGATCGTCACGTTCGCCGACCCGCCTTCCGAGGAGCCGGACACGCTCAGCAGGTGCTGGATCTCGTTGTTCTTGAGCGCGCTCTCGGCCTGCCCGCGCTCGCCCACGAAGGGCACGACGTGGACGAGGTCCTGCTTGCCGAGCGCGTCGACCAAGGACTTTCCGGCCGGCGCGATCTCGGTTTCCAGGTAGGAGACCTTGATCTTGTGATTGCCGGACAACTCCAAGGGATAGCCGATACCGAGCAGCAGCACCACCGGGAAGATATAGCAGAACACCAGCGCCACCTTGTCGTAGCGCAGCTGGCGCATGCGCAATTTGAAGAACACCCAAACCGTTCTCATGACTTCAGTTCCTTCCCTGTCTTGTTCAAGAACACGTCTTCTAGATTCAAACGGTCGACCTGTATGCCGGCCACCGCGACGCCGCGCGCTTCGGTGATGGAGAGGATCTGGCGGATCGCGCCGGTCACGTCGTCGGTGGGGATGCGCAGCGAGTCGGTGAAGGCATCCCAGGTCGCGACGAACTTCGGCGCCATTTCCACGGCGATCTCTTCACCGGGCGCGCCGATGCCGAGCTTGACCACGACCTGCTGGGTCGCGTTCAACTGCGCCACCAGGGACTTCGGATCGCCGCGATCGACGATCTTCCCCTGATTCATGATCATGATCTCGTCGCACAGACGCTCGGCCTCTTCCATGTAGTGCGTGGTCAGCACAATGGTGCGGGTGCGCTCCTGCTTGAGTTCTTCGATGAACTCCCACAGATGGCGACGGCTATGCGGATCGAGGGCGGCGCTGGGTTCGTCGAGGAACAGGATGTCCGGATCGCCGAGCAAGGCGATCGCGATCGACAGGCGCTGCTTCTGCCCGCCGGACAGGTCGTCGACCTTGAACTTCATCTTGTCGGCCAGATCCAGGCGATCGAGCAAGCGTGCGGTCGTGTCGAGCCTGCGCTTGCCGCTCGCCGCGGCGCGGTACTGCGAGTAGAAGGTCAGCAATTCCTCGACGGTGAGGAACTGGAAGTAGTTGCTGCTCTGCAACTGCACGCCGAGCCGCGGCTGGATCTTGCGGATCTGCGTGCCAACGTCCATGCCGAGCATGGTGATGCGGCCGGAGGTGATCGGAACGATGCCTTCGATCATGCCCAGAAGCGAGGTCTTGCCGGCGCCGTTGGGGCCGAGGATGCCGAAGCAAGTCCCCTTTGGCACGCTGAAGGTAAGGCCCTTGACCACCTCGACATCGCCATAGCGCTTGTACACGTCCTGCACGACGATGGCAGGTTCCGCAACTGCGACCGACGGCGCCACCACCGCAAGGATTGGTGCCGCCGCCAGTACAGGCGCAGGTACCGGATCGGCGCCGGTGCTGGCGTCTGCGGTGCGGAGCATCCCTCCCGCCGACGCGATCAAGGCGTTCACTTCTTCGACCATCGCACTGCTTCCTTTGAATACCAATATGGCGTCGAGTCTTTCGGTGCCGGCGTAGGCGTCGAACACGACGCCCTGCACGGCTTCGATCTTGGCGTGCAGCGCCTGGAAGTCGACATGTGAGTGGTCCAGTCCTTGGCCGGCGACACGTTGGAAATTGAAGGCGACTTCGCTCTGTGCCGAGGCCAGCGTTCCCGCGACGCGGGCGTCGCCGGAGCGATACCAGTCGAGGAAGCGAACGCCTTGGCGATGCAGCAGGTTGGCGCGTTCGATCGCATCCTCGAGCGCGCTCTCCGGGCCTACGGCGACCGGAATCTTGTCGAGGAACAGGCCGAACTGACCGGCGAACCCGCGGTTCGCCAGTTGTCTTCCGTGATGGGTCATCGCCATCGCGAAGCGGTCCAGCCCGGTGACCGTTGCGACCAGCGTGCGGAACAGATCGAAGGCTTGCTTGGCCGCGCCATCGGAGGATGCCGCCGGCATTTCGATCACCAACATGCGTGTGGGCTGATCCGCATTCGCCGCGAGTGCATCGGCGGTGGCCCGCGTCGCCTGCGCCATGCCCGTGTTGTCCAGCGCGAGCGCCAGCCGGTCGAGCAAGGACGGATCGTGTTCCTGCGCGCACGCCGCCACGAACTCGCGATAGCAGCCCCGGGTCGGTTCGCCGTCCCCGATCAGGACCCGACGCAGCCCGTCGGCGATGGCTTCGAAGGAGCGGCCGTCGCTGATCAGGTGATCGTTCACCATCAGCAAGCGATGTTCGGTATCGCTGTGCGACAGCAGCACGGCGGCATGGCATAGGCGTGACGTCGACTGCGCCCGATGCAGCGCGGCGACGATCGCCGGCCAGGCAGCATCGGCATCGCTGGACGAGAGCTGGCGCAGGTCGAGCCACGGCACGTCGTCGGCACGGAACGCCGCCGGTTCCAGCACGTCCCAGCTCAACGCGTCGAGATCGGCGGCCGCACGCAGCATGTCCTGACTGCACACCAGCACGGCGAACGCAGCGCGCAACTCATCCGCCGACCACCAGCCGTTCACCGGCACGACGTGCTGGGAGACGCGATCATGCCATTCGATGCCGGACTTCTGCACTTCGCTGAAGGCATACCGTTCGGCGACGCCCGCCGCGCGGATGGCGTGTTCGCTTTGCGCAAGCGAGGCGTCCAGGTCGGCGAGGAACGCGCGTTGATCGAAGCGTGCGTTGCTGGCCGCGGGCGTTTCCTCGCCGATGACGATACGGCTCGGATTCGCCGCGCCGCTCAGCGAAGCGCTGAACTTCTTCAACGCGGCAATGTCGGCCGGCGTGGCCGGCGTGGCCGGCGACAGGCGCAGGGTCCGACGCCCTTCGACGGTTTCGGCACGGTAACTCCAGCCGCGACGATCCAGCCACGCTTCCATCGTGAGGCCGGCGGCGGCCGCATCGCTATCGGCCTCGATCGCGGCCGCGATGGCCTGCACCGTGCCGAGTCGGTAGATGTCGGCAATCTTCAACTCGATGCCCAGGGCCGCGAGCCTGTCGATCACCACCAACACCATCAGCGAGTGACCGCCGAGTTCGAAGAAATCGTCGGATCGGCCGACCCGGTCGACGTGCAGCAAGTCGGCCCAGATCGTCGCCAGCGCGGTTTCCACATGCCCTTGTGGCGCTTCGTATTCGCGCCGCGCGTAAGCGGCATCGTCCGGCGCCGGCAAGGCCTTGCGATCGAGCTTGCCGTTTGGGGTGAGCGGTAGCGACGGCAACACCACGAATGCCGCCGGGACCATGTAATCCGGCAATTGTGACAGCAACTGCGTGCGCAGGTCGGCGATCGCCGAGGTCGCCCCTGAGCGCAGCGTCACGTAGGCGACCAGCCGCTTCTCGCCCGACACATCCTCGCGCGCCACGACCGCCGCTTCGTGCACACCGGTGCATGCGGCCAGCTTGGCCTCGATCTCGCCCAACTCGATGCGGAAGCCGCGGATCTTCACCTGGAAGTCGTTGCGGCCCAGATATTCGAGTTCGCCGTTCGCGGTCCAGCGAGCGAGATCGCCGGTCTTGTACATGCGCGCACCGGCCTGCATCGCGAACGGATCACGCAGGAAGCGCTCGCCGGTCAGCTCCGCAAGCCCCAGATAGCCGCGCGCGACCTGCACGCCGCCGAGGAACATCTCCCCGGGCACGCCGACCGGCGACGGCTCGCCATAGGCGTCGAGCACATACACCGGCGTGTTGAGGATCGGCTTGCCAATCACAGGGCCACCCAGCGATTCGCGGATGCTGCCGATGGTCGCATCGACCGTGCATTCGGTCGGGCCGTACATATTGTGGAAGTGAATCTTCGGCGAGGCCTTCAGGCGCTCCCACATGCGGCGGCCCACCGGCTCGCCGCCCAGATAGATGCTGGTAGGACGATGCCCAGTGAATTCGAGCAGGCCCGCAGACAGCAGTACCTCCAACTGCGACGGCGTACTGTCCATCGCTTCGATCCGGTAGCGATCGAAGAAGGCCAACAAGGCCGGACCGTTGGCGCGGATCGCCTGCGGCACCAGCACCACGCAGTGGCCTGACAGCAACTGCAGAATGCCCTTCAGCGACATGTCGAAAGAGAATGCCGCGTTCAAGGCAACGCACGAATTCGGCGCCAGCTCGCGATGGGTGGTCTGACGCATCGCGCGCCAGAAATTGACCGGCGAGCGATGTTCGACCATCACCCCCTTGGGCTGACCGGTCGAGCCGGAGGTGTAGATCACGTAGGCCAAGTGGCGCGAAGTAAGACCCGCGATGCTCGGATCGTGCGCGTCCGCCGCGTCCAGGCTACCGTCGTCCAGCACCAGTACCGGCGCTTGCGCAGCCTGCAGCAATGGCAAGCGGGCGTGCACCTGTGCTTGCGTCAGCAATGCCGTGGGCCGGCTGTCTTCGAGCATGTAGGCCAGACGATCCGCCGGATAGCTGGGATCCAACGGCACGTAGGCCGCGCCGGCTTTGAGAATGCCGAGCAGACCCACGATCATCGACAGGCTGCGCTCGGTGCAGATCGCCACCCGATCGTCGGGCTGTACGCCCAGGGCGACCAAGCGATGCGCCACCTGGTTGGCACGACGGTTCAGTTGCGCATAGCTGAGCGTGTCGTCTTCGCAGATCAGCGCCGGTGCATCGGGCGTGCGCCGTGCCTGCGCTTCGAACAGCGCGTGCACGGTCGACTCCGGATGCGTTTCGCGGGCCGCGTTCCACTCGTGCAGCATGCGCATGCGCTCGGCTTCGTCGAGCAGCGGCAGACGCGCCACGGCCATGGACTCGTCCTGCGCCATTCCCGCCAGCAGACGCTGCCAGTAGCCGGCGTAGCGGGCCGCGGTCGCTTCGTCGAACAGCGCCGTCATATAGGTCAGCGCACCGACGATGGCGCCATCACGTTCGCCCAGGTCCAAGGCCAGATCGAACCGGGCCTTGCTGGTTTCCTGGGCCAACCCCTCTGTCGCAATTCCGGGCATCGACAAGCGCGCTTCGCCCTGGTTCTGCCACGCCAGCATCACCTGGAAGATCGGCGTGTGCGCAGTGCTGCGCACCGGCTTGGTCACTTCCACCACGTGATCGAACGGCAGGTCTTGGTGCGACTGCGCATCGAGGACTTGTCGGCGCGTGCGCGCCAGCAACTCGGCTACCGTCGGTTCATCGCCCAGGTCGATCCGCAGGGCGAGCGTGTTGACGAAGAAACCGATCAACGGCTCGATCTCGGCCCGGTTGCGGCCGGCCATCGGGCTGCCGATCACCACCTCGTCTTGGCCGGACAGGCGGCCCAGCAGCGCCGCCCAGCTCGCCAGCAGGGTCATGTAGAGCGTGACGCCGTGGCGTTGGCTCAACGCTTTCAGGCTCGCGGTGAGCCCCGCATCCAGATCGATTGCGAGTGCGGCGCCGGCGAAATTCTGATGCGCCGGACGCGGGCGATCGGTCGGCACTTCCAGCAAGGTCGGCGCGCCGGCCAGCGCTTCGCGCCAATACGCGGTCTGCCGCTCGAGTTGACCGTCGGCCAGCCACTGTCGTTGCCATTGCGCATAGTCGATGTACTGGATCGGCAGCGGCGGCAAGGGATCGGCCGCACCTTCGACCTCGGCGGTATACAGCCGGCCGAGTTCACTGAGCATCACGCCGATCGACCAACCGTCGGAGACGATGTGATGCATCACTACGTACAGCGCGTAGTCCTCGTCTTCCAGCTGCACCAGCAGCACCCGTAGGGGCAGATCGGTGCGCAGGTCGAAGGCTTCGGCGTAGATCGCTTCGCCTCGGGCCGCGCGCAACGCCTCGCGGTTTTGTTCGCCACGCAGATCTTCGAAGCGCAGCTGCAGCGTCGCCTCTGCATCGATCTTCTGCATCGGCTGGCCATCGACCAGCACGAAGCGTGTGCGCAACGATTCATGGCGCGCGACGATCCGTCGCAAGGAGCGCTCCAGTGCATCTACATTCAAGCGGCCGCTCAGACGCAAGGCTCCGGCCGAGTGATAGGCGGCGCTGGCGCCATCGATCTGGGTCAGGAACCACAAGCGTTGCTGTGCCAAGGACAGCGGCATGTGGGTGCGACGCTCGGCCACGGCGATCGCGGTCAGTTGCGCGGCTTCGCCAGTCGCCAGGCGCTGCGCCAGTTGCGACAGCACCGGCGCTTCGAACACCCACCGCAGCGGCAGTTCCACGCCCAGGGTCTGGCGCACGCGCGAACTCAGCTGTACCGCGAGCAGCGAATGCCCTCCCAGTTCGAAGAAGCCGTCGTGGCGGCCGACCCGTTCGACCCTGAGCAACTGGCTCCACAACTGCGCCAGGGTGTGTTCGATCTCGCCCTGCGGCGCCTCGTACGCACGCCGCGCATAGGCGCTGTCGTCGGGCGCGGGCAGCGCCTTGCGATCGAGCTTGCCGTGCGCGGTCAGCGGCCACGCGTGCATCTGCACGAACGCCGCCGGGACCATGTACTCGGGCAACTGGCTCGCCAGGCGCTCGCGCAACGCACCGGCGTCCAACCCCTCGTCCGAGGCGCCATCGCTCAGGCAGTACGCCACCAGCCGCGGCTCGCCGCCTTCCTCGCGCGCGACCACCACCGCCTCGCCCACGCCGGGGCATTCGACCAGCCTGGCTTCGATCTCGCCCAGTTCGATGCGGAAGCCGCGGATCTTCACCTGGAAGTCGTTGCGACCCGCGAACTCCAGGCTGCCGTCGGATGACCAGCGGCCGAGGTCGCCGGTGCGGTACATGCGCGCGCCGGGTTCACTGCAGAACGGATCGGCGACGTAGCGCTCCTCGGTCAGCGCATCGCGGTTCAAATAGCCCGGCGTGACGCCGTCGCCGCCGATCCACAACTCCCCGGTCACACCGACCGGCACCGGCTGACGGTGCGCGTCCAGCACGTACACCCGGGTATTGGCGATCGGACGGCCGATGCTGATGCGCGCTTCGTCGGCGCTCAGCGCCGTCGTGGTCGACAGGATCGTCGTCTCGGTCGGGCCGTAGCCGTTCACGTATTCGCCGCGACCCGCCCAACGCCGCACCAGCTCCGGCGTCGGCGCCGAACCGGCGGTCAGCAGCTTCATGCCGGCCGGGGCCAGCGCCGGATCCAGTTGTTGCAGATACGCCGGCGGCAAGGCCGCGAAGCCGATCCGCTGCTCCAGCAGATACGCCTGCAGGCGCTGCGGGCTTTGGATCGTCGCTTCGTCCAGCAGGTGCAGCTCGGCGCCGCCGAGCAGGCCGGCGAAGATCTCGCCCGCCGATGCGTCGAAGGTATACGGCGCGAATTGGGTCATGCGCACGCCCGCTGCGAGCAATCCGGCATCGCGGCACCAGCAGCAGAAGTTCACCACGTTGCGGTGCGAGACCTGCACGCCCTTGGGCGTCCCGGTCGTGCCGGAGGTGTAGATCACGTACGCCTGCTGCGTCGCATCCATCTGCGCGAGCGCCGGATCGTGATCGGGGTGCGCCGACAGCGCCTCGGCCAATGTCTCCAATCGCGCCACCGGCACACCCGGCATGTCTGGCAGCTGCGCACTCGCGTCCGCGATCAGCAGGGCCGGCTGCGCGTCGTCCAGCATGAATGCCACCCGCGCCGCCGGCAGATCCGGCGCCATCGGCACGTAGGCCGCGCCCGCCTTCAATACACCGAGCAGCGTCTCCACCATCGGCACGCCGCGCGACAGCGACAGAGCGACGCGTGCGCCACGGCCGATGCCCTGCGCGCCCAACCAGTGGGCAAGCCGATTGGCACGGCGATTCAACGCGTCGTAGCTGACCCGCTGCTCGCCCCACACCAAGGCCACCGCGTCCGGCTGTGCCGCGGCCTGCGCGGCGAACAGCTCGCCCACGCAGGTGTCGCGCGGATAGG
>Ga0182005_1000662_pt1 | contig 16334 bp, 12 predicted proteins | sample Sormic07211103_1_FD_123021 | JGI IMG/M metagenome (GOLD analysis project Ga0182005, IMG submission 123021) | Rhizosphere microbial communities from Sorghum bicolor, Mead, Nebraska, USA - 072115-103_1 MetaG | ecosystem: Host-associated > Plants > Roots > Rhizosphere | place: USA: Nebraska...
CCATGTCGTCGCCGGCGCTGGTCGAGACCCAGGTCATTTCCAGGTCCGGGAATGCCGCTTCGGCAAAGGCGCGCTCGTTGCCGATTTCGACCACCAGCACGCCGTTTGCGGTGAGGCGCTGCTTGGCGCCGGCGACAATCTTGCGCACCAGGTCCATGCCGTCGTCGCCGCCGGCCAGGGCGATGTGCGGTTCGCGCAGATATTCCGGCGGCAGCTTGCCCATCGAGCCGGAATTGACATATGGCGGGTTGGTGACGATCAGGTCGTATTTTTTGGCCGGCACCTTGCCGTACAGGTCGGATTCGATCAGCGTGATGCGGTCCTGCAGTTCGTAGTCGTCGACATTGCGGCGCGCTACGGCCAGCGCATCGGCCGAGATGTCTGCGGTATCGACATGCGCTTGCGGGAAAGCGTCCGCCAGCATGATCGGCAGGCAGCCGGAGCCGGTGCACAGTTCCAGTATGTTGCTGACCGCCTCGGGGTCTTGCAGCCACGGCGAGAAATGGTCGGGAATCAGTTCCGCGATGAACGAGCGCGGCACGATCACGCGCTGGTCGACATAGAACCGGTAATCGCCCAGCCAGGCTTCATTGGTGATGTAGGCGGCAGGAACGCGATCGGTGCTGCGCCTTTCAATGACCTGCAGCACGGCGTCGATTTCATGCGGCAGCAGGCGGGCGTCAAAGAACGGTTCAATCTTGTCCAGCGGCAGCTTCAGCGTATGCAGGATCAGGTAGGCCGCCTCGTCCAGCGCGTTGCTGCTGCCATGGCCGAAGAACAGGCCGGCAGTATTGAAACGGGTCACTGCATAGCGCAGCAAGTCGCGGATGGTGGTAAAGGATTGTGGTGTCATGGCACGGGCAGTAAAAGTAAGGCTGGTGATGCAGCGCCTGGGCGTGGCGCTTTGCAAATGTCAGGCGGATTCTAACGGAAATGCCAGGCTGGATGGGCGCGGCCGGCTGAATAAGCCGGGTATCGGCGCTATCTTGTCAGGATTTGGTCAAGACCGCATTATATCTGAGTGTGTCCAAGGCATTCCGGACATGATCGGCCGCCCCGCTGCGCAGCGCGTGGGGATCGTCGATGCGCCGGCCGCCCTTATCCTTGAATTCGAGCATATTCTGTTGTTCTTGTTGCAGGATAAAGCCGGCCAGCCGGGCTTGGGCATGGCTGCCGTCCAGTCTGGGAAGGGGCGGATCGTATGCGCGAGCTCTTATGCCGAGGCTGGCGGCAACAGGTTCTCCAGCGTACGGCGGTAGATGTTCTTCAGCGGATCGATGAACTGCACTTCAACATGTTCGTCGATCTTGTGGATGCTGGCGTTGGGCGGCCCGAATTCGATCACCTGCGGGCAGATCTGGGCGATGAAACGTCCGTCCGAGGTGCCGCCGGTGGTGGAAAGCTCGGTATTGATGCCGGTTTCGGCCTTGATGGCGGAGGCGATGGCGTCGCTCAGCGCGCCGCGCGGCGTCAGGAACGGCCGGCCGCCTACGGTCCAGGCCAGGGTGTATTCCAGGCCATGTTTGTCCAGGATCGCATGCACTCTTTGCTGCAAGCCTTCGACGGTGCTGGCGGTGGAAAAGCGGAAGTTGAAATCGATCACCACTTCGCCCGGGATCACATTGGAGGCGCCGGTGCCGCCATGGATATTCGACATCTGCCAGGAAGTCGGCAGGTAATATTCGTTGGCTTCGTCCCATTTTTCGGCTGCCAGTTCCGCCAGGGCCGGGGCCGCCAGGTGGATCGGGTTCTTTGCCAGCTGCGGATAGGCGATGTGGCCCTGTATGCCCTTCACCGTGAGCTTGCCGGACATGGTGCCGCGGCGGCCGTTCTTGATCATGTCGCCCAGCGTCGAACTGGAGGTCGGTTCGCCGACGACGCAATAGTCGAGCTGTTCGCCGCGCGCCTTGAGCTTTTCGCAGACCACCACGGTGCCGTCGGTAGCCGGGCCTTCTTCATCGCTGGTGATCAGGAAGGCGATGGAGCCGGAATGGTCAGGACGGGCTTGGGTGAATTCTTCCACCGCCACCACCATCGCTGCAATCGAGGTTTTCATGTCGGCGGCGCCGCGGCCGTACAGCTTGCCGTCGCGGTGGCTGGGCAGGAAAGGATCGGATTGCCATTGTTCGCGCGGGCCGGTCGGCACCACGTCGGTATGGCCGGCAAACACCAGCAGCGGCCGCGTCGCGCCCTTGCGCGCCCACAGGTTGGTGACGTCGCCCGACTGGATGGTTTCGCAGGCAAAACCGAGCGGCGCCAGCAGTTCGATCAGGAGCGCCTGGCAGCCTTTGTCTTGCGGCGTGACGGACGACAGGGCGATCAGCTGTTCGGCCAGCGCCAGGGTTTTGCTATGGTTGCTCATTGTGTTTGTGTGCGGCATTTCTGTGGTGTCTTGTGTAGAGCTTGGCGGCTCGACTTATTGGCTGAATATCTCTTGGTACAGCGCATCCGAAAAGCCGACATACGCTTGCTTGCCGGTGAACAGCACCGGCCGCTTGATGATGGACGGCAGTTCCAGCATCAGGGGAGTGGCGCTGATGCCGTCGGTGATGCCGTTGCGCCGCTGTTCCGGCAGGCCGCGCCAGGTAGTGCCCTTGCGGTTGACCAGGGTATCCCAGGGAATGTCCTTCAGCCAGGTGGCGACCAGCTCCGCGCTGACGCCGTCTTTCTTGAAATTGTGGAATGTGTACGCGATTTCTTGGTCTTCGAGCCAGGTGCGGGCTTTCTTGACCGTGTCGCAGTTGGGAATGCCGTACAGAGTAATTGCCATGGATTGCGTGCGAGTGAAAGTGTTTACAGGTCGAGCGTAAATTCGGTGAAGGTTGCGCCTTCGACCCGTTCCGGTTCCGGCAGCACCGGCATCGCGTTCTTTTTGGAGCTCGGCGTGTGGTTATTGATCAGCCAGTACAGGTTGCTTGGCGAATCGGCGTGCGCCAGCGCTTCGTCCTGGGTGATGATGCCGTCGTCGATCAGTTGCATCAGCGCTTGCTCGAAGGTCTGCGAGCCGGGCGCCAGGCTCTTCTCCATCGCTTCCTTGATCTGGCTGATGTTGTCTTCTTCGATCAATTCGGAAACGTGGCGGGTGTTGAGCATGATTTCCACTGCCGGCGTGCGTTCGCCGGTGACGGTGGTGACCAGCCGCTGCGACACGATCGCCGCCAGGGTCGAGGCCAGGTCTTCCAGCAGCGCCGGCCGGTTCTCCAGCGGATAAAAGCTGATGATGCGGTTCAGCGCGCGATAGGTATTGTTGGCATGCAGCGTCGATACCACCAGGTGGCCCGACTGGGCGTAAGCCATGGCGGCCGACATGGTGGCCTTGTCGCGGATCTCGCCGATCAGGATGCAGTCCGGCGCCTGCCGCAAGGCGTTCTTCAGGGCGCCGTTGAGGTCGGTGGTGTCGCTGCCGATTTCACGCTGGTTGACGATGGAGCGATGGCTCTGGAACAGGAATTCGATAGGATCTTCCAGGGTCAGGATATGGCCCGCCTGGGTCTTGTTGCGATAGTCCAGCATCGAGGCGATGGTGGTGGACTTGCCGGAACCGGTGGCGCCGACCACCAGCAGCAAGCCGCGCTTGCGGCCTATCAGCTCGGTCAGGGCAGGCGGCAGGCGCAACTCTTCGAAAGCCGGGATTTCATAGGGAATATAGCGGATCACGGCCGAGATGCTGCCGCGCTGGCGGAACGCCGACAGCCGGAAACTGCCGACGCCGGCCACCGGCAAACCGAGGTTCAGTTCGTTGTTGCGCTCCAGTTCCTGCAGGCGGTCGGCCGGCAGCACTTCCTTCAGCAGCATCTGGATCGTGTTGTCGTCCATGGTCTGCTGGTTGACCGGAACCATCTGGCCCTTGATCTTGAGATGAATCGGCGAACCCGGCGCCAAGAACATGTCCGATGCTTCCTTCTCCTGCATCAGACGAAACAAGCGATCCATTGCCATCAAAAAACTCCTCGGTGCAAGAAAAGTGCAAATTATTATTATGAAATTGCAACGGGCTTGCGTATTTTTACGTCAAGCCCGGACTTGCCTGAATCAGGCTTCGCGCAGCAGTTCGTTGATGCCGGTCTTGGCGCGCGTCTTGGCGTCGACGCGCTTGACGATAACCGCGCAATACAAGCTGTATTTGCCGTCCGCCGAAGGCAGGCTGCCCGATACCACCACCGAACCCGACGGGATGCGGCCGTAAGTGACTTCGCCGGTGGCGCGGTCATAGATCTTGGTCGACTGGCCGATGTAGACGCCCATCGAGATCACCGAGTTTTCTTCAACGATCACGCCTTCGACGATTTCCGAGCGGGCGCCGATGAAGCAGTTGTCTTCGATGATGGTCGGGTTGGCCTGCATCGGTTCCAGCACGCCGCCGATGCCGACGCCGCCGGACAGGTGGACGTTCTTGCCGATCTGGGCGCAGGATCCGACCGTAGCCCAGGTGTCGACCATGGTGCCTTCATCGACATACGCGCCGATGTTGACATAGGACGGCATCAACACGACGTTCTTGCCGATGAAGCTGCCATGGCGGGCAACCGCCGGCGGCACCACGCGGAAACCGCCCTTGGCGAAATCTTCCGCGGTGTAGCTGGCGAACTTGGTGGGCACCTTGTCGTAGAACTGCATGTTGTCGCCGGCCGGCATCGGCAGGTTGTCTTCCAGGCGGAACGACAGCAGCACGGCTTTCTTGATCCATTGGTTGACCACCCAGTTGCCGCCGGTTTTTTCGGCGACGCGCAATGTGCCCTGGTTGAGTTCGGCGATGACCTTGGCGACGGCTTCGCGGACGTCGGCCGGCGCTGTCTTAGGCGAGAATTCGGTGCGCTGTTCCCAGGCTTGGTCGATAAATGCTTGCAAGGATTGAGTCATGATTATTCGTTGATTGAAAGTTTAAAAACATGAATTTGACCATGACGGCGCATAAAGTACATCGCCATGGCGCAATACGCAGGATCAGGCTGCCCGGAGCCGCAGGCTAGAGGCCGTGGCAAAACGCTGCGATGCGTTGCGCCGCCTCCAGGCACTCCTCGACTTCCGCCACCAACGCCATGCGGATGCGTTGCCGGCCCGGATTGCTGCCATGGGCGTCGCGCGCCAGATAGCTGCCGGGCAATACCGTTACATTATATTCGGCATACAGCCGCTTGGCGAAGTCGGTATCGGAGATTGCTGCCGACTTGCTGTCCTTGCTGCCCACCTTGGCCCACAGGTAAAAGCCGGCGTCCGGCAGCGCCACATCCAGCACGGTTTGCAGCACGGGGGTGACTTGTTGAAATTTAGCCATGTATTTGGCGCGGTTTTCGACGACGTGGGTTTCGTCGTTCCAGGCGGCGACCGAAGCCGCTTGCACCGGCGGACTCATGGCGCCGCCGTGGTAAGTGCGATACAGCAGGAATTTCTTCAGGATGGCGGCGTCGCCGGCGACGAAACCGGAGCGCATGCCCGGCACGTTGGAGCGTTTCGACAGGCTGGAAAAGGCGATCAGGCGCGGATAACCCTCACGGCCCAGCATATGGGCCGCCTGCAGCCCGCCCAGCGGCGCTTCCGGCTTGAAATAAATCTCGGAATAGCACTCGTCGGCGGCGATCACGAAACCGTGGCGGTCCGACAGCGCAAACAGTTCTTTCCAGTCCTCCAGCGACAGCACGGCGCCGGTCGGATTGCCGGGCGAGCACAGGTACAGCAGCTTGACGCGCGGCCAGACATCGTCCGGCACGCCGCGATAATCGGGGGCGAAGTTGCGGTCCGGGTCGGAATTGACGAAATACGGCTGGGCGCCGGCCAGGTAGGCCGCGCCTTCATAGATTTGGTAAAACGGATTGGGACACATCACCAGCGCATCCTGCTGGGCCGGATCGACCACCGTCTGCGCCAGCGCGAACAGCGCCTCGCGCGAACCGTTGACCGGCAGGATCTGGCTGGCCGGATCGAGCGGCGGCAAGCCATAGCGGCGCTCCAGCCAGCCGGCAATCGCCGCCCGCAAGGGTTCCGCGCCGATGGTGCTCGGATAGCTTGCGAGGCCGTTCAGGTTGTCGGCCAGGGCTTGCTGGATGAATTTCGGGGTCGGGTGCTTGGGTTCGCCTATTCCCAGGCTGATGGGCTGGTACGCAGGATTGGGCGTGACGCCGGCGAATAGGGCGCGCAGTTTTTCAAACGGATACGGCTGCAGCCGGTCTAGTAATGGATTCACGTGGCGGTTGGCAAATAAGGACAGATGAATAACAAAGGTGAAATAGGAGAGAATCGCAATGATTACGCTGTTTGCATTATATACAGAAGTCAGGTCCTGCTCGTCAGAAATGGCGGACTTCTGCCTGATGGAAAGCAAATTTAGTGCGCGTGTCGCCCACATCCTGATTCGTATCTTGATTAATAAGTACTAGCTTGTTTTATCTCGTTGCCGTACTGGCAATGAATAAAAATCGCTAGACTGGGTTTTCGCTGCTTTTACCGACGCCGCACGTTTGTTCGGCCAGCCAGACCTGCCATGATTTCCTCCGCACTCAGCGATCCCGCACTGATTGCCGACGTCCGGCGATTGATCGACGCCACCCGCAGGCGCGCGGTGCAGACCATCAATGCTGAACTGAGCTCATTGTATTGGCAGGTAGGGCGGCGGATTCATGCTGCAGTGCTGGGCAGGAAGCGGGCCGCATATGGCCAGCAGATACTGCGCAACCTGGCGGCTCAATTGACCGTTGCCTATGGCCGCGGCTGGAGCGAAAAACAGTTGCGGCATTGTCTCCGCTTTGCGGAGGCAATGCCTGACGAAAACTTTGTCGCCGCACTGCGGAGAGATTTGAGCTGGACCCATGTCAAGGCGTTGATCTATATCGATGACGCGCTGAAGCGCAATTTTTACATCGAGCTGTGTCGGCTGGAGCATTGGTCTTCACGGCAGTTGCAAGAGCGCGTGAATGCCATGCTGTTTGAGCGCAGTGCACTGTCGAAACAGCCTGACAAAATCATTGCGCACGAAGTGGCCCAGCTACGGCAAACCGGACAAGTATTGCCGGCATTTTTGCTGAAAGACCCGTATCTCCTGGATTTTCTCGGATTGCAGGACCGTTATCTGGAAAAGGACCTGGAAGACGCCATTCTGCGCGAGATGGAGCAGTTTCTGCTGGAGCTGGGCGCGGGTTTTACATTTGTGGAGAGGCAGAAACGTTTGCAGATAGGTCAGGACGATTTTTACATCGACCTGCTGTTCTACAACCGCAAGCTCAAGCGTTTGATTGCCATCGAACTGAAATTGGGAGATTTCAAGGCTGAATATAAGGGACAAATGGAGCTTTACCTGCGCTACCTGTCGAAATATGAACAAGAGACAGACGAAAATCCGCCGCTGGGCATCATCCTGTGTGCCGGCAAGAAGCAAGAGCAGATCGAATTACTGGAATTGAACAAGAGCGGCATCCATGTCGCCGAATACGTGACCGTGCTGCCGCCGCGCGAAGTGCTTCAGGCGCGCCTTAATCTCTCAGTGGAGCAGGCACGCCAGCGCCTAGAGAGTCTGGAGCCGCATACCTGATCGCGGTCAGCCTCGAAAATCCAATATCTGCCGGTGGAGGCAATAGCGAAGCAATCCGTTCCCTCGTCACCAGCCAATCTTCGCCCTACGATTAACAGTAGGGTAACAATCACATTTCGCGCTTGTCGTCGCCATCCAAATCGCATATATGGCGGGGCGGAATGTTATGATGTCGACCTCCTGCGAGGTTTTTCCTCGTTTTTATAGTGTGAAGTGTGGCGGCTGCTTTTTCGCCGACTTTGATAAGAACTGTCGATAACGTGCGTCTAACCTCCATTAAATTATCAGGATTCAAGTCTTTCGTCGATCCCACCAATTTCCAGGTCCCCGGCCAGCTGGTCGGCGTGGTCGGACCTAATGGCTGCGGCAAGTCCAACATCATCGATGCGGTGCGCTGGGTCCTGGGCGAATCCAAGGCTTCCGAGCTGCGCGGCGAATCGATGCAGGACGTCATTTTCAACGGTTCTTCGCACCGCAAGCCGGCTGGCCGCTCATCGGTCGAACTGGTGTTCGACAACGGCCTCGGCAAAGCCGCGGGGCAATGGAGCCAGTATGCGGAAATCGCCGTCAAGCGCACCTTGACGCGGGACGGCACCTCCACTTATTACATCAACAACCAGGCGGTGCGGCGGCGTGACATCCAGGATATCTTCCTCGGCACCGGCCTCGGCCCGCGCGCTTACGCGATCATCGGCCAGGGCATGATTTCGCGCATCATCGAGGCGCGTCCGGAAGAGTTGCGGATTTTCCTGGAAGAGGCCGCCGGCGTTTCCAAGTACAAGGAACGCCGCCGCGAAACCGAGAACCGGCTCAACGATACCCGCGAAAACCTGGTGCGGGTCGAAGACATCCTGCGCGAGCTCAACGCCAACCTGGAGAAGCTGCAGTCGCAGGCGGCCGTCGCCCAGAAATTCCATGAGCTGCAAGGCGACCAGGAAGAAAAGCAGAAACTGCTGTGGCTGCTGCGCAAGAACGAGGCCAAGACCGAGCAGGAAAAACATTTCCGCGATATTGAAAAAGCCCAGCTCGACCTGGAAGAGCAGACCGCCAAGCTGCGCCATGTCGAAACCGAGCTGGAGCACATGCGCCAGGCGCACTATGCCGCCGGCGACCGCATGCACCAGGCGCAAGGCCATCTGTACCAGACCAATTCCGAAATCGGCAGCCTGGAAGCGCAGATCAAGTTTGTCATCGAGTCGCGCAACCGCCTGCAGTCCCAGCTCAATTCCCTGACCGCGCAGCGCGACCAGTGGCAGCGCCAGGGCAGCCAGTTCCAGGACGACCTGGTCGAGGCCGAGATGCACCTGGAAGAACTGGCGGCGCGGGTCGAGCAATCGCAAGTAGCGTCGCAGCAGCACAACGACCAGCTGCCGGCGCTGGAGCAGAGCTGGCGCGAGGCGCAGCTGAAGAGCACCGAGTCGCGCGGCCAGATCATGCAGATCCAGCAGCAGATCGAACTCGAATCCACCCACCAGCGCAACGCCTCGAATATCTTGAACGGCCTGGGCAGCCGGCGCGAACGCCTGGCGCAGGAAAAGAACGGCTTGAACCTGCCGGACAATGCGCACCTGGCCAACCTGCGCATGCAGCTCGAAGAGAAGCAGGCCGGGCTGGAAGAAGTCAGCATGCAGCTGGAAGAAGTACAGGAACAGCAGCCGCGCCTGGAAGAAGAGCGGCGCGACGCGCAGCAGCAAGTGAACATCGAAAGCGCCAACAACGCGCAGCTGGAAGCGCGTCTGACGGCGCTCAAGCAATTGCAGGAAAGCGTACAGACCGAAGGCAAGGTGCAGCCCTGGCTGCAAAAGCACGAGCTGGCAGGATTGCCGCGCCTGTGGCAAAAACTGCATATCGACGGCGGCTGGGAAACCGCGCTGGAATCGGTGCTGCGCGAACGTACTTCGGCGCTGGAGATGTCGAACCTGGATTGGGCCAAAGCCTTCTTCAACGATGCGCCGCCGGCCAAGCTGGCCCTGTTCTCGCCGAACGGCGTGGCGCCGGCCGGCAACATCGAAGCCCCTGCCGGCCTCAAGCCCTTCCTGAACCTGCTGCAGCTGAACGATCCGGGTTTGCGGGTATTGATGCAGGATTGGCTGCATAACTTCTACGCCGCCGACGACACCGTGACCGCCTTTGCCGAGCGCAGCAAGCTGCCGCTGGGAGCCAGCTTTGTGACCCGCCAGGGCCACGTCATCAGCAAGACCGGCGTGCGTTTCTATGCTTCCGATTCGGAGCAGGACGGCATGCTGGCGCGCCAGCAGGAAATCGAAAACATCGCCAAGCAGCTGCGCGCGCAGCAGATGCTGGCCGACGAAGCCCGCTCGCGTTCGGTGCGCGCGGAAGCGGCGCTGTCGCAGGCCACCCAGCGTTTGCAGGAAATGCGCCAGCGCCATGCCGGCCTGACGCAGGCAGTGCACGGTTTGCAGATCGATGTCATGAAATTGTCCGAGCTGCAGGAGCGCTTTAACCAGCGCAGCTCGCAAATTGCTTCCGACCTGGCTGAAATCGCCGCGCAGGAAAGCGAGCAGCAGCAGGTCAAGATGGAATCGGAAGCCAAGTTCGAGCAGCTGGACATGGAACTGGCGGAGCTGCAGGAAAAACACGAAGACGGGCAGACCGACTACCTCGGCAAAGAACAGCAGCTCAACGATGCGCGCCAGCGCCTGCGCGAGATGGAGCGTGCGGCGCAAGAAGCCGAGTTCGCTGAAAAATCCCACCGCAACAAGATCGAAGAACTCAAGCGCAGCATCGCCACCGCGCTGGAGCAGGCGGCGCAGCTGTTCGCCAACATGCAGCAGGGCCACCTGGAGCTGGAAAGCCTGGACGACCAGGCGGCGCAAGCCGGCCTGCAGGATTTGCTGGACAAGCGCAGCGAACAGGAACGCGCGCTGGCCGATACCCGCCACGAGCTGGACCAGGTATCGCAGAACCTGCGCCAGCATGAAGAAACACGCTTGCAAGCCGAGCGCAGCCTGCAGCCGCAGCGCGAGCGCATCATGGAATTGCAGCTGAAAGAGCAGGCCGCGCGCCTGAACCAGGAACAATACGTGCAGCAGCTGCTCGAAGCGCAAGCCGACGAAGCCGCCTTGAGCGAGAAGCTGACCGCTGAAATGCGGCCCTCGTATCTGCAGGGCGAAGTTACCCGCCTGACCAATGCCATCGCCAGCCTGGGCGCGGTCAACCTGGCGGCGCTGGACGAGCTGGCGCAGGCGTCCGAACGGAAGAATTTCCTGGATGCGCAAAACGCCGACCTGACCGAAGCCATCAATACGCTGCAGGATGCGATCCACAAGATCGACAAGGAAACGCGCGACTTGCTGCAAGATACGTTCGACAAGGTCAACCACCATTTCGCCGAGTTGTTCCCGATCCTGTTCGGCGGCGGCCAGGCCAAGCTGATCATGACCGGCGACGAAATCCTCGACTCCGGCGTGCAGGTCATGGCGCAGCCGCCGGGCAAGAAGAATGCAACGATCCACCTGCTGTCCGGTGGTGAAAAGGCGCTCACCGCGACGGCCCTGGTGTTTTCGATGTTCCAGCTGAATCCAGCGCCGTTCTGCCTGCTGGACGAGGTCGATGCGCCGCTTGACGATGCCAATACCGAACGTTTCTGCAACATGGTGAAGCGGATGTCGGCCAATACCCAGTTCCTGTTCATTTCGCATAACAAGATCGCGATGGAAATGGCGCAGCAGCTGATCGGGGTGACGATGCAGGAGCAGGGCGTGTCGCGGATTGTGGCGGTCGACATGGAAGCGGCCAGGAGTTTTGCCAGCGACGCCGTGGCCGCTTAAGCGGAAAACCAAGGTCGCGGGCGGGCTGTCATCGAAGCTTGGCCGGCTTGACAACTTTTTTAGACGCCACTAAGCTGAATTTCTGGTCGTAATGCAATATATTGTAAAAAATTGTCTCAATATTTTTACGTTGGCGGTATATACAGTAATACTTGTATTGTTTTTATAAGAAAAAATGGTTTTGATGGGGAGTACTTTGGGTTTTAAATAAGAAATAACCATATACGCGGTCACTGACAACTATTTTAGAAGTGTTTTTTCCTCGGATTCAATCAATGACCAGTCCTCGATTTCAATCGCGAATTCACAGCGCGTTCGCCGCTTGCTCGGCAGCGTCCGCTATTAAGGCATCAGCAGAATGACAGATTTACAAGCAAGCCTGTTTATCATCGGAGGCGCGTTTCTTGTCGGCGTCATTTCCTATAACAAGTGGCAGGAATACAAAGCCAAGAAGAGTGTCGAGCGGGCGTTTTCAGGATCGCATGACGATGTCCTGATGACCCCAGGCAAAGCCGCCGGGAAAGACAGCGGCGAAGCGCCGGCCCGGCATGAACCGAAATTGTTCGACAGCGAGCTTGACGCCGACGCGCTGCCGCGCGACGACCTGGAGCAGAGCGCGGAGCAGCAGGCCATCGAGCCGCAGCTCGGCAATCCGGCGACTGCCGCGGCGCCTGCGGCACGCAAGGACCTGCCGGTGGACGAACTGATCGATTGCGCGATTCCGCTGGCGCTGGAAGCGCCGGTGCGCGGCGACAAAGCCTTGCCGGCGCTGCAAACCCTGCGCCATGTCGGCAACAAGCCTATCCATTTCATCGGCGAAGACGCCAACGGCGAGTGGGAGCCGGTGGCGCACGGCGGCATCTACAGCACCTTGCTGGCCGGCGTGCAGCTGGCCAACCGCACCAATCCGCTGAACGAAATCGAATATTCCGAGCTGGTCACCCGTTTGCGCCAGATCGCCGACGACCTGGGCGCCGAGCCGGATTTGCCGGATATGTCGGAAGTGATGCACACGGCGCGTTCCCTGCATCAGTTCGTGGTGGAACACGATGCCCAGCTGGGCGTGAATATCCAGTCCAACGGCGCGCCTTGGGCCATCAGCACCTTGCTGGCGGCGCTGACCCGCCAGGGGTTCGACGCCCGGCCGGAGGGCCGCATGGTGATGTCGGACGGCGAGGGCGGCTTGCTGTTCTCCTTGTCCACCAATGCCAGCGCGGTGGCGGAAACCACCAGCCGCCTGACCTTGCTGCTCGACGTGCCGCGGGTTGCGCCTGACCGCGACGGCTACGGCGCCATGGTGGCCTGCGCACGTTCGTTGGCTGCGCGCCTCGGCGGCGTGCTGGTCGACGACAGCAACCAGCCGCTGGCCGATGTCCAGCTGGCCGAGATTGCCGGCCAGGTCGATGCCTTTTACCGTGAAATGGATGCCGCCGAAATTCCAGCCGGCTCGATTCGGGCTTTGCGTCTATTCAGTTAATTATGTCTTCACTATCATCACAAGCAGGCGGTCCGGGAAATGCTCCCGAGGCCGCCGAATGGCGTGCGCGCGCGGCCTGGCTGGCGGCCGAGCTGAACCGCCACAACCACTCTTACTACGTGCTCGACAATCCCTCGATTCCGGATGCCGAATACGACCAGCTGTTCCGCGAACTGCAGGCGCTGGAACTGGCGCATCCGGAACTCAATACACCGGATTCGCCGACCCAGCGCGTGGGCGCCGCGCCGCTGCCGCTGTTTGAGCAGGTGACGCATTCGATCCCCATGCTGTCCCTGGGCAACGGCTTTGAAGACAACGACATCGTCGAGTTCGACCGCCGTGTCAGGGATGGCCTCGATACCCAGGCCGACAGCGACATCGAGTACGCCGCCGAGCTGAAGTTCGACGGCCTCGCCATCAACCTGCGCTACGAAGACGGCGTGCTGGTGCAAGCCGCCACCCGCGGCGACGGCACCACCGGCGAAAACGTCACCAGCAACATCCGCACCGTGCGTGCGATCCCGCTGCGGCTGCATGCCGAGCATCCGCCCAAGGCGCTGGACGTGCGCGGCGAAGTGCTGATGTTCAAGGACGATTTCGCCAAACTCAACGCTCGCCAGCGCGAAGCGGAGATGAAGGAGTTCGCCAATCCGCGCAACGCCGCCGCCGGCAGTTTGCGGCAGCTCGATTCGCGCATCACGGCGCAACGTACCCTGCGCTTTTTCGCCTACGGCATCGGCGCGCTGGAAGGCGCCGAAATGCCGCCGTCGCATTCGGCGCTGCTCGACTGGTACAGCCAGCTCGGACTGCCAGTGTGCAAGGAGCGCGGTATCGTCAAAGGCGCCAGCGGCCTGCTGGATTTCTTCCGCGATATCGGCAGCAAGCGCGCGCAGCTGCCCTACGAAATCGACGGCGTGGTCTACAAGGTGAATCGTTTGCTGCAGCAGCAGACGCTGGGGTTCGTGTCGCGCGCGCCGCGTTTTGCGCTGGCGCATAAATTCCCGGCGGAAGAAGCCACTACCCAGGTGCTGGGCATCGAGGTGCAGATCGGCCGTACCGGCGCCGTCACCCCGGTGGCGCGCCTGGCGCCGGTGTTTGTCGGCGGCGTCACGGTGACCAACGCCACCCTGCACAATGAAGACGAGGTGCGGCGCAAGGATATCCATATCGGCGACACCGTGATCGTGCGCCGTGCCGGCGACGTGATTCCGGAAGTGGTTTCCTTTGTGCCGGAACTGCGGCCGGCGGATGCACAGCCGTTCGTCATGCCGAGCGAGTGCCCGATTTGCGGTTCCGCCATCGTCAAGCTGGAGGATGAAGCCATCGCGCGCTGTTCTGGCGGCTGGGTGAAATGCGCGGCGCAGCGCAAGGGCGGCTTGCAGCACTTTGCATCGCGCCGGGCGATGGATATCGAAGGCTTGGGCGACCAGCTGATCGAACAGCTGGTTGACCGCGATATCATCCATACCGCGGCCGACCTGTACAAGCTGGGCCTGGTGAAGCTGGCGGCGCTGGACCGCATGGCCGACAAGTCGGCGCAGAATGTCATGTTCGCGCTGGAAAAATCGAAATCGACTACCCTGGGCCGTTTCATTTATGCACTGGGCATCCGTCACGTCGGCGAGGCGACGGCGAAAGAGCTGGCGGCGCATTTCGGCAATATCGACGGCTTGCTGCAGGCTTCCGAAGAGCAGTTGCTGGAGGTTGCCGATATCGGTCCTGTGGTGGCACGGTCATTGCTGGCTTTCTTTGCCGATCCGCTCAACCGGGAACTGGTCGAGCAGCTGCGGGCGGCCGGTATCCACTGGCCGGAGAACTTGCCGGCTGCCGGCGGGTCCAAGTTCTTGTTAGGCAAGACCTTCGTGCTGACCGGCAGCCTGCCGACCCTGACGCGCGATGCGGCCGCTGCCATGATTGAGGCGGCAGGCGGCAAAGTGACAGGTTCGGTTTCCAAGAAGACCAGCTATGTGGTCGCGGGCGCCGAGGCCGGCAGCAAACTGACTAAAGCGGAAGAACTGAACATCCCGATCCTGGATGAGGACGGACTCCGCACTCTTTTGGAAACCGATCAAGGAAGCGAAAATGAGTAAGATTAGAAAAGCCGTATTTCCCGTCGCCGGCCTGGGCAGCCGATTCCTGCCGGCCACCAAGGCCCAGCCTAAAGAAATGCTGCCCATCGTCGACAAACCCTTGATCCAGTATGCGGTGGAAGAAGCGGTCGCCGCCGGCATTACCGACATGGTGTTCATTACCGGCCGCAACAAGCGCGCGATCGAAGATCACTTCGACAAAGCCTACGAACTGGAAACCGAACTGGAAGCGGCCGGCAAGGAACGCTTGCTGGAACTGGTGCAAAACGTCATTCCCAAGCACATCAACTGCATTTTCATCCGCCAGTCGGAAATGCTGGGACTGGGCCACGCGGTGCTGTGCGCGCGTCCGGTGGTCGGCGATGATCCGTTTGCGGTGTTGCTGGCCGACGATTTCATGGACGTGGCGGCCGGGCACCAGCCTGTGCTGGCGCAGATGACCGATATCTTCGCCACCGAAAAGTCGAGCTTGCTGGCGGTGCAGGACGTGCCGCGCGCCGATACCAGGCAATACGGGATCGTCAGCATCGATGCCTATAAAAAAGACCTGGAAAAGGTCAACAGCATCGTTGAAAAACCGCAGCCTGACCAGGCGCCGTCCACCCTGGCGGTGGTCGGACGCTACGTGCTGACCAATGGCATTTTTGATTGCCTGGAAGGATTGGGCAAGGGCGCCGGCGGCGAGATCCAGCTGACCGACGGCATTGCCGCGCTGATGAAAAAGGAACGCGTGCTGGCCTATCGCTACGCCGGCCAGCGCTATGATTGCGGCTCCAAGCTGGGTTACCTGAAAGCGACGCTGGCGATGGGCCTGAAGCATCCGGAAACCGGCGCCGAATTTGCCGAGTACCTGAAGCAGTTTAAATAACCCCCCGTTCCAGACTAACCAGAGACCGCATCATGACCGTTCGTGAAATCCTGAAAATGGGCGATCCGCGCCTGCTGCGGCAAGCCGAGCCTGTTGCCGCTTTCGGCACGCCGGAGCTGGAGGCGCTGGTCGCCGACATGTTCGACACCATGCATGCGGTCAACGGCGCCGGCCTGGCGGCGCCGCAGATCGGCGTCAACCTGCAGCTGGTGATTTTCGGCTTCAAGAACAACGTGCGCTACCCGGATGCGCCGGCGGTGCCGGAAACGGTGCTGATCAATCCGGTGCTGCGGCCGCTTTCCGACGAAATCGAAGACGGCTGGGAAGGTTGCCTGTCTGTGCCAGGGCTGCGCGGCGTGGTGCCGCGCTGGGCCAGTTTGCACTATGAAGGCTTCGACCAGTCTGGCGCCCTCATCAGCCGCGACGTCGACGGTTTCCACGCACGTGTCGTGCAGCATGAATGCGATCACCTGAACGGCATCCTGTATCCGATGCGGATCAAGGATTTCACACGCTTCGGTTTCACCGAAGTACTGTTCCCCGAGCTGGATCCCGGCCACGACGATTGAGCCGCCGCTTTTACCGC
>Ga0182005_1000665_pt1 | contig 16286 bp, 7 predicted proteins | sample Sormic07211103_1_FD_123021 | JGI IMG/M metagenome (GOLD analysis project Ga0182005, IMG submission 123021) | Rhizosphere microbial communities from Sorghum bicolor, Mead, Nebraska, USA - 072115-103_1 MetaG | ecosystem: Host-associated > Plants > Roots > Rhizosphere | place: USA: Nebraska...
AGATGGAGACGTTTCTGGTGCCGATGCGGGCGGTGGGGGAGTTGACGTTGGTTAAGTCGTTTAGTTATCCGTGACGTTGCACGAAGGTTCTCAAATCGCAGGCATTAAAAAGCCGGCTTGTGGTTAGCTTTTTATTTAGTTAAGTAATTGAAAATTAATAAATTGTAGTTTTTATAAAACCTATTGTTCCCCCATTTGCTCCCCCACTTTTTGACGATTTCTTTTGATTTTTTTCCGGTAAAGACCGGCTTTTTTGGTCGGTTTTTTTGTTTGGTTGTTGCCCGAATTGAGCTTTGATCGAGCATCGAGAAAACGGTCGAGGAGGTCGAATTGAGAGACGTACTTTCGTGCCTAACTCGAGTTTTGCATTCCGCCTCTGACGGAGCCGTAAGATCAAGGATTTGGAAATGAGAATCATCCCGAGAACGAGTTTTTCTATAAGTGTAGGGGGATTTACTGACCAATCGTCGAGGAGACGGGGATTTGTGCGGCGTGAAGGCGCTTTGCCTTTACCTTGCTCCGAGTGCTGGATATTGTGACATCCATCAAACTCCAGGCAGACCGTTGTTTCCCAAGGATGGCATCTTGAGCGCACCGAGAAATCGGCAGCGCCCCTACAAAGCCTCTCTTGTTATCGCGGCCAGCTGAAGCTGAGCATCGGTTTACCGTGCCCGGAAAAAACCTATCAGGCAGTTGCCCCAAAAATTAGCGGTGATCGACATGAACTCAGGCCCTGAATCATTGGCTGTCCAACGGTATGAACTTGTTCTGCAATGGATACTGGAACTGGTCCCCGCAGACGGGACGGCCGTTGGCAACAAGTCACTCAGGGACCGGATCGATCGGCGAGCTGAGCTTCAGAATTTTGCTGTCTCTGAGGAAGAATACTGGAGTCTTCGCGACCAGCTCATTACCAAGGGACTGCTCAATAAAGGTAGCGGCCGGGGAGGGTCGGTTTATCGGTTCGATACCGAGTCCAAGGGTCATTCAAAGTCCATTGATCCAGCGCCTCTTACCGATTGGGATGACCTTGATACGCCCCCAAGCGAGATACCGGAAAGCCTGGAGAAGCTGAGAAGCAGGCTTCTCGACCTCAGCGCTCGCAATCGGCTGCTGAACTTTTCACATGCGCGCTCTAAACGTTTCGTACGGATTATTGATGAGTTGCCGGATCACCTGTTCGATACCTTGGCAGATGAAAAATCCATGCGATTTGCTGCTGTTCCTGAACCAACGGAAAGGCAGCTACTTACCCACGGCTTTTTGAAGCTGGACGAAAAGACAGGCGCAGTTGTTGAGTTAAAGAAACAGCCCACGGCAGAAGTCTGGGCGCAGATCCTCGGTATAGCGACCAGCTATGAGCTACCACTGCCCCCTGAAACCGGGCAAACAGGTAAGCATTCTGACGACGCGATTCAGACGCTTTATTACCCCGTGGAGATGGAGTCGCGGCTACAGATTCTGTATACCCAGTCGCGATCGGCACTCGAGGAAACGGGTGCGAACATTCTTTATCTTGCGCTCGGGTTCCTGGAGTGGGATGACTCAGTCGCAGGTAAAGACAGCACCCGCCTAGCGCCGCTGATGCTGGTGCCAGTGAATCTGGAGAAAGGCAAACTCAATCCTCAAACCGCGACGTTCGAATACCGCGTACATCCTACTGGCGAAGACATTCTTACCAACCTTTCATTACGGGAAAAGCTTCGCGTCGATTTTGGTATCGCGCTACCGCGGATAACCGACGACAGCACGCCCGAGGAATACTTCGAGCGCATTGTTGAAACGGTGCTGAAGGTTAAACCTGACTGGAAGGTTCATCGTTACGCATCGCTTGGCTTGTTCGAGTTTGGCAAGTTGATGATGTATCTCGACCTTGATCCAGGTCGTTGGAAAGACCAATCGTTGCTGGATCATGGCCTGGTTAAGCGGCTAACAGGGATGGACGGTTTACCGGCCGATTCGACAGGAAAGCAAGGCGCATTTTGCGTCGAGCATTCAATAGACGACATTGAGCAGATTCACCTGCAGTTTCCTCTAATTGATGACGCTGACAGCTCTCAGCACAGCGCATTGATAGACGTGATTCGCGGGGATGATCTTGTGATCGAGGGGCCACCCGGTACAGGGAAGTCTCAGACCATCACCAACATGATTGCTGCGGCACTGGCCCAAGGCAAAAAAGTGTTGTTCGTTGCGGAGAAGCGCGCAGCGCTTGAGGTGGTCAAAACCCGTCTGACAAGGGCAGGGTTAGGCGATTTTTGTCTGGAGCTACATAGTCATAAGAGTCAAAAGAGCGCTGTTATCGACAGCATCCGGCAACGTATTCAGAACAGCGGTGGCTTTCGCTCGCCCAAGCAACTGGCGGATCTGATTGCCAACTATGAGCGATTGAAGCAGCAGCTCAACAAGCACGTACATCATCTCCATGCTCAGTTCGAAGAGTCGGGGATGAGTGTTCATGAGGTGCTAATGCAGGCAACGCGTTTGCGTGAGGCGTTGTCGATTAAACCTTCCGACCTGCACCCGGAGTCGGAGGCGCGAATCGATAAAATGCATTTGCGAGAGCAGGCCGGCTTTTATGCACACATCTATCGCAAGACAGCTGAGGAAGCTGGCCACGTGGGCAAACTTGAAACGCACCCGTGGTTTGGCAGCACAAAAACGCGTGTGACTGGTGCTGAGCGCTCTGCACTTCTAGAAAATCTCTCCCTGGCTCAGCAGGCGCTGAGTCGTCTAGCGACTCTTCGTCCTCAATTAGCAGAACAGCTACAGGTAGCTGTACTGGAAACCTACAGCCCAGATCAGTTGCGAGATTTAGCCGCTTCAATTCCGGTTCTTACATTACCTAAAGGTGATGAGGATTGGGATCTGTTAGGACGACTGGATATCGAGTCCTGCGAGGCATTGAAGCTTTGGCTGCAAGGTATGGATTCCTTGTTGGACGAGCAGGGTGTACTAGCTCGATCATTGCGCGCTGATGTTATTGGCTCTGGGCAAGCGATAGCTTCTATCAAAAAAGCCTGCGCGACCATACGTCTGCATAACGGTGATGAGACCCTGTCACTTAATGTCTTGCTGGATGTGATCGAAGAGGCTGAGGAGTTACTGGAGCTGGCTCCACGCGTTCAAAGGCTGATTCAGTTGTTGGCGGAAGGGGCTGCGGTTCAAGGCTTGCGAAGCGATTTTATCGGCATTGAACAAGTGGTGCTCTTTCTACAAATGCTCGCGGCGATGCCCGAGGATTTGGCACCTCTTCGCCATAAACGCTTCGAAGACGAGACCTTGGACGGGTTGCTCGTAGAGTTGGACAGTGACATCCCGGTCATCAAGCAGTTGCAGGAGCAGGCTGCGAGTCATTTCACGCTGGAACGATTGCCTGGTCATACGCGACTGGAAGATTTGAGTCGGGTTCTGGCAGATAAATCACTTTTCCGCTGGTTCAAGGGGCAATGGCGCTCTGCTAAAGCCGAAATCTTGGCCATGGCGCGACCAGGGCTCAAGCTGAACCAGCTTCTGGTGGTCTTGCCTGATGTCATTGCCTATTTGAAAAAGCACAGTCAACTGAATGAAAACAAAGCGTTCACCGAAAAGCTGGGTGAGCATTTCCAAGGACTTGATACTCCGATCGACGCACTCAAGCGCTTGCGGGGTTGGTACAAGCTCTTGCGGGCTGAATGCGGACGTGGATTCGGTGCAAAAGTATGGGTTGCGGAGTACCTGCTTAAGGTCGAAGGGGAACTACTGGCCGGTGTTTCGGGCGATAGCGCGGAACTCGAAACCTACCTGATGGATGTTCTGGATCATCGGCTGGACCTGGAAGAGCTGTTGCCTTTTGACAGTCATGATTTGCGTTCGGAGGATTTGCTCGCTCCACAGGGACTGTATGTTCGCCTTATCAAGGATATCGGAACCCCTCTACGCTCTTTATTACCCGTAGTCAGCGAAGAGAAGCCCACAATGGGGCAACTGCTGCAGTTGATTCAGGCCGTGGAAAGTTGGCAGGCCCGCTCGGCGGCACTGCAAAGTGACGCAGTGCTACAAACCTGCTTGCTAGGTGAAGAGCTCCCTCGGGTAGACAACCTTTCAGCGGCTCGACCTCGCTTGACGACCTGGCGGCATACAGTTGCCTTCGTTCAGCCCATTTTGGCGTTGCCGATTCGGGATATTCTCGTTCCGCAGTTGACTGCGTGTACACCAAAGGAAGCCGAGGAGCTGATACTCCATTGGCATCAACAAGGTAAAGCGCTCGCGCAAACTGTAGATATCTGGGAGCAGGCACTGGAAGCGTTTTTCCAAAGCGCTGCGGTTATTGCTGATCAGTGGTGGCAGTCCATTGAGAAAGCAGATTTCGAGCCCATGGCCAGTCGTCTGTCCTGGGCCGCTCAGAACCCCGATCTGCTCGACCATTGGTTCGAGTACCGCCGCTTGCGTTTGCACCTGGTCGAGTTAGGGTTTGAGAGCGTCGTCGAAGCAATCGAGACGCAAAAGCTGGTTTCTGAGCGTTGCATTGATGCCTGTCTGCTCGGGCTTCTTGACAGCTGGGCATTGAAAATCCTTGAGCTTGACCCCTCTCTGGGTCAGTTTTCGGGCAAAGAACAGGAGGCCATCCGCGCTCGGTTCGCTGATATCGATGAGCAACTCAAGCATCTTCAACGTGAGCAGGTTTCTTCACGTATTAGTCAGAACAATATTCCTGTCGGAAATAGTCATGGAGCGGTCAGAGACTTTACGCAACTGGCTTTGCTGCAGCGCGAGGCTGAGAAAAAGACACGGCATGTTCCGATCCGCAGCCTGATGAACCGTGCAGCTGAAGCGCTACAAGGCCTCAAACCCTGCTTCATGATGTCGCCAATGGCCGTTGCTCAATATTTACCAGCTGGGCACGTCGAGTTCGATTTGGTTGTCATGGATGAAGCCTCTCAAATGCGCCCGGAGGAAGCATTGGGTAGCATCGCCCGAGGTAAACAGCTAGTGGTCGTGGGTGACCCGAAACAGCTGCCACCGACGAACTTCTTTTCCCGCAATGGTGGCGATTCGGATACCGATGAAACAGATGCATCATTGGCCGAGGACTCGGAAAGCATTTTGGAAGCAGCCATGCCGCTGTTCAAGCTGCGACGTCTACGTTGGCACTACCGTTCCCGTCACGAGAGCCTGATTGCTTTCTCCAACAAAGCCTTCTATGAAAGCAATTTGGTGGTGTACCCATCACCGCACCGTGAATCAACCGAATTTGGCGTCAAGTTTGTCAGAGTGCCTCGCGGGCGTTTTGTCGAGCAACGCAATATCGAAGAGGCCGAGGTTGTCGCCAAAGCCATCGAGCACCACGTTATTCACCGCCCTGATGAGTCGCTAGGTGTGGTGGCCATGAACGTCAAACAGGCTGATCAAATCGAGCGGATGCTTGAGCATCTGGCCAAACAAAGCCCGCAACTGCAAGTCGCATTGGACCGTAATCAAAGTCAGGATGAGCCACTGTTTATCAAGAACCTCGAAAACGTCCAGGGTGATGAGCGAGATGTTATTTACATCTCCGGCACCTACGGCCCTATGGAGGTAGGCGGTACCGTCCCTCAGCGTTTTGGCCCGATTAACGGTGCCAGCGGATGGCGACGTTTGAACGTGCTGTATACCCGCTCCAAGAAGCGCATGCAGGTGTTCTCCTCGTTTAGCTCGACCGATGTAGTGGTGACCGGTACTTCCAGCAGAGGCGTGCAGGCACTGCGTGATTTTCTGCATTTCGCTGAGTCCGGCCGCATGCCGCACATCAAAGAGTCTGAACGTGCTCCCGACAGTGATTTCGAAGTGGCTGTCATTGAGATGCTGTCTCGTCATGGCTATCAATGCGAGCCCCAGGTTGGTGTTGCTGGTTTCTTCATTGATCTGGCGGTACGTGATCCAGGGCAGCCCGGTCGCTACCTGATGGGGATTGAATGCGACGGTGCGGCATATCATTCGGCCAAGTCAGCGCGTGACCGTGATCGTCTGCGTCAAAGCGTGTTGGAGCAATTGGGCTGGAATATTCGCCGCATTTGGTCGGTGGACTGGTTCCGTAATGCCCGTGTGCAAATCGAACCCATCCTTCAGGAGCTTGCGCGGTTGCGAACCGAGCCAGCTGTAGAGGTCGAGGGGGGGAGTACGGAATCTGAAGAGGTTTCGATCCAGCAAGTGGCAGATGAGCAGAGCGAGCACGCTGAGCGTATTACCCTTGAGGGTAACTACAGCCTGCGAGAGAAGTTAGTCTGGCTTGAAGAGAATGTGATCCGGCCGAATTTGCCAGAGGTTCCTGTTAACCAGCGGCTGTTGAGGCCAGCGATGTTGGAAGCATTGCTTGAGTTTCTTCCTGCAGACCGTATCGAATTTCAGCAGATGATTCCTGGGTATTTGCGTAATGGTACCCATGGTGCGGAAGGGCGGTATATCGACGATGTATTGCTTGTGATTGGCGAGCAGTGAGTCAGCGCCTAACAGTGGATGTTCAAGCTGTATCAAGGAATGTTAATGGGATTCTATATTCGTAAGAGCGTCAGAGTAGGGCTGTTTCGTTTCAATCTGTCCCAGCAGGGTGTGGGCGTTTCGGTGGGATTGAAAGGCCTACGCATCGGGACCGGACCTCGAGGCAATTACGTTCATATGGGGCGGGGAGGCCTGTACTACCGGGCTACCGTACCAAGGACCAACGATAAGCCGCCTTTTTTGCCTCACGTTGAAACTACGGTAATACCTGAGGGCACTCACGCCCCTTTAGTCGAGATCGAGTCCGCGGATGCTTCGCAAATCGTGGATTCATCCTCACGTGATTTGCTCGATGAAATGAATGCGAAGCAGGCAAGATGGCGGCTTTGGCCATGGGTTGGTGTCCTAGGAATCCTCGTAGTATTTCTTGGCCTGCGTAATGGTTGGTCCATTGGGACTATGTGGGGTGCGCTTATCCTCGGTTCAGTCCTAACAATTGCCTCTGCAGTACGCGATACGATGGCTAAGACGGTTGTACTGTTTTACGATTTTGACGCCGAGATGGAAGAAGCTTACGAAGCACTGCACAGCAGTGGCCAGCAGGTTTCGGCAGCAGGTGCAGCCTGGCATATCGAGGCCGAAGGCGCCGTTCATGATCGTAAGTATCACGCTGGTGCGAGCAATCTTGTACGTCGGAAAAAAACGACTATTGCTCGGTCTTCACCACCTTATGTAAAAACCAATATAGAAACCATCTCCATGGTTGTTGGGCGCCAAACGCTGCATTTCTTCCCTGATCGTGTATTGATTTATGACGAGAAAAGTGTGGGCGCGGTTAGCTATCGAGAGCTGCAGTTGCAGGTCAATGCGAAGCGGTTTATTGAAAGTGCTTCGCTTCCCAGGGATGCCACGGTAGTCGACAGGACGTGGCAATTTGTTAACAAGAAGGGCGGCCCTGATCGTAGATTCAAAAACAATCGGGAACTCCCTGTTTGTCTTTACGATGAATTGAAGTTGTCTAGCACCACGGGTCTGAATGAGGTCGTACAAATCTCGCGAAATGGTGTGGGAGAGGCTTTTGCCAAGGCGATTCTCGACCTTGCACGGGTTATGCCTTCTGAGCGAGTAAGCTGAGGCAACCTAGTTCCTCGTATTCGTACCCGAGTTTCACGCATGTATGGAATGTTGATTTGGTCAGTAGCTCGCTAACTAATTCAGCATCTACCAGCGATTGTTGCGTGGTCGGAGTTTCGACGGCGAAATCCAGTTTTATCATAAAAAATTTCATCAAGGACTCACAGCTTGCCTATCAAAACGGACGTCTGGACCGTCGGCCTTACACCCAATAAGCTTCGCCAAAGCCGATTGGCCAGTGAGCAGCTACTGGAAGAAATGATCATCAGCTCCCCAAGCATTCTCTCGGATGAGTGGATGCTGATAGGTAGGCAAGAAAGCACTGGTATGGGGGGGCGCATTGATCTATTGGCCATTGCTCCTGATGGAAATCTGGTACTAATTGAGCTCAAACGAGACCGCACGCCCCGTGAAGTCGTTGCTCAGACCCTCGATTACGCCGTGTGGGTCGAGAGTCTGCGTGAGAACGAAATCGCGGCGATTTACCAACGGTTCCGCCCCGGAAGCAGCTTGTATGCAGATTTTCTAGCGCGCTTTGGTCGTGTGCTAGACGACGATGATTTGAATAAAAGCCACCAACTGATCATCGTCGCCACGGAGTTGGATGTCAGCAGCGAGCGAATCGTTGAGTACCTCAGCAAGCGAGATATTCCGATCAACGTGCTCTGTTTTCAAATTTTCCAGGTGGGCGACCAACAGCTACTGAGTCGATCCTGGTTACTCGATCCTGTTCAGACTCAAGTTAACGCCGCATCGACGAGCGAAGGGCATAGCGAGCCTTGGAACGGCGAGTTCTACTGTTCGTTCGGCGATTCTGCCTCGCGCTCATGGGCCGATGCTGTGGAGTTCGGTTTCATTTCCGGCGGTGGAGGCGCGTGGTACAGCAAGACCCTGCAGCTCTTGTCTCCGGGAGATCGGATCTGGGTAAACATTCCGCAGCAAGGCTATGTCGGCGTAGGACGCGTTCTTGGCACGTCCACACCTGCGAACGAGTTCACAGTGATGCAAGACGGCGAAGAGCGGCCGGTGCTAGAGGTCGCAACGCGCGCCAACTATCATGCAGAATTTGCTGACGATCCGGAGCGCTGCGACTATTTTGTTCCGATCCAATGGCTGCAAAGCGTGCCGGTGAGCCAGGCAGTACGAGAGATTGGGATGTTTGGGAATCAGAATACGGTTTGCCGTCCGACTACGCCGAAGTGGCGGTGGACGATTGAGCGATTAAAGCAGCGATTTCCGCGTTTCGATGAAGTGGCAGCTACTGAGGTCGCGAGCGTTCCTGGCAGTTGATAAATTGGGCAGCAGCCTGCTGCCCAATTACTTGTTCAGTAGCACCTACAGTCAGTATCTCTTTTCTAGTCTGGAGAAAGTCCCACCTGCGGTGGGACATGCGATTATTGGTCTGCCAGCTTAAGTAAATCGAAAACCACTCTGGCAAATTTACTGGCCTTAGCAGGGTCAGAGAGCAGTTGCATCATCTGGTTCTGGTGGGCATCGCCACTGTCCATAATCGCGTCATCAACCGCATTGGCGAAGTTTCCAAGCAATGCCTGTTCGGGAGTATTGTTTGCCAGTTGTTGCATAACTAACTGGTTTTCACTGACCTTGTCACGGATGGTATAGGCGTAATTTACCATGTCTTTTTCAGTCAGTTGGTCCGTCACAAACAGCTCATTGAGCCGTTCTAATATCTGTGAAAGCAGCTCTTCCTTTTTGTCCTTCGCAGCCGCTGATCCAAGCCCCTCACCGGGCACGAGCTTATAGTCGGGCGAGTCTTCTTTTAGCTTCAGGTCTTGCTGGCGTATTTTCGAAACGCGGTAATGGCTGAGCACGACACCAGTGAGGTCAATATCATCCTCATCCACAGCGGCTTCACGCAGCATTGGGCTTAGATTGCGTGCGTACAGGCTGAGCTTTTCCAGCTGCTTATCATCGTAATCGACGATCTGCGACATGAATTCATAGAAACGCACAAAGGTGCCCAGATCCTTTTTGAAGATGTCCAGGGCGTCCTTGGCTTGCTTGCATTCCTTCAGGTCGTTTTCAGCGTTGGCGATCAACACTGCATCCTGAGTCTTTTTGATTCTCTCAAATATGTCTTTCGAGTGTGCGTAGGCATCAACCGCCAACTTGTAGCGTTTCGTCCAGCGTTCGACCGCAGGCTTGCAAATGTTGGCAATCGCCGCATTGCTTTTGTTTTTGATGAAAAAGGCTGCGGAGAACTGCTCAACCTCGCTGGACTTGTAAATGCCTGCCGCGTTGAGCTTCTCAAACAAATCGAAGATCAAGTCTGGATCGGAAACATCTGCCAGCTCTGCCGTCTGAAAGTACGGCTGGAACGAGTCGAGGATGTCTTGCGGCTCGTTGAAGAAGTCCAGGATGAACGTGCCAACGTCCGCCTTGCCGGGATACGTACGGTTCAAGCGCGACAGGGTCTGCACGCACTCGACGCCGCCGAGTTTTTTGTCCACGTACATGGCGCAGAGCTTGGGTTGGTCAAAGCCGGTCTGAAACTTGTTGGCAACGATCATCACCTGATAATCATCGCTATCAAAGGCTTTGCGCATATCGCGGCCTTTGAGGTTGGGGTTCATGTTGCTTTCGGTGTATTTGTTACCGAGCAGTGTGACCGCGTTTGGGTCTTTGTCGGTGAACTCCACTTCACTAGAGAATGCCACCATGGCATGGATTTTTTGGTAGCCCTTATCGACGATGTATTTGTCGAAACACAGCTTGTATCGCACGGCCTCTTTGCGTGAGCTGGTGACCACCATGGCTTTGGCTTGACCGCCCAACAGGCCCATCACGTTGTTGCGAAAGTGCTCAACAATCACCTGCACCTTTTGCGCGATGTTGTATTCGTGCAGGCGCACCCACTGGTTGAGCTTGACCTTGGCTTTCTTGCTTTCGACCTCCTGATCAGCCTTGTCGATTTTTTGCGCCAGGTTGTAGGCCACTTTGTAGTTGGTGTAGTTCTTCAGCACATCGAGAATAAAACCCTCTTCAATGGCCTGACGCATGCTGTACACGTGGTAGGCCGCGGGCTTATTGGTTTTAGAGGGCTGCTCAGTGGGCTTGGGCAAACGGCCAAACAGCTCCAGCGTCTTGGTTTTCGGCGTAGCGGTGAAGGCAAAGTAACTGAGGTTTTTCGACACGCGGCGTGAAGCCACGGCGGCATCGAGAATGTCCTCGGTGCTAAGTTCGTCCTCACCATTAGCCTTGGCCTCAATCATCAGCACTTCTTTTAGCTGGCGGGCGGTAGAGCCGGTTTGCGAGGAGTGGGCTTCGTCAGCAATGATCGCGTAGCTGCGCTCTTTCAGGCTGACGCTGTTTTCGATGGCGCGCAGTACATAGGGAAAGGTCTGGATTGTGACGATAATAATCGGCTGCGAGTTTTCCAGTGCAGTAGCGAGCTTTTCCGATTTGGAACCGTCGCCTTCCTGATTATTGATGCGGCCAACCGCACCATCGACATGTTCAAACTGGTTAATGGTGTCTTGCAGCTGATCATCCAGCACGGTGCGGTCCGTTACCACAATCACTGAGTTGAATTGCTTGCAGCCCTGCGCGTCGTAAAGTGCCGACAGTTGATGCGCAATCCAGGCAATCGAGTTGGACTTTCCGGAGCCGGCGCTATGTTGGATCAGATACTTGTGGCCAGGACCTTCGGTGCGAGCGGCAGTGACCAGTTTATTCACCACATCCCACTGGTGATAACGCGGGAAAATCAGGCTTTCTTTTTTGTATTTACGGCCTTCCCAATCTTCTTTCTCTTCGATTTGCAGATGCACAAAGTGCCCGAGAATTGACAGCAGATTGCCGGGCAGCAGCACCTCGTTCCATAGGTAATCGGTGGCGTACTGGTTAATGTCCCCCGGCACATCATTACCAGCACCTCCGACAGTGGTGCCCTTGTTGAATGGTAGGAAGAAGGTATCCGCGCCTTCCAGCCGCGTGGCCATATAAACCTCGTACTGGCTCACGGCAAAATGCACCAGAGCGCCGCGCTTGAAGGTCAGCAGTGGCTCAGGCTTTTTGGTAACAAGGTCTGTCGCAAAGCGTGTGGTTTTGTATTGCTTAATGGCGCTTTGCACGGCCTGCTTGAATTCGGATTTCAGCTCTAGCGTGGCGACCGGCAAGCCGTTTACAAACAAGACCAAGTCAATCCGCCAGGCTTTAGCTTTGCTGCCGGTTTGTTCGAGATGTTCTTGGCTTGCCCAAGGTGAATAAATCACCTCAGGCACGACACGGCAGCGGTTCTTAGTGTAGCGGGCCAAGGTGTCGGGGTTCAGATCGTGTTCAGGTTTGAACTGGCACAAGCTGAAACGGGTGCCACGGTCACGCAATTCATGGCGCAACACGCCCAGCGTGCCGAAGGTGCGCATTTCTTTGCTAGCGGCATTGGGGTCGGTTTTATTCAGTTGGGCGGCGACCCGTTCGAGAAAGCTCTGATTGGGGTTACTTGGGTAGAGAGCGCAGAATTTTTGCCACTGCTGAGGCTGGGTGTCTTGCACAAAACCCAGCAAATCTTCGGGATACAAGGCCAATTCACGGTTGTAGTGTTCCGCCTTACCCTGCAGCCAACCGTTACTGACCAGATGCTTAAGCATATCATTCTGGAATGTCAACTCGTTGGCCTTACCGCCACCTAATGCATTCATGCGGCTACTTCCTTGTTGGTTATACTTTCTTTCGGTGCTACCCAGCTTCTGATATCTATTTTTCCAGTGACAGCAGCAGAGATTAGGGCCTTGCGGCGTTCTTGCATTAGTTCAATAGCTGCCAGAGCTTTTGAGCCTAAAGCATTATACTTTCCTAATATTCGTGTTATTTCTTTGGCGATTTCAGCCTGTTCCGCAACTGGAGGCAGGACAAGAGAAAAATTCCTGATGTCATCTACATTAATTCGCTTAAATGTAGAGCCAACCATGGCTAAGTCTAGCTGTTTAAATATTACCGAAGATTTTAAGACGTGAAGAATGTATTCAGGCAGTAGATCTTTTTCCAGTCTTATGAGGCAAACGTCTTGGCCCATCGCAAAGTTTTGAATCTCTTTGGGAACAAGCGCAGCCTCTCCAACTGTAGCGTTCCTGCTGTAAATAATGTCGCCAGGCTGCGGTTTTCTTCCGCCATCAATCAGATCAATATAATGCTTTTCGCTAGTCAATTTTGCTGACTGCAAGTTTACATGCCACTCCTTGACTTCCCCAATGCTGGCTACAGGTATTCCTTCATCGAAAAATTCTGCGGTTGTATGTTTACAATCAATTATACGAGCATAGTGCTTTAGGGCACAGCGAACCCAATGCTCCGGTACGCTCCCCAGCAATTCAATCCCTGAGTCACGCATTTTGACATTCGGGTTCAAGCCTTTGGTAACAGCATGGCTGATCGCTGTCTGACGTTTTTCACTTAATAGCTGGATGAGTAATTGTTGCTTTTTGATCAAAGTATCGATTTTAGCGGTTTCGTGCTCGAGAAAGTCGGCAATTTTAAGCTGCTCAGCTTTCGGTAAACCAGGAATCAAAATGTTTTTCATCTCTGAATAGTTTGTACTCCAAAGATCAGCAACAATACCTTTGCCGTAGCGGTAATACTCCTCTTGGAATGGCTGGCTTCTAAGCAAGTGATGTGCGAATACGGGTTGTATGTTCCTCGGGATTAGCACTGTACTGATTAAAGAAACAGAGCCGTCAAGGGGGGATATGCCTGATGATCCTTTGCGATCAGATCTGCTGTTTATTACAAAGTCATTTTTTAATACCAGCTTTCTGTTGTCTCCTGCATCTGTTTTTGCTGCGTTTTCAAGTTGTGGAACAATACCTTGCATGGTTACAGAGAGCGGCTCGTAGTCTTTATCACTGACCTTCTCCCTTCTTTCTTCAAAATACGAACCTAGTCGCTTGGTCTCCCAATGAGAAGGAAGTTTTCCGAGCCACGCGACTCCAGAGTCGCTGTATTCAGGATACGGCTTGTATCGCCCCATCATTATGAGTGCACCTCTTGTAGCAGCTGCATAATTTCGGCTGATACTGTATCCAGATCGGCATCGATCTCCAGCAAATCCCGTGGCGGTTGGTACTGGTAAAAATGCCGGTTAAATGGAATGTCATAGCCAACGATGCCGACTTGCTGATCCTTTGCGTCTTTTTTGCTGGCATCTATCCAGGCATCGGGTACGTGTGGCTGCACTTCTTTAAGGAAGTAGGCCTCGTTAACGGCATTGACGCTCTGGCTCGGGTCGAGCGCGACGTTCTCGTTGTCGCGCAACTCACTGTCGGTTTGATATTCCAGCACCTCGCTGCCCACGGCAAACAAGCCATATAGCGGATTGGCTTTAGTTTTGTGAACCTTCTTGATGACCTTGGCGGCAGCCGGGTTCTTCCAGCTCGCGGCATCGGCAAGCTGCTTTTTGTCTTTAGCGTCCAGGATTATGCCATGTTGCTTGCACGCGGCTTTGAGGACGTCATCAAAGGTGTTGAAGTCGTCATGCTGGGCAGTGCCGATATACGCCTGCAACTGTAGCGCCTTGAGCAATAGGCGTTTTTGATCCATCCAGGTTGATCTGTTGAGCAGATCCTTGATGTGTTTTTCTTTTAGCTCAACGAAGTGCAGTTTGCAGTAACGGCGGATGGCGTCTTCATGGGCGCTCAGGTCTCCGTAGCGTTTGCAGTTGTCGTCGTCGCTCCAGCTCTCGCCTTCCTGTGAGCTGAACTCTTGGTAGAGCCACTGCATAGCGCTGTTGAGGGCGCCGGGGGCGAAACGGCAGGTTGCCACACGTTCGTCATTGAACTGCCAGGACAACCGCAAGGGGCGCTCGATGCTAATACGCCGATAGCCAAACTCATAACTGTTGAAAATCTTGCTGGCAAAGGTCTTAGTCACTTCGGCTTTGGGGTTGGCTGCCTGGCGGCCACGATTGCTTTTTTGTGCGCTCTGTTTGTCCAGCTCGTAGGCATCGATGGCGGTAAAGTTGCCGAAAGCATGAATCACAGTAGCGATATCGCTTCCGTCCATTTCATTACGCTTGGAACCGAGAGATTTGCGCATTTTTCCGCAAAGGTTCACGCCATTAATCAACTGCACCTTACCCTTGCGCTCAGGTTTTTTTTTGTTCGATAGCACCCAGACGTAAGTCGAGATACCGGTGTTGTAGAACATATCGGTGGGCAGCGCGACGATGGCTTCGAGCAAATCGGTTTCGAGTATGTAGCGGCGGATTTCGGACTCGCCCGAGCCAGCCCCACCGGTAAACAATGGCGAACCGTTGAGGATGATGCCTATTCGGCCGCCACCCTGCGAGCTATCACGCAGCTTGCTGAGCAGGTGCATCAGGAACAATAAAGAACCATCGCTTACCCGTGGCAAACCTGCACCAAAACGGCCGTTGAAACCTTTTTGTGTGTGCTCGTCGTTGATCTCTTGCTCGATTTTTTTCCAATCCACGCCAAAGGGTGGGTTGGAGAGCATGTAGTCAAACTCAGTGGCGTAGAGCTGATCGTTCGACAGGGTGTTGCCGAGCTTGATATTGCTGACGTCTTGGCCCTTGATCAGCATGTCGGCTTTGCAGATGGCGTAACTCTCGGGGTTGAGCTCCTGACCATAGGCGCGCATCACGGCCTGCGGATTGAGCTCATGCACGTATTCCATACCCGATGAGAGAAAGCCACCTGTGCCGGCCGTGGGGTCGTAAATGGTGCGAATGATACCGGGCTTGGTCAGCGCATCATCATCTTCCATAAACACCAGGGAGGTGGTGAGGCGTACGATGTCCCGGGGCGTAAAGTGTTCCCCGGCAGTTTCATTCGAGCCTTCGGCAAAGCGGCGGATCAACTCTTCAAAGACCAGGCCCATATCGTGGTTGGAAACAGCGGTGGGGCTAAGATCCGTCTGCCGAACTTTCTGCACAACCTTATAGAGCAGGTTGGCATCGTTAAGCTGGCCGAGAAATTCAGTAAATTTGAAGTGCTCAAAAATCTCCCGAGCATCCCTCGAAAAGCCCTGCAGATAGGACTCCAAGTTGGCCTTGATGCCTGCCTCGCCGAGTTTGGACAGATCCATTTTCGAGGTATTGAAAAACGACAACCCGCCACTGGCGCGCAGGAGCAGTTTTTCCTGCGCTTCTTCGGAGATGTTGAGTTGCTGAACGCGCGCATGCTCCGCTAACACCGCCGCCTTGCTTGCCTCCAACACGCACTCAAGACGCCGCAACAGGGTGAACGGCAGAATGATCCGGCCATACTGGCTTTGCTTAAAATCCCCACGGAGTAAATCAGCCAATGACCAGATGAAAGCGGCCAGATTGTTGGAGGCTTGCGACATGTTCTGAAGTCCTTGTAGTGCTCGAAAGCTGCTGAACCACTGCGCAGCTCGGTGATGAATATAACTGGGGCGCATTATGCTGCAACGACAGCGAGCGGTGACGGCCTCAGTTGGATATTTCCACTCAATAGGTTGGGGGGGCAGGGAAGTGACGATCATCACCCTAAAAAATAGCAGTGGTGCATCCAAACGTGAGTAAGCCTGTGAAATCACCGCAGTCCGCTCTTCAACGCGGGTCCATCCAAACAGGGCTGTAGTGGTCAACTAATCCCGGACACGACGTTAAGTTTTTCTTCGGCCCGAGCTGGCGCCAGCCCACCGTTGAATTGATGGGGGCGAATCCAGTTGTACCGATGCATCAAGAATTGGCTGAT